>Ga0209825_1001122_pt1 | contig 13046 bp, 14 predicted proteins | sample EN8Hudsemesocosm_FD_184631 | JGI IMG/M metagenome (GOLD analysis project Ga0209825, IMG submission 184631) | Methane-oxidizing microbial communities from mesocosms in the Hudson Canyon - EN8B Hudson Canyon (SPAdes) (version 2) | ecosystem: Environmental > Aquatic > Marine > Cold seeps | place...
CTCGTTATGTAATTTGTTAAGGCTAGGGAATGATAATTTACAGGGTGGGCACCAGGATGCCCAAAAATCAATGTAGATAACCTTGTTTTTATAGCTAGCAATGTCCAGTGTTTGGCCATTTTCAATATGCTCAGTAATACATGCGGGAGCAAGGTCCCCTGGTTTTGCAGCAAATGCAAAAGTTGAAAAAATGAAGGGAAGAAAGGAAAAGGCTATATATCTACGTATCATAAAATTATTATATTGTTACTTAGTAGTAATGATAATCATTATTATTGTTATTAGTGATGGTCAAGCAATTTATAGGCCTTAATTTAACGCTAAACCAGGCCAATTGCCTCTAGTGTTTCTAAGGGTTTGATATGTAGATAGTTTTATAGTGTTTAACGGTATCTCTTTCTCTACGCTATTTTAGAAAATGTTTAAAACGTAGGATTTTGCTTACTAGGTGTGGGATATGGCCTACTGTTAATGCATTAAATAACATAGTTTAATAAAAACCATGTTAATTATATTGTTATTTAGAAGATCACTGTATAATAAAACTATAAAGTAATGATAATGGTTCTCATTAAAATTCATGTGCTTAGGTGTTAGTTTTATTTGTTTTTTTGTTGAAAATATTTATGGTATGTAATTTGCCTTAGATGTAGTTGTGGGTTGATAGCTCACTTACTTAAACAATTTTTTAAAAGGTTGCTACTCTAATGTTATTAAAAAACACTATAATCTCTCTTGGCTTACTTGCTTTCAGCGCTACGGCTTCAGCTCACTCATCAATTATCGAAAAAGAAATTATTGAAAATCAAACCGCTTATTTGACGATACAAGTTCCTCATGGTTGTGGGCACCACCCAACCAAAAAAATCACTATAAATATTCCAAACTCTCAAGATGCACTTGATGATCGTCAGGCATTTATTGGTGTCAGACCTGTTCTGTCTTGGTATAAGTTATCTACTGATTCACAAGATGTTATAGTTGAATCTATAGACAGACATACAGGTGACATTTCATTAAAAGACTCTAATGAAGTAAGCAGTATTACTATTTCTGGCATTTCTTTACCTACGGATTATGTATTGAAGGCACAATTTCGTGGCAAAGCCACTCTACTTCCAGAAAATGTAGAAAAACAAGATATCTCTTTTGATATTATTCAAACCTGTACTAATAACACAACTGCTGAATGGACGGGGGATAGAGCGGCTTCGGTGACTGTAATTAAAGCTCCAGAAGGACATCATGGTGGGCATTAATTTGTAAAGGTTACTGAATAAAAAAGTCGTTATTTGGGTTTAATGTCGTAAATAACGACTTTTTAATTTCTTGAGAGCATTAAAGTCGCTACATTGAATATTAATAAATGAGGTGCTTGAGCTCTGTTTTACAGGTATGGCTCAATAAACTTCCTTATCTTTTCTTTATTGTGATCTTAGGCGAGAGAAGGCGAGACCGGGTCTTTGGTTTATGATCAAAACCTACCCACACTACATGTTGCCATGAGTCCTGATATGGTCGTCTTTAATAGACTGTAGGATGGGCAAAGCGTTAGCGTGCCCATCAATCTTACTGTTCAGTGTGAGCCTGACAGGCCAAGTTTAGAAAGATATATCATTTTCTTTACACCATTGAATGAGTGCAATTTGTTGATGTCGGTTTTCAAACTCATACCATTTTTCTAATAAGTCTTTAGACTGCAATAAGTCCTTAAATCTTGAATAAGCGCCTTTTTTACTAAATATCTGATCCACCTTATATTCATCATCAGGCATATATTGTTCTGTAAACTCAAAAACAAGGTCTTTACCTAAGTCCAGATCATTTTTATGAGGTAAATGAATATGGACTGTTGAGTCAAAGTCTTCTTCGGCAAGGACGTCCTGTTCATCCACGTCAACCCAATCAGAATGGAAGTAAACCTTTCCTGTATTCTTATCTAATAAAGCAGAGTTTTCACCATAGCCAGCTGAATTGGTAAACATAAATGCATCTTCAATTTCATTGAATTTCTTGCTTTTAATTATTTCAGCAATATTATCTTCAAATTCAACAGAGTTAAGGCTGCATGATTCTATATCGCTCTCATCGAAAACATATTCGGCTATAGAGAATGGAGGGCCATTATAGTGGCTAGAATCTTCCTGGTTTAATTGAATTGCGACAATAACTCGAGTTCCGATATCCGTACATCGCCATTTCCCTGTTTCTGTATAAAACTCTTGTCCTAGCTGAAATTCTTCTTTTTTCATGGCTTTTATCTGTTAGTTAATAATCATGAATAATAGATAGTGTTATACCTTATAAAGAGGCTCTAAAGCATCATTTATTGTTTTAGCCACTTTTTTACGCGCCTTATTTTCTGTAAAGGTTTGAAATAATTTTTTGCCTTGCCAGGGTTCTTCCAGACTGGCATACAGGCTTTGATTTAAGTGTAAAATCTCATCTCTCAAGCGCGCCTCGCAATGAGGGGCAATTGCTGATAATGTTTGGCTACTGTAAAGTATTTTCCCCCAGGCTAATAAGGCATTTTTAGCGGCCAGGGAATTATTTTCAGCACAGGCTTTCTTTAATGCCTTAATGCTTTCTTTTATAGTGATTTCTTTGTTATCGATGGGGGCGGGGGATAATTGTTTAGCTTTGCGCTGTGTGATGAAAAATAAAAGGGTCAGTAGCCAGCCACTGGCTAAAATAATAGAGAGCCACATCCAGAATTTGTTTTCTACAGTTTTAACCAGGGTTGTACCCGGGGTGACAGAAACAGGCTCTATAGCAGTTGCTGCTGCAGGATCAATTGTAGAATTGTTTTGTTGCGCTGTAGAGCCAGCAATAGCTATTACTGTTCTTTCAGCAACTCGGGCAATTTCCATAGTTTGAGTTCGCGTATTAAACCAGGGTATTTCAATAGCAGCTAAGTGATAACTGCCCGCTTGTGAAGGAATAAAAGCAATTTTCTCTTCTCTAAAGGCAATTAAGCCTTCATTGCGTTTTTGTTCTTTTAAAACGGGTTGATCTGGGTAGGTTTTTAATTGTGCTATTTCGGTATTATTATGCAGCTCAGGTAATTGTGCGACAGTATTGCCCACAGCAAGCAGGGTTAATGTCCGAGTTAATGGCTCGCCAATTTTCATTTGGTCGCTTGCCCCAGACCATTTTTCTTCAATCACTACCTGGCTTGCAGGAATCCAGTGATTGCCTTTAAATGATTCAGGCACTGCTTGTACATTTAAGCTGATAGCATTTGATAATACACGTTTGGTTTTACTCATTTGTCGATTAAAAAAACCATTAAAACGAGGTTGAGAACGGCTTACAACATCTGCGCTTAAAACCATGGGCTTAATGTTTAGAGCGCCACTTTTTTGCGGAAAAATAGCGTAATTTAACTCATTAACGGTGTATTCAATGCCATTGCGATTAATCTTGTATTTTTTAACTTCGCCAAGTTTTTCGACCAGCGCATCCGTTAATTCAAGGTCACTTAATCTTGCCTGGGATAAGTTGACTCGGCTATATAGCTTTAGAGTATAGAGTACTTGTGATTGCACATAAGGTGATTTAGGTGTGGCTTCTACTTCTAAAAATAAATCAGCATCCTTATTATTGCTGGCTACGGTGTTATTTTTTGTGACAAGGAGTTTAAGCAATTGACTGTTGTCATCACCAAAAGAGATAGCAGGAATAAAAATACTCCCCGTTTTTTTTGGCATGACGTTAACGATCCACTGAATGGTTTTACTGGATTTCCCATTGACCCAGGATGAATTGCTACGCTGACTTTGGTTTAAAATTTCAAAGTCTTTTTCTAAAGGACTAAAGTCAGGATCATCATCCGGTGATTCAGTAGCAGTAAAGGTGAGTTGTACCGATTCATTTATACTGACAGGGTTTCTATCCAGGGTGGTTTTAATTTCTATTGCTAATGCTGAGTGACTGCAGATTAGAAGTAAAATCAAATATAAAAATGAGAATGTTGTTTTTGTATTAGTCATTGTATTAGGTGAACTTAAAACATTACTGTTTACCACGAAGGACTTGAATATATTGACTTAGAGCCCTTGGTGGTAATTATTATTCAAAACTACCAGGCTTGATTATTAGAACCCTGACGGCCACGTTGCCCATATTGATATTTAAATTTGCGCTTTAACAAGCCCGCAGGGTCATCTGGAATACGGTTAAGCCATTGTTCATTGGCTTGTTCTGACTCATCGTATTCAGCATCGGGATCAGCCTGTTGAGCCTGCTGTTGTTCAGTTTCTTTTTCATCCTGTTGTTGCTGTTCTGCTTCTGCTTGTTCGGCTTCAGATTGTTCAGACTCTTTTTCTTCTGCTGATTCCTGCTGATCATCAGGCTTAGAGTCAGATTCAGAATCTTGCTCAGATTGTTGGCCATCTTGCTGTTCTTCAGATTGATCAGACTGTTCGCCTTGCTGATCTTTTTTCTCTGCATCATCTTCAGCGTTTTGACTTTCATCGCCTTGTTGCTGATTATCTTGTTCGGATTGTTTCTGTTTTTCCTGTTCTTTTTCTACTAGCGCTTTATTGTATTTGGCATCTTCATTTTCTGGATCAATTTCTAAAGATTTTTTATAGGCTGCTATGGCCTCTGCTAGCTTTCCTGTTTGGGCAAGTGCATTGCCTTTATTATAAAGTCCAGTTGCAGACTCATCTTGATTCAGGGTTTCAGAGGTTTTTTCAAACTGCCCTGCTTTATATTGAGAGGCTGCCTTCCATTGTGGATCACCAAATTGCTCAGCGGCTTGTTGATAGTTACCTTGCTTAAAAGACTGTTGGGCCTGCTGGTCTTGAGTCTGCCACAAGTCTTTCCATTCCAGGGCATAGCTGGTTTCTGGAAAAGGCAGCAAACAGATAAAGGCTAAGGACAACAAGCCTTTTCTAAATTGTAATGCTGCAAAAGGTAAAGTCAATAATAATAGCCAGGGACCTTTTTCATTCCACTGATCAATCAATAAATTATTGTCCGCATTGCCGGATTTTTCAGTGGGTTTATCAAATTGACTAATCAAGGCTTCTATATCGCTATCATCATCCGTAATTGTTTTATATATCCCTTTACCTTGGCTACTTAGGCGGGAAAGTTCATGGCTATTGAGTTTAGGGAGCACAATATTGCCCTGACTATCTTTAAGAAAACCACCTTGTGCTGTTTTAATGGGCGCACCTTCGGCAGTACCTACGCCAAGGATAGATAAGTGGTAGTCAGCGAGAGATTCCACGCTATCTATAGTCTCGTCATAATCAACGGCATCTGTAACCAGAACTATTTCCCCTGATTGCAGTCCTGATTGCTTTAATAATTCAACGGCTTTTTCCAGGGCCTGACTGGTATTACTACCCTGACTGGGCATAATGTCGGTTGTTAATGCAGAAAGTTGACTGGCGATGGTCTCAGTATCTTCAGTTAATGGGGTTACGGTAAAGGCATCGCCTGCATAGACTAATAATGCGGTTTGACCATCTTTACGTTGTTTTAAAATATCTGCGATTTTAAAACGCGCTCTGCTCAGTCTGCTGGGTTTTATATCCGATGAATTCATCGATTGAGATAAGTCCAGTGCAATAACTAAAGCGGCATCATTTCTAAATACGGGGGAGGGGAGGCGTTCCCAGGTAGGGCCCGCAATGGCTATAATGGTTAATACGCTGGCAATAGCGCCTGCAGAAAGTGTCCAGCGACTATGAGGCACAGATTTCTGTTGCAAAATAAAGGGTAATAGCTCTGCATCACAGACATTTGACCAGTTACCTTGATTGAGTTTGTTCTTTAGTAAAAAAACGGTCATGGCGATGGCAGGGATTAAAGCCAATAACCAAAAGGGGCGGACGAAGTGAAATTCTGCAAGATTGATCATCTCCACAAGCCTCTCCAGTTAATGCGGGCAATGCTGATCATGCTGGCAAATAGTAAGGCAAAGGCTAAGGGCCAAAAATAAAGCTCGGTCTTAGGCCGGAAATATTGTTTATCTTTTTCTACTGGCTCTAATTCATCCAGTAATTGATAAATTTTGTTGAGTTCCTGAGTGTTTCGGGCTCTAAAATAGCGCCCTCCTGTTTTATCAGCAATGGCTTTTAAGGTTTTTTCGTCCAGATCACTGGAGGGGTTTACTTTTCGTGAGCCAAAAAAACTGCGCACAATCATTTCATCGGCACCAATACCAATAGTGTATATTTTTAACTGATTATCAGCGGCAAGTTCAGCTGCTTTCAAGGGCGTTACTTCGCCGGCTGTATTTGCCCCATCAGTTAATAATATTAAAACTCGACTGTCGGTTTTTTGTTTTCTTAGGCGTTTAACAGCCAGACCAATGGCATCACCAATGGCGGTATTTTCTCCAGCCAGTCCTAAGGCCGATTCATTTAATAAGGTGGTAACAGTGGCGCGGTCAAAGGTTAGAGGAGTTTGCAGGTAAGCCTGGGTACCAAATAAAATAAGGCCTAAACGATCACCCGCGCGGCGACTAATAAATTCGCTGGCGACATTTTTAGTTGCAGTCAGTCTGTCTACCCGCCTGTCTTCAATAATAAAGTCTTCCGCCTCCATACTGCCCGATAAATCAATTGCCAGCATTAAATCTCTACCGCTGACGGCTTGTTCTATTGGTTCACCCATCCATTGGGGTCTCATGCTAGCTAATATTAAAAACAGCCAGGCAATAATCGCTAATAATAAGGGCCATTGTTTATTTTGGCTGACAACTTTCGTTTCGCCACTGCCAAAATCCTCTAAAAAGGGGACTTTTAAGGCGGCCTGTTCGGCGGGTAATTCGGCTGGCATTAACCAGCGGACTAGTAAGGGGAGGGGGAGTGCCAATATTAGTAATGGCCATTGGAAGTGGATCATCTTTATTTTTGAGTTTTAAGCCAGGTTTCACAAAGTTGAGTGACAGCCGTCATCTCTAAATCTGTAAGCGCTGCTTTTTGAAAATGAGCATCTGCCAATACTTGGCCTTCACCTTGGCTGAAAGGTGTGCCTTTGACTGAGCTATCTAAATAGTTTAACCAGGCTTGCCCTGTTAAGCTGGCTGTTTCAGCGCGGGGTGACTGACTAATAGCGACTCGGCGGATAAGTTCAGATAACTGAGTTAGCCTATCCATATCACTTAAATCACGGTTCTGTTTTAGCACTATTAATAACTTTTTCGCGGTTTTTACCGCTGTTTTCCGGGTAATTCGCTTATAAAGCCATACGATTAACCAGCAGCACAGCGGGATTAATATTAGCAATAACCACCAGCCGATAGCCGGTGGCCACCAGCCCATGCTGTCGGGTAAATGAATGTCTCTTAATTGTAGTGCTTGCGGTTGCATTAGCGTAAAACCTCGATAGGGTCATCGGTGGTACTACATTGAAAGAAAGTTAAATTTAATTTTTTTGCTGTGAGCTGTAAATAATCCAGACGCTGTTGATAATGTTGTTGATAGCTTAATATGCGCTGATTGTCCCCTGTATCTATCACTACATCTCGGTGTTCATCGGTAAAACGATAGCGGCCTTTGGCAGGTAAATGACTTTCTAAAGGGTCATAGATATGAATTAAAACCACATCGCAATGGCGTGATAATTTGGCCAGGTGGTTTTCTGCTTTTTGCTCTAAGCCTCTAAAGTCACTGATAATATAAACCAGGCTACCCGGACGCGCATGCTGGATTAATCGAGCCAGTGTTTGCTCTAACGTTATTTCTTGCTTGTTAGCCGAGCGCGGATTAGTCAGCGCATTAAAAAAGCGTAATACCGCATGTTTACCATTTTGTGGTTTAACTTCCTGACACACTGAGTCCGTGTATATTTGTCCACCGATACGATCGCCTTTATGCTGGGCGGTCCAGGCTAATAACGCGGCAACTTTTGCTGCTTGCACCGATTTAAATACGCCGCGGGTAGCAAAGTGCATGGCGGGGCGATTATCGACAGAAATAAACACAGGCCGTTCACGTTCTTCACGAAACACTTTGGTATGCGTTTTTCCTGTACGCGCAGTCACTCGCCAGTCTATGCTACGAATATCATCGCCAGGTTGATACAGCCGGGCTTCATCAAACTCCATGCCTCGCCCTTTAAAGCGGGAAATAAAGCCCCCGCTTTGTCTGGCGCGTATTGCTGAGTGATGTAATTTAAGCAATGAGGCAGGTCTTGCTAAATTAACCAGGGTCTTTAACTGAATAGAGACCAGCTTATTATCTGGAGTACTCATTTATGGCACAGCGACTCTGGAAATTAACTGTTTAATAAAGTCATCTGTTGTTATGCCTTCTGCTTCGGCCTCATAAGACAAAATTAAACGGTGACGCAGTACATCAAAAGCCATATCTTGAATATCTTCAGGGCCAACAAAATCACGTTGTTGTAACCAGGCTTTGGCTCTTGCGCAACGATCTAAGGCAATACTGGCTCTTGGGCTTGCGCCATATTGTAGCCAGCCAGCCAGGTCTTCACCGTAAGCGCCGGGGTTGCGAGTGGCCAATATAATCTGTAGTAAATAATCTTCTAAACTATCTGCCATATGGATTTCCAGAACCTCATCCCTTGCGCTTAATACGGCTTGCTGGCTAATAGGCTGAAATTCTTTGGTTTTTTGTTGGAACTCACCTTTCGCTTCTCGGCGGGCAAGATGTAGAATATCTTTTTCGTGTTTGGCTTCAGGGTAATCAATAGAAACATGTAATAAAAACCGATCTAACTGAGCTTCTGGTAAAGGATAAGTACCTTCTTGCTCAATTGGGTTTTGAGTCGCCATCACCATAAATAGCTTGGGTAAAGGGTAGGTCGTGCTGCCAACGGTAATTTGTCTTTCAGCCATGGCCTCCAGTAAAGCGGCTTGAACCTTGGCGGGTGAACGGTTGATTTCATCGGCTAGGACCAGATTGTGAAATAAAGGGCCTTTTTGAAATTCAAATAAACCTTGTTGTGGTTTATATATTTCAGTTCCCGTTAAATCAGCAGGTAATAAGTCTGGGGTAAATTGCACTCGGTGAAAGTCAGCTTCTATGCCTTTACTCAACACATTAATTGCGCGTGTTTTAGCTAGGCCCGGTGCACCCTCTACTAACATGTGGCCATCTGCTAGCAAAGCAATTAACATTCTTTCTACTAGAACATCCTGACCGATAATGTGTTCATTGATGTATGACTTAAGTTGCTGAAAAGAACTTTGCGAGTGACTTAGACTGATCTCAGGCATGATTGAGTTTTGTATCCTTATGTTTTAATAGATGACTTAAAATTCAAGTCCATCTGACGAGCATTGTAGTGTAAAGTTCACTATTTTATTTTATCCAGGAAAAAATTGTAAACCATCAATGACATCTAAATATAAAACGGCTCCCGTAGCGAGTCGATCTATACCATCGGGGATACCTTTTATTGTCGCTAATGAAGCAGCCGAGCGTTTTAGCTATTACGGCATGCGCGCTATTTTAGTGGTTTTTATGACTCAGTATTTAATGAACTCTACAGGTGATTTAGATGTGATGAGTGAGCATGAGGCACAAGGATATTATCACTTATTTGTTTCTGCGGTGTATTTTATGCCCATGCTAGGTGCTTTATTGGCTGATGGTTTAATTGGAAAATATCGAACAATTTTATTTTTGTCACTGTTTTATTGTCTGGGGCATTTTGCCCTGGCTTTGGATGATACCCGCATGGGCTTGTTAGTTGGTTTAGGGTTGATATCAATGGGAGCTGGTGGAATAAAGCCCTGTGTTTCATCGCATTTAGGTGACCAGTTTGGCCTTTCCAACCATCATTTATTAAGCAAGGTTTTTGGCTGGTTCTATTTTTCTATTAATTTAGGGGCATTTGCTGCCATGTTGATTATTCCCTGGCTATTAGATCAGTATGGAGCCTCAGTTGCTTTTGCAGTGCCAGGTGTTTTAATGTTACTGGCAACCATTGCTTTCTGGACTGGACGTTACCGATTTGTGCATATTCCTGCGACAGGTGTAGATTTTGTTAAGGAAGTGCTTAGTCCCTTTGGTTTAAATATAGTGTTTAAGTTAGGCTCTATTTACCTGTTTATTGCTGTTTTTTGGGCTTTATTTGAACAAACGGGGTCATCCTGGGTATTGCAGGCTCAAAAAATGGACAGGGTCATTTGGGGTGTTGAGATTTTACCCTCGCAAATACAAGCGGCCAACCCTTTGTTAATTATGTTGTTGGTCCCGCTGTTTAGTTATCTGTTTTATCCTATACTGGGTAGATGGTTTAAATTAACTGCACTTAAAAAGATATCATTAGGATTGTTTATTACCGCGGGTGCTTTTGCAATTCCTGCGCTGATTCAAATGCAAATAGATAAAGGTTTGGTTCCACATATAGGATGGCAGTTATTGGCGTACTTGTTATTAACGGCAGCTGAAGTGATGGTGTCGATTACCTGTCTAGAGTTTTCTTATACTCAGGCGCCAAAAAGGATGAAATCTTTTGTCATGGCATTGTTTTTCATGTCAGTAGCCTTAGGTAATTTATTTACCAGTGCAGTCAATTTTTTTATTATCAATGAGGACGGCAGTCATAAATTAGCGGGTGCAAGCTATTTTTGGTTTTTTACAGGATTAATGTTGTTGACGGCAATTTTATTTGTTTTTATTAGTCATCGGTATCAGGAAAAAACTTATTTACACGAAGAACAAGTTGGGTAATAGTCATGATTCAAAATGGAGATTAGCAGTATGAAATTAGTAAGGTCAATAGTAGGGTTTGTCGCCTTGGTATCGTTGTCTGGTCATGTTATGGCGGGGGTTTATAAGTGTACTGATGCGGATGGTAAAACAGCTTATCAGTCGGCGCCATGTGCTGAAGCAGCAAGCGCTCTTAAGATAGATGTTAAAACGGGGGGGGCCACGGATTTGGCTGCTCAGTTGAAGAGACAAGAACAAGAGGTTGAATTAAAAAAACTACAGGAAATTGAGCATAAAAAACAGTTGCTCAGGGAAGCGTCGCGTATAAAAAAAGCGACTGAACAGAGTGGAATTAATCAACAGTTGATCAAAGATAACCCAATCCAGTTTACTGCATTTGCTATTCCACCCTATAGACATGATCGCTTACCAGCATTAGTGAAGCCATTTGCAGTAAGGCTACCAGAAATTGAACAGTTTAGACGCCTGGCCGCACAAAAAGCTTTAGCCACGGGGGAGTGTAAGCGTGTTGAGTCAGGTCAGTTGAGTATTCAAAGTCAAATGAAACAATTAGTTTTTACTATCGATTGTAGTTCAGCTAAAACTTTTCAATTTAATGAAGCCGAGCTTATAAAGTAATGTCAGTTAAAACAGTTTTTATAACAGGATGCTCTACAGGTATTGGTTACACAACAGCTGTAGAATTAAAAAAACGGCATTATCGAGTCATTTGTTCGGCTAGAAAACAGACGGATGTTCTACGTTTAAAAGAGCAGGGCTTTGAAACATTACAGTTAGATTTAGCCGATTCTACAAGTATTCAGCAGGCCGTTGATCAATTGATCAAGTTAACAGATGGGAAAATAGATGGCTTATTTAATAATGGCGCGTTTGGTCAGCCAGGCGCGGTTGAAGACTTAAGTCGAGATGTGTTGAGAAGCCAGTTTGAAACTAACTTTTTTGGCACTCATGAATTAACTAATTTAATTATTCCTTTGATGCGTAAGCAAGGACATGGTCGCATACTCTACAATAGCTCCATACTTGGTTTTGTAGCGATGAAATATAGAGGGGCTTATAACGCCAGTAAATTTGCACTGGAAGGTTTGGTTGATACATTGCGTATTGAGCTATATGGAACGAATATTCAGCTTTGTTTGATAGAACCGGGACCGATTAGCAGTCAGTTTAGAAAAAATGCTTTTGCTTTATATAAAAAAAATATCCAGCCTGAAGGCAGTTTTCACCAACAGACTTATAAAGCAATGGAAGAGCGATTACAAAAAGAAGGGCCTGCTGCACCATTTACCTTACCCGCAGAGGCGGTGGCTGAAAAAGTGATTCATGCGCTGGAGTCTAAAAAACCAAAAATACGTTATTACGTGACCTTTCCTACCTATTTATTTGGCTATTTAAAACGTATTCTACCTATGTCATGGTTAGATGTTTTGCTAAGAAAAGTACAGTAATGGAAGAGCTAGCGATAGATTGTCCTTATTGTGGGCAAACTATAACTATTTTGCTGGATCATTCTGCAAGGGAGCAGGATTATTATGAAGATTGCTCGGTTTGTTGCAGCCCAATTCTGTTTGAGGTTTTAATTAACGAATTAAACGAGGTAAAACTTATTGTAAAAAGAGATGATGAATAACTGAATGGTCATTTTTTTTTGATTGAGGGCAGGCTAAGCAGTTAATTCATGCAATATTCACAAAAGTTGTGCTAGAATTCACTTCAGCATTTAGCTAAATACATAAAGTTACGTGCTAATCACAATAACTACAATGAGGTTTACATTACATGAAATTATTAAAAAGCGCTGTCGTAGCATTCGCATTAGCTCTAACTATGGGTTCATTTTCATCAGCAGTTGTTGCTTGTGAAGACGGCAGAACTTGTTTTGGTCCAGAACAAGCCATTGATATCACTTTAGGTCATATTGCTGAAGCTATGAAGCAAATCAATGATGGTGAAGATGCTGCTGTAGTGCAAAAAACTATCAAGCAAGCAATGGATTCTCAAAAAGAAATCAATGCAAACGATCTTGTTTCACGTTTTCGTCAAAAAGCTAATAAGCACTTGAGAAAAGCTAGAAAAGCAGCTAAAAAAGGTGACTTAGTAGAAGCTACAGCTTTATTAGAAAAAGGTGAAAAAGGCTTTGAAGGTCTAAAAGCTAAACTATAATAGTTTTAGTTTGATCCAAAGCAGGGTGCTTTCTGTACCCTGCTTTATTTATTCCCCGCACAAAAATCTATCTCTGTTAAACCTTCTTTAACAGATCAAGTTTTCCAAAATACTGTTCTAGTTCAATTTTAATTGGCATAAAATAGATGTTGAAGCCAACATCATTAGCCATAGCAATCACCTTGTTAGAAAAATCAATATTCCAGTCATATTCAGCTC
>Ga0209825_1001123_pt1 | contig 13042 bp, 13 predicted proteins | sample EN8Hudsemesocosm_FD_184631 | JGI IMG/M metagenome (GOLD analysis project Ga0209825, IMG submission 184631) | Methane-oxidizing microbial communities from mesocosms in the Hudson Canyon - EN8B Hudson Canyon (SPAdes) (version 2) | ecosystem: Environmental > Aquatic > Marine > Cold seeps | place...
GATATACCCTTGGCTGCACGTATCTTTGCCATTGCAGATGTATTTGATGCTCTTACTTCTCGCCGCCCGTATAAAGAACCTTTTGATTTTGATACGACTATGACAGAAATGGAAAAAAATGTCGGTACGCATTTTGATCCAGAATTATTTAGCGCATTCCAGAGCATTGCCAAACCGCTCTACAACACACTTGCCAATCGTGACGATGAAGTACCAAAAAATATACTAAAAGAAATTGTGCAACTATACTTTCTAAACAATATGGAACAACTTCTTTAAAAAATTAACTGGAGATTAACTTATGTCTTTTGAATTGATAAGAAATTGGACCAAGAGATTTGGATGAAAGTCAGTGGTCAATTTACTGTTGAAGATTACCAAGAAACTCAAACCTTAACGCTACTAGGCCTTGAGCTATATCATGAAAGTAGTGCATTAATTATCTTAGATAATTTTACAGGATGGAGCAAAGACCCTCGATGGGATGAAATCTTGTTCATGCAAGATCATGCGGACAAAATTAAAAAAATGGCTATTGTCGGTGATGAAAAATGGAAAGAGGAAATCTTTATGTTTGTCGGCAAATCTTTCCGTAGCACTAAAATAGAGTTCTTTCCAGAAAACCAGCTGGAATTGGCCACAGACTGGTTGGCTGAAACTGACTAATGTTTTATGTTATTGATGTTAACCTTTCAAAAACAGGGTAGCTACATTAATGTCATTGCGCTAGCAATATCTCCCCACCTTTTTTATTTAAACTTTTCCATTATGAAAAAAATCCTTCTGCTATCTATTGTTTTTGTTTTTCTACCCTTTATACAGTCTGTTTCAGCTGAAGAGAATCGCAATCAATATTCTACTTCAATCATGTTTAAAGCACCTGAGACACATGAAAATACTAACCATAAAACAGAAAGTGATTTACATAATCAACATTGCCTTGATTTGCAGAAAAAAATTAAAGACTTAGAGTTCCGGCCTGTTCGCCGTAATGCTGCTCTAGAGCGTTATAAAACAGAATGTCTTAACAAATAACACCGAGTTACTGGAAAGCTCGAATGCCTTTTTCTGTAGAACACAAATCTTACTCCATTTTGGCTACCAACTAAATAAAGTGCCATTAGGAATAATCTCATCATCATATTTCTGTACCATGCTTATTACAGCCAAAGATAGCCTACTTATCCCCCTTCTTTAGTTGGATCTACTGAACAAGGATTTAATGTAATACAAGCAAGGCTTAATAAGGCAACTCGCAACAAATATTTATTTTCATTATCTATTTTGTGAGATGAACATATAGAAGAAGCTCTCAATCAGAATTGATCATATACTTCAAGGTTGACAAGAGCACTGCTCAATTTAAAAAAAGTGGCTTTATAAAAAATAAATAACATTTAAAATAATGTTAATGTTATTACGAAAATAAAAACAGGAAGAAACATGTCAGAACTAAGCACTACACACACTAAAGGTGACCGATCAATTGATATTGCCATACGCATTAGTCTGGCCGGTTTTTTAGTCTACTGGTCTTTCCTTATTTGCAAACCTTTCCTGATTCTTATTTTATGGGCGATCATTATCGCTGTTGCTATTTTCCCCTTGTTTAAAAAATTTGAAGCTCTATTTGGAGAGAAAAAGAAATTAGCACTTATTGTATTTACTTTAATTGCACTATCAATACTAATAGTGCCCAGTATTTTGCTAATTAGCTCAATGACAGAAACGGCCAAGGGATTAGCCCAGACTATGCAAACAGGTACTCTACATATTCCTCCGCCACCAAATAATGTTGCCGAGTGGCCAATAATCGGTAAACATATATTTTCTTTATGGAATGCTGCTTCAGAAAACCTTGTTGACACTCTTTCTCAATTTAAAACAGAGCTTAAAATTGCTGGAACATGGTTACTTTCATCTACGGCAGGTGCAGTAGGAAGCATATTACAATTTACCATATCAATTGTCATTGCTTCTGTATTCATTGCTAATGCAAACAGTCAAAAAGATTTTTTACAGTCTGTATTTATCAGAATTGCAGGAGAAACAGGTAAGGATTTTGCTGAAATTGCTGGTGCAACTATGCGTAGCGTGGCACAAGGCGTTTTAGGTGTCGCATTTATTCAAGCAATACTTGCAGGTATTGGCTTACTGCTTATGGATGTACCTGGGGCTGGATTATGGACACTAGGAGTATTGGTATTAGCGATTATGCAACTACCAACCATACTCTTGTTGGGTCCCATTGCCATCTACGTTTTTTCTGTAGCAGAGACCGTCCCTGCTGTTGTTTTCCTGATTTGGAGCATAATAGTCGGTTTAAGTGACAACTTCCTTAAGCCCCTATTTTTGGGTCGGGGAATGGACATCCCCATGCTGATCATTCTAGTTGGTGCCATTGGCGGTATGATACTACACGGCATTATTGGATTATTTATCGGAGCAGTAGTTTTGGCAATTGTATACAAGCTATTTATCAAATGGCTAGAAACAAGTCATTAAATAGTTAGGCTATGTCACCGTTAAGTGTGGAAAAATACAATCTAATTTTTGAGCCGTTGATATGTATAGCTTTGAACCATATTTCATCATATTATTAAGCTACTGATAAAATTGAACTTTAAAAAATTCCACACTTAACGAAAATAGATGGGAATTATCTTATAGCCCCCTGTGGCAGGATAAGTTGTGGGGCGATAGTGATCATTGGTGCTACTACTTTTTAATTACATTCTTACTAATCCTTATGCTCACTTTCAGCCAATTGTATCCAGTCAAGTGCCGAATATTACAAAACACCAGAGACGATTACAAAAGTGGCTGAAATAGCTGCACATGAGTCTACAATGACGACTCAGCTATATGGTGGAGTGAATTTTAGGGAGATTATAAAAATTAGATTTGATATGAGCAGTTGTGTATAACCGCCCTACTCTTCTTATTTAAGAAGGGGTACTTTATCCTAAATACTTTATTTATTTTCTTCAGCCTGCGCCTTTTGATTTGCTAAGTAATGACGCCTTAAGATGGAGTCTTCGGGAATTTGTGATGTTAACTCAGTTTTAGAGGGTGTAAATAATTTGCTAAAAAAATCTAATATAGACACTTGTTATTCTCCTTGTATTTTATTCTGTATGGTTTTTTTAAAATGAAGAAAAAGAAAAGCCCTGATAATTTCTTATCAAGGCTTGCCAACCATTCTTACGCTAGCACTTCTTTTTCATATTTTTGTTCTGCTGTATTCCAGTCTTCTTGCTCATAACCAGTAACAAAATTACGTGCTTCTGCTAAAGAATAAGCAACTTATGCAATCATGAACAGGTTTGCTGATTTTGTCAGCTTAGACTCATTCTGTGTTGGAGAAGGCTTTAAGTTGCGTACAAATATAAGCACAAGTACAATGACGGAAAAATACACTATGGAGTTTTCACTATGGACACGATGAGCTATTCAGCATTCCGTAATCACTTGGCAGGGTCCTTGGATAAAGTTAATGAGGATCACAAACCGCTACTCATTACCCGTCAAAATGGAAAACCTGCTGTGGTGATGAGTTTAGACGATTTTCATGCCTATGAAGAAACTGCTTATCTTATGGCCAGTCCCAAAAATGCAGAACGTCTGAATCAAGCGATTACAGAAGTAGAAGCCGGTCAAACCGTACAACATGAACTTATGGACGAATGATCTTATCCTGGGCAGAAAAAGCATGGGAAGACTATCTGTATTGGCAAAAGACCGATAAGAAAGTACTCAAGCGCATAAACCTATTAATTAAAGACATTAAGCGACAACCATTTACAGGGTTAGGAGACCCAGAACCGCTAAAACATAACTGGTCTGGCTATTGGTCTCGCAGAATAGATCGTGAGCATCGCTTGGTTTACAAGGTAACCGATGAATCGATTATTGTTGTTCAATGCCGTTATCATTATTAAATAGTACGCATGGGGTTTTGTACATAAACGCTATATTTTTCGCTTAACGCGCTGTAAGACTTTCAATACGCACCATACAGAGGTACTGCGTTTTTACGATAGTTTGATGGGGATTAAGGCAGCTGGCAATAAATAACCCACCCAGATTACGCAGATTTTTTGTTTCTGCTCAATCTATCTCAAGAGGCGCATAGCCAGCTACGTAACGATTGAGATTGTTTGAGCAGGGACAAAAAGGCCAGCAAGGTGGGTGGGTTATTGGTTGCGAGTTGCCTAAGGGTACTGTGCACATTCGTCCGAAATTATGGTCTAAGGGTTAATTTCCATTAAATATTTTATGGACTTAAAAAACCCTTTAAACAACATAGCTTAGAACGGACACTTTTGGGGGTTCTTACACTAAAAGGTGAAAAAAATTAAAATACCGATTTATAAGGTGTTTTTTTATTCTGTTGAAGATTGGTTAGGGGGGCTCGGCCAACGCATAAGTGCAGGAATTCTTAAAGAACCTTCAACCTAGAAAAACAAGTTGAGTTTATCCCTACTAAATAAATTCAGCATAAATTTGACAATCAACTCAGAACTATATCCTTTACCAGATCCATTGGATAACTCTGCTGGTAGATTTTTTTCAATTAGGATAATCATTCACTCACAACAGAGTCAGCTCTTATTGAAGATGCAAGCATAATTAAAGCCCATCCTCGAAAACCAATATCCACACTCAAAGAAAAGGCAAGAAACCACGGCTCCGATGTTGGCCAGCCAGACCATATCAGTACCTGGTTACCCATAATCTTCCGCCAATTTCCATAGACAGTATTGCCTGCTGATAACGAACAATACAGGAATGATTTCCATGACAACTCTGATGTAGGAGCGTCCGCCCTCGGCGCGAATATAACAGGCTCTTGCTTTAGATCAAAAGCTCTATTTAAAATCGCGCCGAGGGCGGACGCTCCTACAAAGAGAATAGTTAAAGTATAAAAATTGTGTAGATGCCTATATTTCTGCTTAGGACAGGGGGCTGTATTTATTGAACCGTACGTTGTTTTGGGCTAAGAAATGATTCCATCTTCTGTTGCACGATACGAGGGTTTTCACTTTCTTGAATCGCTAAAATGCCTTCAATGATTAACTCTCTAATAAATGATTCTTCTGCACTTTTATGGTTCAGTTTGTTACTTAAAGGGCTGAAAACCAAATTGCTGAGCAGTGCTCCATACAATGTAGTTAAAAAAGCCACTGCGACGGAGGGTCCTAATTGAGAGGGGTCAGAAAGATTGCTCATCACTCCGATAAGACCAATAACGGTTCCAATCATTCCCATGGCGGGGGAAAAACTAGCCATTTTATTTAGCATGTCAATGCCAATATAATGACGTTGAGAGGTCATTGCCGTATCATTTTCAAGTATATGAAGTAGTTGCTCGGGAGGGAAGCCGTCTATAAGTAATGAAATTGCATTTTTGGTAAAAGTATCGTCTATATATTTAATTTCATCTTCCAATGCCAGAGGACCATCCTTGCGGATTCTATCTGCCAGCCTCATCATTAGTTTTATATGTTTGTGTGGTTCACTATTTATTGATTTAAACCCTTGCCAAATTATATTGGGTAATAGTAAAAAAGTCTTGAAGGGGTAAGCGACCATGGTCGCACCTATAGTCCCACCAAGAACCAGAATGAGGGAAGGTAGATTGAGTAGTGATATGGGATTTTCGTTCTCTAAATTAACGGCAAGAGCAATGGCAAATATAGCAAGGCAGGGGCCTAATATAGTTGAAAAATCTGTGGTTGGCGATTGCTTCACTTTTGTTTTTAAATTTTAAGGAGTAATAAAGGAGTAATAATAGTTGTTTAAGGCAAAAACAAGCGAAACCTTGCTCCGCCTAAAGGGCTGTCATTATCGATTTTGATAAACCCTTTTTTATCTTTTGTAGCGTGCAATTTTGCAAGCATGGCTACAAAATGTAAGCCTAATCCTGTGCTGCCAGACAGATGACTTATTAAGGGGGCTTCAGTTTTTGTAATGGAAAGTAATTGCTCAGGGTAACCGGCACCATTATCTTCTATGCAAAAAACAATATAATCTTGTTCCTGGTATGCCGATAAATGTATTTCTGTATTGGTATAACGTTGAGCATTATTTAGAATAGTATTTAGGGCATTGCAAATATGTTCGTAATCACAAAAACAATATAAATCCTCTGCACAATCAATGCTTAGCTTGATTTGGTTAAGTTCTAATAAAGGTGCTTGTTGTGCTTTGATCTCCTGCAAAATTTCATCGGCTGAGTTTTCATCAATATCTAAGTTGAATTTTTCAGAATCAATCTTGTACAGTTCTAACAACTGAACAAGGCTATTGTTCATTCTGTTTACTTCAAACTCCAGCTGAATAAAATTATGATTTTTATGGGCATGTTGTTTATCAGCAATATGAGCAATAAGTTCCCGGACCGTTGTCAGTGAGTTTTTTATATCATGCACGGATGAAGCAAGAATGGCAGGGAAATTGATGGAAGTATTTGTGGGATCAGACATAGTAGTGGTTGTCTAGGAGTGAAGGTGAGTGATTTTTTCAAATTCTAATTGTAAGTTCCCAAGTTTATCGGGAGAAATACCAACTTGCTTTGCTCTTTTAATATAGTAGTTGGTGAGTAGCAATTTATCTTTGGTTACGCCAGAGGATTTTAGGTTATGCAGTAATATGGTTGCCATATTCAAGATGATATTTTTATTATCTGGCATTCTTTCAATGGCTTGATTAAAAATGGCTAAAGCCTGGGTTATTTTATTTTTCTGGAATAGCTCAACGCCTTTGTTATTTATTTGCACCAGTTCTTTTTTTGCCTTCTGAATCAGTTGTTGAGTATTATTTTCTTGTCCCAATTCTGTTTGCATTTGTCCAATTGAAATCATAAAGGCTTTTTCATCGCTATGATTGAAAATTAAAGAATAGATAATATCATCGGCTAGTTCTTTATCATTATTTAAGTAGCAGGCTCTGGCTACATCAAGACGTAGGTCTTTTGGGATATGCTTTTTTTGTTCTACATGCAGTTCCATCGTTCTTTCAAAAGCTTGCTGGGATAGATTGGAATTGCCGGTTTTTTTAAAAACTTCAGTTTGCAGTGTTGTTGCTCTCAATTCTGCTTCGGGGTTATGAGGGAATTGTTTGCACATGTTATCTAGAGTGAGCAATGCTTCATTATTTTTATTTATTTTAGAATAAACTTTGGCTAAACCAGAAAAGTCAGCCGGCGATTTATGTACAGAATATTTACCTAACTCTATTACGGATAAATAGGCTTGTTCGGATATTTCCAGATGTTCTGACTGGAAGGTTAATAAGGCTAGTTTTTGTTGTCTAAAAAAAGAGTTGGGTGATATTTCAGTTACCTGAATTATTATTTGCTCTGCATTATCGGGTTGTTCTAATGCTTCATAGGACTTTGTTAGCCAGTCATAGGATTCCAGCACCATAGGATGTCCTGAAATAACTTGCTTGAATATTGATATGGCATGTTGGAAGTCATTTTGGTAAAAAGCAATAATCCCTGTGCCTAGCCTGGCCCAGGCCAGCTCTCGTTGATCGAGTATTTGATTGTAAATAGCCTGTGCTTTTTCGAAGTCTCCTGTGTTGACGGCTAATTCAGCACGGATTTTCAATAATGAGGTATGGGTTGCCTTGTTTTCCGTTTTTAATAAGGCATCGCAATGAAAAATGGCGCTGGCCAGATTGTCTTTTTTTATGTCTTTTTTTATTTGTAGAAAGTAGTCTTTTCTGACTATGCTTTTTTTAACGCGTCTAATAAGTTGATGAGCATTGAAAGGTTTGGTCAGATATTCATCCGGTTTGTTTTCAATCGTATTAAGAACCAGGCTAGCAGTTTGGTGGCCAGTGACAATGATAAAAATGCAGTGAAAAGGGATAAGCTGTTTGTGCCGGGCTTCTTCAAGGATTTGTTGACCATTTTTCCCTTCTCCCAGCATGTAGTCGCATAAAATAATGTCGTACGGTTTGCTTTTCATTAATGAAATGGCAGAAGCGCCTTCTTCAGCTTCATCAACAAACCTTGCACCAAGGGAATAGAACATCTCCTTGAGAGATCGGCGCATTACGCCGTAATCTTCAATAATCAGAATGTTTTTGATAGATAAGTTGAACTTCATAACTATTAATTGTAGTGATTGAATGAAAACTGTAAAGCAGTACTTGAAAAAAAAATATATGCCCCAAAATAATCAGCAACTATTTTAAATCTTAGGAAGTTAAGACAAAATGACTGTTGAAGCAAAAAAAGAAACCTTAGGCTTTCAAACTGAAGTAAAGCATTTATTACATTTGATGATCCATTCTTTGTATAGCAACAAAGAAATTTTTCTACGTGAATTGATTTCAAACGGTTCAGATGCTGCGGATAAATTACGTTTTGAAGCCTTATCAAATGAGAGTTTGTATGAAGGCAACAGTGATTTAGGCATTCGTATCGATTTTGATAAAGAAGAACGTACGGTAACCGTATCTGATACAGGTATTGGTATGACCCGTGAAGAGGTGCAGGATCATATTGGTACGATTGCTAAATCAGGCACTAAGCAGTTCTTTGAAAAAATGACAGGTGATGAAGCTAAAGATAGCGAATTAATCGGTCAGTTTGGTGTTGGTTTTTATTCTGCTTTTATTGTTGCTGATAAAGTAACGCTAACAACACGTAAAGCAGGCGAGGAAGAAGCGGTACGTTGGGAGTCTGCGGGTGAAGGTGATTACACAATCGAAGCGGTTGAAAAAGCGACACGCGGTACAGAAATTGTATTACACCTTAAAGAAGGTGAAGATGAATTTTTAGACGGCTATAGATTGCGTTCTATCGTTAAAAAATTCTCAGACCATATTTCTTTACCTATCATTATGGATCAGGAAATTCCTGCTGAAACCGATGAGGAAGGCAAGGAAACAGCTCCAGCACGCGTTGAAGATGAGACAGTTAATAGTGCATCTGCATTATGGACACGTTCTAAAGAAGAAGTTTCTGATGAAGAATATAATGAATTCTACAAGCATGTCGGACATGATTTTCAAGATCCACTGACTCATGTACACAGTAAAGTAGAAGGCACTAACGAATACACATTATTACTTTATGTGCCTGCTCGTGCGCCTTTTGATATGTGGGACAGAGATGCAAAACATGGTGTAAAACTTTATATCCGTAAAGTTTTTATCACTGATGATGCAGAACAATTAATGCCACGTTACTTACGTTTTGTACGAGGGGTAATTGATGCAGATTCTTTACCATTAAACGTTTCAAGAGAAATCCTGCAACAAAGCAAACAAATCAGTACGATTAAAGCGGGTGCGGTTAAGAAAGTGCTAGGTTTGTTGAGAACAATGGCTAAAGATACAGAGGTTTATGAAAAGTTCTGGTCTGAGTTTGGTAATGTCATCAAAGAAGGTGTAATTGAAGACGCTAAAAACAAAGATGCTATTGCTAAATTATTACGCTTCTCATCGACTCATACTGATAAAGAAAAACAAGATGTTGCATTAGAGGATTATGTTTCTCGTATGCAAGAAGGACAGGATAAAATTTATTATGTGACGGCCGATAGTTTTTCAGCAGCGAAAAACAGCCCGCATTTAGAAATTTTCCGTAAAAAAGGCATCGAAGTTATCTTGATGGCTGACCGTGTTGATGAATGGTTAATCTCTAACCTGACTGAATTTGATGGTAAGCAATTGCAATCAGTTGCTAAAGGCGAGCTAGACCTTGATAAGCTGGATTCAGAAGAAGATAAAAAAGAGAAAGAAGAAACATCAAAAGATTTTGAGTCTGTTCTGAAGCAAATGAAAGAAGTGTTAGGCGATAAAGTGAGTGAAGTTCGTATCACAAATCGTTTAACTGACTCCCCTGCCTGTTTGGTGACAGGTGATAATGATATGAGCCTTAATATGGAGCGTATTATGAAAGAAGCAGGGCAGTCTATGAATATGATGGGTATGGGTGGTTCAAAACCTATTTTTGAAATTAACCCTGAGCATGCTTTGGTGACTAGTATTAAAAATGAGCAAGATGATGAACGTTTTGCAGATATTGCTAATATTTTATTTGATCAGGCTATTCTGAGCGAAGGTGGACAGTTAGATGATCCTTCTGCATTTGTTCATAAATTGAATGGCTTGTTGCAAGGTTTATTGAAATAAGTTCAGTGACTACTCAGCATATCTAGAGGTTGAAGGTGCAAGGAGTTGATTTATAAGGACGCGTAAATACGTCCATGTAAGCTCTGCTGCAACGTCCTGTTGCAGAAGCCTTATAAATCAACGCCCTGCACCCACAGATACTATGCCCTGAGTCGTTACTAAGTTCTTTTCTTTGTTACTGAGATAAAAAAGGCCAGTTTACTGGTCTTTTTTATATTGCGAATAAAATAGATCTTTGATTTATTTTGTTTGTCTGGTTTCTTTTTGTGTGCGTATATGCCATCATAAAATATGACTATAGATGTTGTTATTGATACTAATGTAATAGTAGCTGGTTTAATTGGTGGTAAAGGTCCAAATAGAGAAATATTAAGATATTGCTTTAAAGGCAAGTTGAAACCCTATATAGGGGTTGCTTTATATAATGAATATCAAGATTTGTTAAGCCGTAAAAATATTCAGGCGCTTTGTAAGCAAAGCTCTGTTACTTTGGCTGAGTTTCTGGATGATTTTGCTAATATTTGTATGCCTGTCGATGTTTGGTTTTTATGGCGACCTAATTTAAATGATGAAGCTGACAATCATGTGCTTGAATTAGCTGTTGCGGCTAATGTCAGCTATATCGTGACTAATAATATTAAAGATTTTGCGCAGGCAGAGTTAAAGCTGGCTGGGTATGAAGTTATTACTCCCCCTGAATTATTGAGGTTAATGATCAAATGAGTACATTATCAGTTCGGTTGCCAGATGATATTTCTGATCGATTAAAGTCGTTGGCAAATAGTCGGCATATCAGCTTGAATAAATTGATGTATGAATTGTCCACTCGCGCATTGGTTGAAGAAGAAGCCAAACAACAATTCCTGGCTGCTCAATTAAGAGGTAATCGAAAGCGAGGTTTGAAGCTGCTTGATGAGCTCGATCTTTTGGATTCAAAGTCTTGAATGTGGAATTGAAAAAATAATTAATAACAATGGAATTTAAACTAAAAAACACCGATGGTAATGCCCGTAGAGGCCAGCTTAAGTTTGCTCGTGGCACGATTGAAACACCTATCTTTATGCCGGTGGGGACTTATGGCACCGTTAAATCTTTAACCCCGAAAGAGCTAACAGGCATAGGTGCGCAAATTATTTTAGGTAATACCTTTCATTTAATGTTACGTCCAGGGACGGAGGTGATAAAAGCGCATGGTGATTTGCATGACTTTATGCAGTGGGATAAGCCTATCTTAACGGATTCAGGTGGTTTTCAGGTATTTAGTTTAGGCGCGTTACGAAAGATTACAGAAGAAGGGGTGACTTTTAAATCGCCTATCAATGGTAGTAAGATTTTTATGGGTCCTGAGGAATCAATGCAGGTGCAGCGAGATTTAGGCTCAGATATTGTGATGATATTTGATGAGTGCACACCTTATCCTGCAACGGAGAAGGAAGCGGCTGATTCAATGCGCTTATCTTTACGCTGGGCTGAACGTAGTAAAAAATCCCATGGCGATAATCCTGCTGCTCTGTTTGGTATAGTGCAGGGCGGTATGTATGAGCATTTACGTCAGGAATCTATTGATGGTCTGCTTGATATTGGCTTTGATGGATATGCCATAGGTGGGCTTTCCGTCGGTGAACCTAAAGAAGAAATGATGGCTGCACTGGATGTTGTGCACCCGAAAATGCCCGTGGATAAACCCCGGTATTTGATGGGGGTAGGGACACCGGAAGATTTGGTTGAGGCAGTCAGGCGTGGTATCGATATGTTTGATTGTGTGATGCCTACCCGAAATGCCAGGAATGGTCATTTATTTACCACCACGGGCGTAGTTAAAATTAGAAATAGTCAGTATGAATTTGATACTGGGCCGCTGGATGAAGCCTGTGCCTGTTACACCTGCCAAAATTATTCGCGAGCTTATTTGCGACATTTGGATAAATGCAAAGAAATGTTAGGTCCCAGACTTAATACCATACACAATCTGTATTATTACTTGAAGTTAATGCAGGATATGCGAGATGCCATAGAAAAAACCGAATTTGATGAGTTTGTTAAGCAATTTTATCAGTTAAGGGGTAAATCTGTACCAACTGTGGCATAATGAAACGTTTTGGTCTGAATTATCATTTTAAGGGTGGTTCAGGGTAATAATTATTATAATAATTGAGGATGACAATGAGTTTTTTTATATCTGATGCAGCAGCTCAAGCTGCTCCAGCCGCAACACAGCCTGGTATTGAAGGCTTGCTATTTCCAGTAGCAATTTTAGTATTCTTTTACTTTTTGTTTATTCGCCCTCAATCAAAGCGTACTAAAGAGCAAAAGCAAATGTTAACTGCTCTAGCTAAAGGTGCGGAAGTGGTCACTAGCGGTGGAGTATTAGGTAAAGTGGTTGACGTTGATGAAAATTTTGTAAAAATTGAAGTCTCTGACAACAGTTATTTAATGGTTCAAAGACATGCTATCGCCAATATGATGCCTAAAGGCACATATAAAACGGTTAGTAAAAAGTCTAAGGCTTAATTAATTTTTTAAAAAAACCAGCTTGGCTGGTTTTTAGGAATGACAGGGCAAAGCAAAGTCTAACTTTAATTTTACGTACCCTATCAAAATGGCATCAGGAATGAGAGCACAATTGTTTTAACAATAATGTTCTTATTTTCTGGTGCTTAATTGTTGGAAGAAAAATGCAAAATCGATTCCCCTTTTGGAAAAATCTGTTAATCCTGATTACACTGGTAATTGGGATTCTTTACGCATTGCCAAATTTATTTGGTAATGATCCCTCTGTACAAGTGTCCTCATCAACGACGACCAAATTAGAGCAAGCTAAGGCTGATGAAATTAAAAATAGCCTGAAGAACGCGGGTTTGGTTTTAAAGTCATTCGAATTTGAGGG
>Ga0209825_1001138_pt1 | contig 12817 bp, 6 predicted proteins | sample EN8Hudsemesocosm_FD_184631 | JGI IMG/M metagenome (GOLD analysis project Ga0209825, IMG submission 184631) | Methane-oxidizing microbial communities from mesocosms in the Hudson Canyon - EN8B Hudson Canyon (SPAdes) (version 2) | ecosystem: Environmental > Aquatic > Marine > Cold seeps | place...
CCTTTTGTCTCTAGCTTTATTTCAAGGTCGTTACCATTCGGAGAGGATCTAATTGCCATCTGTTTATCGATTTAAATAGCAATATTTTATCGCATATATCAATATATTTTTTTATGAGAAAGCCCTGGGGTTCCACTTTCGTCAGTACCGACCGTTTGGCTACGGTAATCACCTTTAACAATTAGACTGCCATTGTTAATATTTAAGGTGCCGCCTGAATGGATAAGGTTACCCGTAACAATTAGGGTGCCATTATTAATATTTAATGTACCCCCTGATTGAATGAGATTTCCTTTGATAGTTAAGGTTTTTCCCTTTAAATCAAGTGTTCCACTCTTTAATTCAATATGAGCATAAATCGTTCCAGATGGTGAAAACTGATTCACCCAGACCCCTGAATAATTCTGGTAAGACTGATAGGTTATGCTATTAATAATGCCAGCTATACCTGTTGCATTTGGGTGGGTTCCTCGCTGGTATTCAAATATATTTATTAAGCCATCATTATCTGGATCATCATTTTTGCCATATTGAAGGCCATTTAAATACAAATTTTCCCAACTATCAGGTAACCCATCATTATCAGTATCATCAGGATTACGCAATGAGATGATTAAACTATTAGATGGTTTATCATCAACGATTACATGAAATGGAATCGTGTCACTGAGTGGTGTTGATGATGAGATCCTAAGTTGATATTCATATGTATTTTCGGAAATAGAGTTTAAGGTAATATTCTGATAATTGCCATTAATGATAGCGTAGCCTTATTTTGGCGCATCACCATCAATGCTGATAGTCTGTGTCGTAGCCTGACCGGTATACAGCCTATTGTTCGGGATACTTATGCTGACACTACTATGCTGAGGATTACGAATAAGACTAACAGTTGCAAAGCGTTGAAAACCATCACTGTAATCAATGCTAGCTTCTACTTTAATATCTTGTTGTAAACTATTTTCTTGCTCCATATCCAATTTTATTGCCACGGTTAAGCTATTAGTTTGCGTATCACTTATGATGGCTGACTGAGTACCTATTGCATATAAGTCAATGTAGTTATTTATGTTTTTAGGTGCCCATTTCCAAACGATGCTTGAGGCTGCTCCATGCTCACTGTCAGTAAGCATACTATTAGGTATAGCAATATCAAATGTATTACTATAACTACTTCGTGAGGCTGATAAAATGAATTGATGCTCTTTTAGATATTGAAGATATGCAAAAGAAGCCACTTCTTTTTTCATTGAGTCAATATCAAGATTTATTGCCATCAATAAGTTAGATGAGTAACTGTATGCCTCTTTCGCCTGTTGCTTAGTCGCTAAATTATTTAACCCTGAAAAATGGTTCACCAATAATTGCAGAATTTTATCATTAGTATTGGTTGCCGCATTGAATCCAACAATATCACCCGGAAATAATGTAATCTCATTAAAATCTATAATTCCATCAGCATTAATCCAGCTGCCATTATTGGCTAAAAAATCATTTGAATAGTGTTTGCTTGCAAAATAATGCATTAACGTATGGTAACCTTGAGAGCTCCCTAAAAAACCACTTCCAATATAGTTAAGTGATTGATATAGAATTTGAGCTGGAGCTATCATCATTGCCACCCCACCAGATAATGCACCAAACGTTGCCGTTTGTGCATTAAGAAGTAATTGCGTAAGGCCAGGATCACCCCCTTGTGCCTGATAGTAACTCAACATAAAAGTAATAGCTGTGCTAGCTACATCAGCTGTCCCAGGTGTAACATTCATGACAAAGTCTGATAAGTTTTGTGATGCCATGCCAGCATCTAAAGCAGCAAGAACATTTCCCTCCAAATAAGTTTCTAATGTACCATCACTTGCAAGAACATTGCCATAACTGGTATTTCCAGATCCAATAATAGCCGCAACCAAGGGGTTATAATTACCACTAAAAAAACCTTCCTCGACAAATATTTCATATTCGTTACTAATATCCTTGGCTCTTTCATAAGCAGCCAATAAACTTGTTTCTCCTCCCGCTTCCGCTAAATTATTTATATATTTACTTTCCCACTCCTGTGCACTTTTTTTAAGCGTTTCAAGAAAAATAATCGTCCTCATCATATGCCACACGGGCATATTAGGATCGTAAGTAACATCAATAGTTTGAACTGTAGCTCCAGTATCGTCAGTATTATTGACGGTATTATAAACTTTAGATGTATACCCAGAACTCATTGGTTTAATAATAAGCGAGGTAGCCATTTCTAAGTTCATTGTTATACCATTTTCTTTAGCCCATGCTTGTAACTCTACGACATAATCATTTTGTTCTTTACTTGGAGATCCTGGTAATTCAGTATCCTCAAATGAACCAAGACCAGGGTAATCAATAGCTATTTCAGCTAATGCATTAGTTGTAATTATTACATTCAATAATAGTAATAAAAATAGATGTTTCATTAAATAAACCCGTTCCGTATATAAAATATAGTATTTATATGAAAAGATAATACAAAAAACCATAAGTTATGGTGATCGATATACAATTTATACACCATAGCTATTGCTGGCATTTAGGTAACTCGCAACAACCCTCCCTCCCACCTTGCTGGATTATTTATTGCCAGCTGCCTTCTTAGTTTATCAGCTATGCTTTATGACGCACAAAGAAGAACCCTCAATTGGACGGTTATTAATTTCTAACCCCTTATTGTGGATGAGGTATCAAATAAGCGGGCATTCTTGGGAATCCTTTTTTACGATTATCAAGTAACTGTAAAACAGGCTGTATGGCAATGGCAGACTCATTAATGCTAGGGTTTGAATGGGCATTAAATTCAGCTAAATTTGTTGCCCCATCATTATCTAAATCCAGTAAAGCATCCGATGAATTTTGAGGGTTTAAGCCATAACGTAGTTCCCATGTATCTGGTAAATTATCACTATCCCTATCCAATGAAGAAACAGTGATAGAGGATATGAAATTTACTACGTTCCCAGCAACATCTCTTGCAGTGAAAGTGATAGATGTAGTACCTATATTAAATATAGAAGGTGCACTATAGTTAACACTCACTTGACGATCAACGTTATCAGTAGCCGTAACCGCTGCTAAAAAATCAACGACTCTACTATCTGTTGCAGAAAGACTATCCCCTTGGTTTAGCTTAATCTCAATATTTGATGCAACATGAATAACTGGAGCAATAATGTCGTTAGCCTCAGCATTATCACCGATACCATTTAGATTAGAATCCTGTGTTTCTGTTGGGTCGTATGGAAAAGCATCCTCAGTATCAATAACACCATCCTGATCTGAATCTAAAACCTTATTTTCTCCAAAAAACACAACAAATTGTTTCGGTACATCATAGGTTAAATTAATAGATAAAGGCTCAAATGCATTAGACTCAACACCGCTATATGCAAGTACTTGCTTAGCAACTATTTCAGCAGCATTATCAAACTCTCTATAAAACTCATTATTTTTATCCAAATAGGTTTTTTGAGAACCTAACATAACATACTGTACATCAGCCCCAACACCTGAATTATAAACTTTTCCTGAAACCTTGAAGACAGGAAGGTACTTAATTGAGACTAATTTTTGTTGCTTAATATTCTGAGTAAACACAGTCACCATTAAGCTTGCTGGTGAGTCATATAACTCAGGAATATCTGGCGCAATGAAAACCACCTGCTTTTGGTCTGGGGTACCACTATAAAGTGGCACAACCCCACCAGGGTGATTTAGTTCAACAATAACATGATCAACTCCCAAATCAATGTTTAATTTTTTTACTTGGGTTGCGTTAAAATCCAGTTTAAAAGCCTTGGATGCCGTTAAAGTTGGAGTATGAGTAAAAGCAAGAGCATTAAATGAAATATCCTGATCTGGCACAACTTTTAAATCCTGCTCAGAAACTAACTCATCTTTTGATATCACTAATGTTTTATGACTAATAAAACCTAAATTATCTGCACCATTAACCGTAATTTTATAATCGGCCAGTGGCTTAGAAGCCGTAGGGTAAAAATAAACTTCCTGATGATTTAAGCTACCTGGGCTTTGTTTAAAATATCCCTGATTCGTTTCCCACCAATAATATTCATTTGCACCATTTACAGTATCAACATCGGATACCACTTTAAGAATTATAAATTTATTCCCCGTAACAGCTGTTTTTGTAATACCTGAAATATCAATAGGCGTTGCATTGGGCTTATATAAATCAGGCTCATATTCAAAACCTATCGTTTTCTGAAAAATTTTTGAAAGATCAATATCTTCAGGAAACTCAAATGCATTTACATTAAATGCATAATTTTGATCAAATGTAAGTTTGATTCTTTCTAAAACATAAAGCGCCTCTTGTACAGTAATTTTATCTCTCGCCAGTAACTGCCCAGCATTACCTGTAATAATTCCATAATAAACAGCCGATTCAAAATATTTAACCGCCCAATCGGACATATTAGAAGAGTCGCTAAATTTTGTTGCTAAAGAAAATACTTGCTTAGGAATATTAAACGAAGCCATTGCGACAGCCAAAAATTCTTCACGAGTCATGTTTGTTAATGGATTAAATAAATCATTATATTTATTAATTGGCGAAGTGCTAAAACTACTACTTCTGTAATAAGCTAATCTCATTAAAGAAGGTGCATATTCAGCATCATCAGGAACATCTGCAAAAGGATTAAGGTACTCCAACATACCTTTTTCTAAAGAACTATTTTCTAAGATACGCATACGATCAATCAATACAACAGCATCTGAGCGAGATAGCTGGTGAGACAGCTTAGATGCCAAAGACATCGTTCCTATCACTAAGTCTTGTGATAAAAAACTCACAATATCGACTTCTGGCTGAACCGAAATACTCCCTTGAACACTACCGCTTGTCAGTATAGGTGAACCATTGTCATACGCTTTAACCGCCCAGGTATAAGTTGCCACACTTTGATAAGTATGCGTACACTGAAAAATATTACCGCTATATTTAGTACAAAAATCAGCTGTATTACCTGCATCACCCCAATTTATCTGTACCGTAGAAAGGTTATTATCGGAATCAATGGCAGTGACTTTAACCACCACACTTTCACCCACCTTACTACTTGTAGGAGCGCTATACTTTGAGACTGTAGGCGCATGATTAACAGGGATAGCGGTTACATTGAAAGCTCCTTCTTTCCAGGCTGAAACTAAGGTACTACCATTAAAAATTGCCACTCTAAATTGTCGACTTCCTGCTAAAGTGATAACTTTATCATTATAATATTTTGTAGACGTTTCAGCAGTCATGCTCGTTCTAAACTTCCAGCCCCCATCATAAATTTCTCGCTGAACGGTATATCCACTTGGAAGACTGCCACTTAAAAACACATAAAACCGGAAATTACTGCCTGCTTGTCCTGAAGAAGGGTTGACACTAACCGAATTAACAGTGGGTACTTTTTTATAGCCAAGATCATACGAGCTACTTAACGCACTATCGCCTGAACTACTATTATATGCTTTTAATTTATAATAGTAGTTAATCCCTACTGTTGCAGAGGTATCGTAATAAGGGCTTGATGTATCAGTACTTAAGTATTGATAATTACTAGATGAATATTGTGACCGGTAAACTTTATAACTAGATGCATCAGCAACACTGTTCCAAGAAACTATTATTTTATCTGTATAACTGCCATCTGTTGCAGACACTCCGGCAGGTGGATTTAGTACGCTGGGATTTATTGTGTATGTTCTACTTGTAATATTTCTGACAAAGACAGTATCATTAAACAGCTTAAAATAGACTGTATGCTGGCCTATAGAGGAAGAAGAAAACGACTTTGACCAGTTCTGGGGACCACCACCTAATGGGAAATTAACCACCCCATTATCAAAAGAGACCTTTATCTTATATGGAGAAGGGAGCGCCCCATCCGCATTTGCATATACCTCAAATGATTGTCCCGTAGAAACAACCGATGGATTTACACCATAAGATGCAGCCCAGCTAAATATTGAGTGTATTAATAATAAAATAAATGCTAACAAGTTTATAAGCTTCATTAGTAAACTTCCTTATATTTCCTAATCATAAAAAAACACATATCATAATGCCCATTATTATTATCACTAAATTAATATAAAAACAAACCCCGTAATGCAGGTTAAATTAAACAGTCAATAATTTTAGTATAAATTTCTTATATGATGATATTTTAAATAATCATAAATTAAACTTATAGTCTTTTTATTAGTTAGGTTTCCCCCTAATTCATTAGTATTATTAAATACCGCAGGGTATGTCATATTATGAATTAATTTAATACTATTATAGTAATATGGGTAATATTTTTTTATGTAAGGTTTATGTTTTTTTAAAAATCTAATATATCTTATGACCTTAAGTCTTTTATTGTTCCCAAAAGGGTACATATTCCCCACCTTATTTGGATAGGATCGTTCTAGCATCTTTGCATAAATAAAAATAGCATCCTTTAATAAAATATTTTCTTTGAATATCGAAGTTCCATCTATATATAAATTATCTTGTATTTCATAGTAATCAGAATCTAACATTATTTTTTTTCTAACTCTATTAAGCGCTCCAGATAAAATCCTTATAAAATCTTCTGTTCTTATTTCATCATCAGGATTAATATTATATTTATAATTAAAAACATTATTGAATTCAAGTATTTCTGCTTTATATAAAAAAATCAGTTTTTTGTTAATAACTGATTGAATCCTAAGTCCTTGAGCTAATATTTCTTTATCCCTTTCTGAAGAATTAGAGTTGCTATTGAAAAATTGTCGAGAAATTATTACCTCGTTTCCTCTATTTAAGTCTGCATATATTGCATTTAATGGAACTAAAACATTATTACCAAGTTTATCAAACAAGTTAATTATTTTTAACTTATTTAATGCATATTCCACTCCTTTATTAATAGCATCATTAGAATCAAACTCCAATACTGAATATAAATACATTCCCAATATTTCTTTGTATCTACCTGATAAGTATTTAATATAAGCATCTTTTATAGACATTAGTGCATTTCTCACTTGCTCATCAGAGTGAGTACTATCTATGTTAGATAGTATAGTTGCACTTTGATTGATTAGCTCTTGATTTGTAATCGCATCATAAAATAAGATGTACTTCAAATATTTAACTAATCCTTTTGGAGTTTGCCCATTTGCTAACAATACTCCAGATACAGCAAAATCCAAACTACCAGCAAATACAGATATTGCAGTTACAGCCATTGCTTTTCTATTACCAGTTGTTATTTCAATAACCCCCTGACTTGGTAGATTAGAATCCGTCAGTCCAGTACTCGTTAAAGTAGACATAAAAGTACCATCAAAATAGCTTGCATAATCCACCTTAAGAGGCATAGTCAGAAGCTCTAGTGCCGAATCTAAATTTGTTTTATGATTGGGAGAAGCTATATAAGTAGCAAATAATTTAGAATTATTATATATATTCACTGTCACCGCGTAATGCTTATCGTTGATAATAAATAACTCATCTATACCTTTTATATTTTTTCTTACCTCAACAGTTGTAAATCCTCCCATTAAAGATGCTAAACTTTGCCTAAAGTTCATTAAAGGACCAGAAACAACAATAGCCTCACTTGCAATTACATTATTATTTAATAATAGTATTAATAACAATACATACCTAATTTCTTTAACTCTATTTTTAAAAACAATCATACTATTACTCTTGACTTATTACCTAATAACACATATACCGAATAAACTGAGAATTTTCCACCCACCGTAGCGTAAACCACCAATTATGGCTTCTGTCGCAAATATTCTCAAAGTCTAAAGCCTCCTATTCTACAGAAAAAGCTATGCTGCTAAAGCCATAAACTGCTTATAAGCTGGGATATTATCGTTTGACAATTGTCCCTTTCGAATCATATGTGCAGCTCAAATTCCAGCGACAGTTGCTTGTGCAGAGTGAAAGTCTTTAAATCCCATCATCGTTTTGGTTATTTTTTTTAATGAAACGATGGTCTTGTTCAAATATTTTATTTGACAGTTATCGGTTAAGGTGGCGAATCCGGCTAAAATCAGCAACAGGTTAATATTAACTAAGCCAGCGTAGTTTGCACCACTTTTATCCATAATGACTTTATCAGGAAATCCATTTTGGTTAATCGCCTGTTTGAAAAAGGCCTTTGCAGCGGCTTCGTCACGAAGCTCTGATAACATGGAATCAATGATGTCGCCCTGCTTATCAACCGCTCTATATAAATAAACCCATTGCCCTTTGACTTTGATATAAGTCCCACCCATGCGCCAGGATTGACTTGTTTCTCGTTTTTGAGATTTAGCTTTTAAAGCAATAGCCGGTGAATAGCGAATAACCCAGCGATTAAGAGTTGCATGATCATCGGTTACGCCTCGCTCTTCCCTGGTCTCTTCGAGACCTCGATAATAAATACCATAACGCACATAGAAAAAGACAGCGTAAAGAATAACCTTTTGGGGTAATGCGCACCTTTGAAACTGATCATGGCTATTTTAATCCCTAAAAATTACTCATTGCCCCTGATTTTACTAAACTTTGCGACAGAACCTCAGATAGCAGCACGTTGTGCCATTTTATGCCTAAAATCCTATATTGACTTAATACTACAATCCAATTAAAATTAAAATTAAAAAATTTTGGTTGGATTTTATTCCTCGCTGCTTGTGGTTATTTAAGAGCATTGCGATCTCCCTCCCCCTCGGTTTCTGGAGATGCTTTTTCAACTATCACGCCCACTTGCAGCAGGGGTGATTATTAGGTACATTCAAAAGTTAGGTGTGAAATGTTGGGTAATTCAAATCGATTGTATATAATTTTATTCTGTAGTGTTTTTTCTGCATTCATTTTGTTTGTTTTATTTAATGATGCATCAGAAATTCCACCTCAAGATAAAAACAATCTCACAAATAAAAAAGAAACCGTATTAAATACAAAACATCGCTTAATTAAAGCCACTCCATCTTTACCAAAAACAACCTCTCATACAAGCAGCTCCAATAAATTTTCATCCATTATAGAAGCCTTTAAAAGCTGGCAAAAAGAATACAATTTGGCTAATGAATATGACCGAGAAAAGTTACTAGATAAAGGCTTAACCTTGGCCAAAGAGCGAATGCCTATTATGGAAAGGCAGATTCTTGAAACCCCTAAAAATGCATTACAAAATGCAGTTTCCTATAGGGAATATGCAAGCTTGCCTAAAACAATTAAGCCTTTTATTGAAGAGCCATTTAGTCGTCAAGCAGAGCTTGTGGTAATGCCGATTGAGACTCCAAGCAGCACAAAGCAATTAACACACGGAGGTGCTAATACCCGCGTTTTTTTAGAAACACCGAAAAATACAGCGCAACTTACCTTATATGGAAAACGTAGCCAAGTTTTAAGTAAAAATCAGTTACCCGTGCAAGGTGTGCAACTAAATAATGTCTCTGCGATTTATGACGAGCCGCTACAAATTGTATCAACCGAAGATATTTCAATTATTCAAAGTCGGTATGCCAGAAATAAAGAGTCGACAACACAGCAAGACTTTTTAACTGGTAATGAAATTATTGGAGACCCCGTTACGGCCCTTGCCGGAGGCGAGTTATTTTATTTTTCTTCAGCAGAAAATGTTGCGATTTTAAATGATAAATTATTAGCGTTAGACAAAATAATTAACCCTCATGTTAGCTCTCAAATTATTTTTTCAGACTCAAGTGCTGGTAATTTCAATATCGTAGAAACAATTTCAGCCTCCTTAGCATTACCTAATTCGTGGACTGAAACCCAAAAAAGAGTTTTTTTTATTCGAGTTGATTTTCCTGATAAAATTGGAGAACCTATCACAAAACAAAGTCTTGAAGAAATATCAAATCAAGCTAGTGATAAATTTCGTGAGTATTCTTATGGAAAAGTATGCCTGGAAAGCACCGTAAGTGATCAAGTTATTCGGCTGCCGCATGCGAGTAGTTATTATGTTCCTTTAGGCTCCACTGAGCCAATCAGCAATGAAAAATACAGGGAATTACTTATAGATGCTGAAATATCTTTTAATAATTTAAATACCGGCATTGACTTAACTAATTTTGATATTAATGGGGTTTATACTACTGAAATTGGGGCGATTATACTGGGCAGGGCGTCAATTGGCAGTGGGAAAAGATTACTAATTCATAATAGCACTAATGTCGGCTTATTTGTTCATGAGATTGGACATAATTTTGGGTTGAGGCATGCTCATTTCTGGAATACAGGTGGCGAGTCGGTGGTGGGTAATGGTAATACAGATGAATACGGTGATATATTTGATACTATGGCAAAGTATATAGGCCATTTTCACATTCAGGGAAAATCACGCTTAAATTGGTTAGATAATACAAAAATTCAAGAAGTAACTGAGTCTGGATCATACCGTCTTTCGCGATTTGATCATATTAATGCAGACAACTTACAAGGCCTTAAAGTTCAAAAAGGAGATAATGAATATTATTGGTTAGGCTACAGGCAAGAATTTACAAATAATCAATCACTAACTCATGGTGTTTATGCTATCTGGCAGCAAAGAAATGAGGATGGAAGCATTAGTGATAGAAGTTGGCTTATTGATACGACACCAGGATCTGTAGGTGGAAAAAATGATGCTGCTATTGGGCTTGGTACGACATACTCAGATACACAGGCAGGCATACATATTACACCTATTGCGAAAGGTGGTTCAGAACCTAACCAGTGGATTGATGTGCAGATCAATATAGGTGATTTCTCTAATAACAATAACCCTACCTTAACAGTAGCTGAGATTCCAACAATCACTTCAGCACGTGAAGTCATTACTTTTAAGGCAAATGGCAGTGATTTAGACGGGGATACTTTAACTTATCATTGGGACTTTGGTGATGGTGTTTTCATTACAACCAATACGGCTAATATTCAACACTATTGGACTTCTGGCGGGGTATATACTGTGACGTTAACCGTTAGTGATATGAAAGGTGGTGTAGCAATACAGCATTTTGAAGTAACTGTATCAGATGCTTTATCTCAATGGGTACCGCGTACATCGAACACTACAACAGAACTAGCGGCAGTGGCGACTAAAAATAATACAATGTTGCTTGCCGTGGGAGATAATAAGGTAATTGGTTCGGTTGACGGTGAAAATTGGGCGTTATCGGTAACCAATTTGGGTAATGAGGTTCATTTAAACGACATAATATTTGACTACGCTAGGCAACAATGGATCGTTGTTGGACGTGATTATGATGATGAGATTTCTGATTCGGTGGGAGCTATTTTTACTTCTCCGGATGGAGCGGTATGGACAAAGAGATTTAGCGGAGGTAATGAGCTACTCTCTCTAACTGGTGATAGCAACCTAATTGTAGCAGTTGGTTTTTCTGGCCAAATTTTAACATCTAGTAATAGCGTTAATTGGACAAGTCAAGATAGCAAGTCAACTAAAGATCTCTATAGTATTGCTTATAATGGAAAAGGTTTTGTAATTTCTACGCAGGCAGGAATTTTATCCTCTTTAGATGGTATTACTTGGGGTATTTCTAGTTTAGATTCTTTCGACTACGTAAGTTTTTTACATAGTCGTTTTATTGCAAGCGGTAATAGTTCTTCAGGCGGTATATATTATTCTATTAATGAAAATAATCAATTTTTTCAGACCAATATAAACACAGAAATATTTTTGGGTTTTACCTATGGAAGAGGGATTTATTTTTCTAGTTCACTTACAGATAGCACTCGAAATATAATTTCCCTAGATGGTATTACTTGGTATCATAACCCTACATCAGAGCAACCTTACCGGAGAGACGCTATTTTCTTTAAGGATACCTTTATCACTGTTGGAAATTTAGGAAGTATATGGCAATCTGATCCAATCTCACCTCTAACAGATACGGATAGTGATGGACTTCCTGATATTACTGATAGCGATGATGATAATGATGGTCTGCCAGATAACTTTGAGATTAATAATGCTCTAGATTCTTTAAATTCTGCTGATGCTAGTTTGGATTATGATAACGACGGATTAACGAATTTAGCTGAATATAGTCTAGGTACAAATTTATATAAAAAAGATACTGATAATGATGGAATACCTGATAATTGGGAAGTTCAGTATAACCTAAATCCATTAAGCGCTAATGATGCTGCACTAGATTTAGATAATGATGGACTTACGAATTTAGCTGAATTTAATGCGCATTCAAATCCGACAGTCAATGAGTCAGCTGCCATACAGCCTGCTTTACAGTTACTTAATAGTCGTAAAAAAGAATTATCAAGAATGCCTGCTTATTTGATACATCATTCAAATGAAGTGTTAAGGTGAAACAAATTCTCTCTGCCACTGTCAACTCCAGACAGACTGATAGTCTCCAGAAAGCCCTGGGGAATTTGCCAACCCAAAGTGCGTGATAACGCACAAGGGAAGCTAAAATTTTAATCCTAACGCCGTAGAGTCAGAAGCAAGCTATAGCCCGACACAAGCGCCTACTACTCCCTACGCATTCTCAATTACTCGCTAATTGCAGAAGTTTTGTTATTGAATCAGGTGAGCTGCTTTAGCGGGAGCGGCTGATCTATATCATTAACGCTTATTGATTCGAACCTGGTTGCGATATAGTGGGGATCAACTTTATTATAAGTTGTTGGTATCCGCTATAACTTCTAGGGATTAGCAAAACCTACTTGAGCTTTTTCATGAATCAATTGGGCAAGCGATGGCAATTTACATTCACCGCTGACTCTATCTCGAATATAATCATAAGTTCTCACGCC
>Ga0209825_1001142_pt1 | contig 12751 bp, 9 predicted proteins | sample EN8Hudsemesocosm_FD_184631 | JGI IMG/M metagenome (GOLD analysis project Ga0209825, IMG submission 184631) | Methane-oxidizing microbial communities from mesocosms in the Hudson Canyon - EN8B Hudson Canyon (SPAdes) (version 2) | ecosystem: Environmental > Aquatic > Marine > Cold seeps | place...
TGCCTAGGGGAAGATAGTCATATATCCGTCGAGGGAGGGTCGTCAGTACAAAAACGATGGCCTCTGGCACCTGATAACCGCCATTTAAATCTTCGACTTCCGCCACAAATGCAAACACCATATCTAGCGACAAGACCACCAGCATAACAAGAAGAATCGAAGCTGAAACGGAGGATACAATGTAGCGGTCAATTCTACGCATGGTTAACACCAGAGTTGCGCCTTTGTACTATCCACTCAATTAACTTCTCTTTATTCAAGATCGCAAGTGCGAGAAGAAAGAAGAATACATGTACTACCCAAACACCCAATTCCTGAGGTAACTCTCCCTTCGCCACCTTTTTGCGAGCAACAATTAATAAGCCAAGATATAACACGTAGACCAGCATCGCCGGCAGAAGGTGAAAAAACCTCCCTTGACGAGGATTAACTCTGCATAGAGAAACAGCCAGCAAAGTGACAATCGGAACCAGCAACACCAATGAAACCCGCCACTGCAATAAAGCTGACTCCTTCAATCCATCCGAACCAATCAGACTCGACGTCGGCAAAGCTTCTTCTTTCACGGAGCGCTGCTCTGCATCTGGAATTTCAATTTGAACTCCGTAGGAATCAAACTCTATTACTTGAAAATTAGCAGACCCTGGAACGCCCTCATATCGAGAACCATCATGCAGGACCAAATAACGCTCACCGCTACTTTCTTCAATGATTTGAGTTCCTTCTTTAGCGTAGATTAGGTTAATTTCATTTTCACTACCCGAGGTATCAGAGATAAATACCTCAAACATTTTGCGTTTGTCATCACTAAGGCTCTGAGCATACGTCACTCGCTTTCCAGACTTTAACTTTTGGAACTTGCCAGGAAACAGCATTTCGAACTCAGTCATCCTAGATTGGTCCAAAAATAAGCTCTCGACTTTATTCATCCCCCACGGGGATACAAACAAACTCATGGCACCAACAAGCAATGAAACAAAAACAGACATGACCAAGGTGTGGGCGACTAAACGTTTTCGGCTATACCCACACGCATGTAAAACTGTCATTTCACTTTCTAGGTACATCCTCCCATACGCCAAAAGAATCCCAATAAAAAAGCCTAAGGGTAGAATCAATTCCAAAAAGCCGGGCAAACGATAAGCCATCACTTGCAGCAATATGTCTGGAGACAAACCGCCAGACGCAGCTTGTGCCAAATACTTTATGAACCGACCGCTCATAAAGATAAGCAATAGAACTAATGTGACGGCAAACATTGTCACAAGGACCTGCTTCGCCAAATACCTAAAAATTATCAAACCACACCTTTAAATTCTGCACACAGAAAGCTTAACGATTGATAAAACTCACCAACAATCCCGCTATTCTATGCACGATTCAACGATGCAGCCAGCACAAAAAGAAAAGCATTGAGAGAAGCCCTCTATTTACACTAAACTTCTGTTCTTTCTGACATCTAACCGAGAATGATTGATGCATTACCTAAGCTCTTCAGACAGCATTCAAACCAGTTCACTTTCCTGCCTCTGCCTAACAATATCAGGTGACAAGCAACTCCCTTCCTCGTCAGCCCAGTTGCTAAACACCGAGCAAGGCAAAGAAGTTGCTAGCTTAATCAAAGACCTATCATTTTCAGCCGGCGTCGGCGAAGTACTTTTACTACCGCGCACAAACGAAAGACCTTTTCATATTTTGCTTGCTGGACTCGGCGAACGAGACAAGCAAGACAGCATTCAGTTTGCAAAATCATCTGACGCCATTGCCAGCATGGTGAAATCAAAAAAACTAACAACAGTCACATTCTCGTTCGATGAGACGCTGAAGATAAGCCCTACTGATGCCACCAGCATCTTGGTCGAATCATTTGAAACCAGCCACTACGCCTTTGACGCATACAAAGCGAAAAAATCAGACTCACCGAGTTTAGAAAGCGTAAATTTCCATGTCTCTGCCGATCAGCTTGAAGCAACAAAAAACGCAGTCAGTTACGCTCAAGCAATGTCAAAAGGCCGCAGTGTCGCTCGCTCGCTTGGAAACGAACCCGGAAACGTTTGTACACCGGCTTTTCTGGCAGAACAAGCTCTCGCGCTTGGCGGTTCTTCATCGGCAATTAATACGTCAGTTCTCGAAGAAGACGATATGACCAAATTAGGAATGGGCGCCTTTTTATCTGTATCAAAAGGCAGCACCGAACCTGGCAAGCTTATTACAATGGAGTACAACGGCGCTGGCGATGCGGCCCCGCTTGTCTTGGTGGGCAAAGGCATTACCTTCGACACCGGTGGCATTAGTTTAAAGCCAGGTGCGCAAATGGACGAGATGAAGTTTGATATGTGTGGTGCGGCAAGCGTACTCGGCGTTATGACAGCCATCGCAGAGTTGCAACCACCGCTCAACATCATCGGAGTTATTGCGGCGGCTGAAAATATGCCAGCGGGTAACGCCTCAAAACCGGGAGACATCGTCACAACTGCCTCGGGAAAAACCGTTGAAATCCTAAATACCGACGCAGAAGGACGCCTGGTACTTTGTGATGCATTGACCTATGTCGAGAAATTTAAGCCCGCCGCGGTTGTCGATATTGCGACCCTAACCGGCGCCTGCATCGTTGCGCTTGGCCACAGCACTTCAGCCGTTATGGGAAACAACCAACCTTTAGTGGATAAACTGACGTCTGCCGGTTTAGAAGCGCGCGATAAGGCATGGCAACTGCCGCTTTGGGACGAATACCATACCTTACTAGATAGCCCTTTTGCAGACGTGCAGAACATTGGCGGTAAAGGCGCTGGCAGCATTACCGCGGGATGCTTCTTATCAAAGTTTGCAGAGAGCTACCCTTGGGCACATTTGGATATCGCTGGTACCGCATGGGTATCTGGCAAAGACAAAGCTGCAACGGGTCGACCGGTTCCTCTGCTGCTACGCTACTTAATGAATCATGTCGGCCAATAGGACTTGAAAACCGACATCTACCTAATCAACGGCAGCACTTTCTCCGACAGTAGCGAGTTCTGCCTGCGACTTTGCAATAAAGCGTATCGTGCGGGTCACGAAATACACATCCGGACCGATGCTGCGCATGAAAGCGAAGCATTAGACCGCGTGTTGTGGGAGCGAGACAAAGAAAGCTTCTTACCGCATAAAGTTTTGTCCGGCGCGCCCGACCCTGACACAAAGACAACTTACCCAATCACGATTAGCCACGAAGAGTTGTCGTCGATAATGCCAGCTCGACCTGATCTCATTATCTTACTCTCGCCAAAAATAGAACCAGAAGTAAGCTCTTTCACGCGAACCTCGCTGATTGTCGCCAACCTCACCGAGCAGCTTGAACAAGCGAGATCGGTCTACCGCCAACTTAAATCGTCCGGCACTGACGTTAACATTCACGACCTGAGACGCTAGTACAACGACAAAAAAATTATCTTATCGTCAGCTATAGCCTACCCTTTCAAGCCACATGTATAATGCGCCCCTATCTGATTACCCACCTGTTATTAATAAGTTATTTATATTATGGAAAAGACCTATCAACCGAGTGATATAGAACAATCCTGGTACCAAACTTGGGAAGAAAAGGGCTATTTTAAGCCCTCAGGAAAAGGCGATTCTTACTCCATCATGATACCGCCACCTAACGTGACGGGCAGCCTGCACATGGGCCATGCATTCCAAGACTCAATCATGGATGCACTGACCCGCTATCATCGAATGAAAGGTAACAATACCTTATGGCAGGTCGGGACCGATCACGCAGGCATCGCAACTCAAATGGTTGTCGAGAGAAAACTCGCGGCAGAAGAAGGCAAAACAAGACACGACCTGGGTCGCGAAGACTTTCTCAAAAAAGTTTGGGAGTGGAAAGAAGAGTCTGGCGGCACCATAACGCGCCAGCTGCGCCGCCTCGGCGCGTCCGTTGATTGGGAGCACGAACGCTTCACCATGGATGACGGATTCTACAAAGCTGTGCAAGAAGTGTTTATTCGACTCTACCGAGACAAACTAATTTATCGTGGCAAGCGCCTCGTGAATTGGGACCCCAAGCTACACACCGCTATTTCGGACCTCGAGGTCGAGAACAAAGAGAAACAGGGGCACATGTGGCACCTACGGTATCCGTTGAGTGACGGCGCCCTCACATCAGAAGGTAAAAGCTACCTAGTCGTTGCCACAACACGTCCAGAAACAGTGCTTGGCGACACAGGTGTCGCAGTTAATGCGGACGATCCACGATATCAATCTCTAATCGGTAAATTTGTCGACCTGCCATTGGCGGGTCGCCGTATACCGATAGTCGCTGACGAACATGCCGACATGGAAAAAGGTACTGGCTGCGTCAAGATTACGCCTGCTCACGACTTTAACGATTATGAAGTCGGCAAGCGATGCAAACTCCCAATGATCAACATTCTTACTCAGAATGGTGAAATTCTTGATCAGGCAGAAGCTTATAATATCGATGGCAGTATTAATGAAGCGCTAGAAACACATATTCCTGAAGACCTGCGCGGACTTGATCGCTTCCAAGCACGTAAAGCGCTTGTTGCACATTTTGAAGAACTAGGTTTGCTCGAAGAAGTTAAAGACCACCAATTAATGGTTCCTTATGGCGATCGCTCAGGCGTAGTAATTGAGCCACTACTCACCGACCAATGGTTTGTAAAAGCCGCACCGCTGGCCCTGCCAGCAATTAAGGCAGTAGAAGATGGCGATATTCAATTCGTACCCAAACAGTATGAAAATATGTACTTCTCTTGGATGCACGACATTCAAGACTGGTGCATATCTCGACAACTTTGGTGGGGTCACCGCATCCCAGCTTGGTATGACGAAGAAGGAAACGTATATGTCGGGCGCAGTGAAGAAGAAGTTCGCTCCAGCAATAACATAAGCGACGAAGTGTCTCTGAGCCAAGACAATGATGTATTAGATACCTGGTTCTCATCGTCTCTTTGGACCTTTGGAACACTTGGTTGGCCTGAGCTCACGGAGCGACTCAAAACATTCCATCCGACTGACGTGCTGGTCACGGGCTTCGATATCATTTTCTTCTGGGTTGCCCGAATGATTATGATGACCATGTACTTTATGAAGGACGAGGACGGCAAACCACAAGTACCATTTAAGTATGTCTATGTCACAGGCTTGATTCGTGATGAGAGCGGCGAAAAAATGTCAAAATCGAAAGGGAATGTTCTTGACCCTCTCGACATGATTGACGGAATTGAGTTAGAAGACCTGGTTCAAAAACGCACCGGCAACATGATGCAACCGCAACTCGCACAAAAAATTGAGAAGCGAACGCGCAAAGCCTTTAGCGAAGGAATTTCTGCGCATGGCACCGACGCACTGCGCTTCACACTCTATTCCCTTGCGTCCACAGGCCGTGATATTAACTGGGACATGAAGCGCTTAGAAGGCTACCGTAACTTCTGTAATAAAATATGGAATGCGGCGCGCTATGTTTTGATGAACACTGAAGACCATGACTGCGGCCAGAACGACAAACCTTATGAGCTGTCACTCGCTGATAAGTGGATTGTCTCTAAGCTGCAAGAGTGCGAAGCACAGGTCGAGAAGCACGTCTCTGAATTTCGACTAGACCTCGCGTCACAGTCGCTTTATGACTTCATCTGGAATGAATACTGTGATTGGTATCTAGAGCTGTCAAAACCGATTCTGACCAATGAGTCGAGCAGTCAAGAGCAATTAACAGGAACACGAAGAACACTTGTTCGAGTATTGGAAGCGATTTTACGACTATCGCATCCGTTCCTGCCGTTCATCACAGAAGAAATCTGGCAACGTATCGCGCCGCTTGCGGGCAAACAAGGCGATACGATTATGACTCAAGATTACCCCGTCGCTGACCCATCGCGTATCGACAATAACGCGTTAGGAGATATCGAATGGCTGAAAGGCGTGATTGTCGGGATTCGAAATATTCGTGGCGAGATGGATATATCTCCAGGCAAACCCATTCCAGTCTTTCTTCATAATGGTAGTGACGAGGACAAAAAGCGCTTCGAAAGCAACAAGGCATACATTAGCGCACTTGCGAAACTTGAAAGTATGGAGTGGCTAACAGGCGAAGCTCCGCTAAGTGCTACGCAATTGGTTGGCAGCATGGAAGTGCTCGTACCAATGGCCGGATTAATTAACGTGGAGGCTGAGGTTGCTCGCTTAACAAAAGAGCTCGACAAGGCCGCCAAAGAAATTGGTCGCCTGAATGGCAAGCTTAATAACGAGAAGTTCGTTGGCAATGCGCCAGACGATGTGGTCGCAAAAGAGAAAGCTAAACTTGCTGACGCGGAATCAAGCTATAAAATTCTCAACGACCAAGTTGAGAAAATTAAGGCTCTGTAGCACAGCATGCTTAGCATCGTTGGCTCCGGTGCGATGGGCTGCCTTTGGGCAGCTCATCTTTACCAACAAACAGATGTTTGCTTTGTCGTCACAGAGCCTTATCGTCAAAAGCATCACCTTTCTGCGCCTTACTCCGCGCTTAGCTTCAACGCTTTTCCCAACGCGCTTGAAAGCCAACCCCACAGAATTTCTACACCCCGCTTAGCACCCGATACCGCCATAAAGCATGATTCAACCATACTAATCATGACCAAGAGTTATGACGTAGACGCAGCGATCATTGACATAAAACCTTACTTGGGGGCGCAGAATATCGTTGTTTTGTTCCAGAACGGCTTCGGCAGTCAACAACGTGCCTGCAACGCACTTGGCGACACACCCTGCTTTGCGGCTGTGACAACTGAAGGCGCTAACAAACCAGACCACCAAACAGTCATTCATGCAGGCCATGGCGAGACGGTTATTGGCCCAATGAACAAACCAGCTCAGCTTATCGGTAAAGCCCAGTGGTTTGATAAACTAGCCGCTTCAAAACTAACACTCTGCTACGACCCAAGTATTTCTATACAGCTAATGCGAAAACTTGCGATCAACTGTGCGATCAATCCTTTTACGGCTATTGGAAACTGTCGCAATGGCGCTGTGCGCAAGCAAAGACTCTTTCAGGAAGTATGGCCCCAGCTCAGAGCAGAGCTTGCGGCAATGCTCAACCATGCGAATCTCAATCTGTCCGAAAGTGAGCTTGAGGAAATCGTTTTTGACGTAATGACTAAAACAGCAAATAATCAATCCTCCATGTTGCAAGATATCAACAGCGCCAGACCAACCGAAATTGATGACATCAATGGCTTCGCGCACCGCTATCTGGAACAGCACGGTTTACCCTTTCAAATGAACAAATCCCTAACGGAGCAAGTACATGCGCTTAGGAGTTGATCTTGGTGGAACAAAGACTGAAATCATCGCTTTAAACGATCACTCCGAAGAACTGTTTCGCTGCCGAGTTCCGTCGCCCCAAAATGATTATGGTGAGACAATTAGCACTATTACGCGCCTCGTAGTTGAAACAGAACAAAAGCTTGGGCAAGTCGGCACGCTAGGTGTGGGAATTCCCGGTGCGGTTTCTGTCGAAACGGGCCTTATAAAAAACGCCAACTCTACTTGGCTCATTGGGCATGACCTACAAAACGATCTGAGTACCACTCTCGACCGACCCGTAAAACTCGCAAACGATGCTGACTGTTTCACGTTATCTGAGTCGACAGACGGCGCTGCAAAAAATGCTCAGAGCGTGTTTGGCATAATCTTGGGTACTGGCGTCGGCGGCGGCTTCTATATCAATGGCGCCTTGCATAGCGGCCCTAATGCCATCGCCGGAGAATGGGGGCACAACCCTCTGCCTCAGGACAATCGACAACGTAACACCATTAGCCAGAGCCAGCATAACGAACAATGCTATTGCGGAAAGTTAAACTGCATTGAGACCTACCTAAGCGGCCCCGCATTTCTAAAACATTATCTCGCGTTCGACATCGCCGCTACAGCCACTTCTGCGGAAGAACTGGCATCCGCCATCGACCAGAGAAAACCGACAGCGTTAAGTTATTACCAGGTTTATCTAGACCGGTTGGCACGAAGCTTATCGTCGGTGATTAATATCCTCGACCCGGAAGTCATCGTATTTGGCGGAGGCTTATCCAACATAGCGCGACTCTACCAAGACCTCCCCAGCGCAACCATGAAATACGTTTTTTCTGACAGCGTGCGCACCCAATTTCGTGCAGCGAGATATGGCGACTCTAGCGGCGTGAGAGGCGCAGCATGGCTTGGGGCAATGGACGACAAGGCGCTGATCATGCCAGGCAAGACAAGCAACACTTACAAGACAAGAGCGCCTTGACCAATAACCCCGCTCTTCAAAATGCATTAGACGGCGCCAGAGACAGCCTTCCACTGGTGCTTGCAGCGGTACCATTCGGCATATTGTATGGCGCGTTAGCGCAAGCCAGCGGCCTTTCATTGTTCACCAGCATGGCAATGTCTCTGGTCGTTTTTGCAGGCTCTTCTCAATTTGTCGCTGTTTCGCTTTTGTTGACGACAACCCCAATATTGGTCGTCATTCTGGCAACATTTTTCGTCAACCTTCGTCACCTAATGTATAGCGCTCATTTGACGCAACACGTGCGCCACCTGTCATCTCCGCTAAGAGCACTACTCGCGTTTTGGCTGACCGACGAAACCTTTGCCACCGTCGCGAACAAAGTAAGCGGTAGCTTCGAGCCCAAGCTTTTGCATTACTACTACCTTGGCTCGGCGGTGTTTATGTACAGCAACTGGCAATTGTGTAGCTACATTGGATATGAAATTGGCCTACAACTATCCGATCCACTGTCATGGGGTTTGGACATCGCACTAGTGGTCGCGTTTATTGGGGTAATCACCCCGGCGTTAGTCAACAAAGCCATGTGGCTATGTGCCATTGCCGCATCGGTCAGCGCGCTAATCACTCATGCTTGGCCGTATCAAAGCGGACTTATCTTTTCGATGCTTCTGGGGATTTGTGTTGGCGTTCTTGCGAGTTACAAAGGGGCGACAAGAGCATGAATGATACGCTGCTAATTCTCGGCATGTTCGCCGTCACCTATAGCGTCAGGCTTCTTCCTTTTGCAATGGCAAATCGCATTCGCTTTCCGTCCTGGCTGCAGCATGCACTTAGCTTTGTACCGGTTGCAGCGCTTTCGGCAATTATTGCACCCATCATATTGCTTGATGGACACAACGCACTGAACATTAGTCTGTCCAATAAATACCTACTCGCGTCAATCGTAGCGTTTGCCGTTTCCTATCAGACTAAGCACTTATTACTAACCGTTTGTAGCGGCCTATTTAGTTTTTTTATTCTGAAATGGCTATTCTAAACCCTGCTGTTATTTCCCTTCGCCTGATAAATCCGCTCTATATTTACGCCAATCAAACGAGGGCCCTGGGTCTGTTTTTCGGCCTGGTGAAATATCAGAGTGACCAACAATTCTAGCGTCAACAATCTTTGGAAAAGTTTGTTTGAGCGTTTGCGTTAATCTGCTCAAAATTTGATATTGAGAGGCTTCATAAGGCTCATCGTCACAACCCTCCAACTCAATTCCGATGGAAAAATCATTGCAGTTCTTCCGGCCAGAAAAGCTGGACAACCCTGCATGCCAAGCGCGCTCTAGGCAAGACACAAACTGTACTAGAGTGCCATCACGCTTGATCAGAAAATGCGCCGAAACTTCAGTCCCTTCAATAGTTTCAAAATAAGGGTGTACCGATGAGTCTAAACAGTTTTGAAAGAAATTCTCAATAAACTCACCACCGTATTGCTTCGGCGGCAAGCTAATATTGTGAACAACAAGGAGGGAAATATCCGATACATCAGGACGAGCATTGAAATTCGGTGACGGACAACGCACGGCCACATCGAGCCAACCATTAACTAATTGCATGCAGTTAAACTTATAAGTAAAAAACCAAAGGTAGCAGGTTTTAAACTAAGACTGTAGCGCAAAAAACGATGCCTTTGCGCGACAAGTAACTAGCTATTTTTTCCTCGTAGATTTGTGATGATCGACTCTAGCGCGCGATCAAACAGTAGCCCGTCATTTAGAATCTGAACGGAGCCACGGCGAAGTTCTACTGCCAACCCCATCTTCGTTTTCTCAGCGACTTTGATCCCTGAACGGTTGACGAATATATATTTACCTGTTGCTTTGATAACGGCCGCTAATTTACAACGTTCTGCTGCGTTATCATTCTGAAATTCAAACCAACAACCGACAGCGAACTTCTCTACTTGCTGAACAAATGGATCACTTTCGTCTATCGTTAATGGCTCAGCCTCTGGCTCTGCACTAATTAAGACGATCTCTTCATGATCTTGCTCTACAGCGGGTTCGCTGGAGGCAGCCTGCTTGGACGACCCTTGGGGAGAATCAAGTTCAGCGCTTAGCATGTCATCATCGGCACCATCACTGCCTTCCAACTTAGCATCAAATTCCTGTTCTAGTTCAGCCGTTGAACGAAGTAAATCGGCCACAGCTGCATCATCTAAAAGCCCTGCCTCCGGCACAATCTCTTCACTTATTTCTACCTTGGGTTCCTCAACCTCCATTACATCCGCAACGGGTAGAGAGACCTCTGAAACAGCATCTAGCTGCGCTGACTGCAGCTTTTGAAGTGACTTAACATGCGCATCTTCAAGCGCTTTTAATAATGGTTTAGACCTCAGTTCATCAAATGAAACTTCTTTCAAACCAACTCTTAGCCGCTTCATCAAAGATGGGATCATCTTCAGAAGCTTGCCCCTAGCATCTGCTTCAGAAACATGCGGATTGATAGACCAAAGCAACTCATCGACCAATGTTGATGCCTTTAGCCAACCCTCACCTTGATCACCCTCTTTCAGAAAATGAAGCACCATTACCGAGCTCCAGCCATCGCGCAACAGCTCCAACATAAAGTCAGGCACAACCTGACCCCTCATTGATTCATTTAAACTATCTTGCGCAGCAACTTTTGCTAATTCACTGGCCACCTTGCCTTTTTCGGAATCCTTGGTTCTCTGCTCTACTAGTTGGCCTCTGCGTTGCTCAACGTCGACGAAATGGCTAAAGTCTTGCAGCAGCTCAGCGAACATAGAGACATCTTGATCAAACTCGCCCAACACCCGTTGCACGATTTCCTCAATTTTATCTTTAAGTCGATCTTTCTTACCTTCAGCTGGCTCATTCCAGCCAATACCGACACGGGCCATTTCATTCAGCAATTTTCGCGCAGGATGACCACCTTTGTTGAAAAAACTACGATCTAACAAGGCCACCTTCAGAATCGGAATTTGAAGGCGAGCAATTAAAGCCTTCATGGTAGGCTGTAACTGCTTGTCATCAAGAATGAACTCGAAAAACATACTGACTAGGTTGATAACGTCTGCATCCATTTCAGCATATTCAGCCTTGCATTCACCCTCCGCCAAGCGATTGTTCAGTAACGAACGAAAATCGATCAAACGGTTAGTATTCGCATTGCCTAACTGCTCGATATGTTCCGATTGAAAACCACTTAACGCCCCAACTAGCTCGCCTTGCGAGTAATAGAGGTCAGAAAGTGTCGGGACATCGGTCAACGATTGACTGGGATTGCTATCACCTTGGTGCAACAATTGACGAAGATCATCTAACTGCGGCCCCATTCCGACATCTGACCGCGAGTGCCTGCTAACACCGGCAGGAATATAGCTTTGACCATCTGTCGTTGGGAATTCCTGCGCACTGGGCGCACTGTCTTTTGAACTCTGCTGATGCGAAGGTGCGCGCTTTACATGACGAAGGTCAGGCATAATGCCCAACTGAACAAACAGATTGTTTGCATCGGCATAAACTTGCTGCATTTCAGTCAGCACAAACTTTTCATAAAGCTTGAGCACGACGAGTTGCGCGCGAATTTCTATATCCAAGATCTCGCACCCTTCGACGAACGCATCGCACAAAATTTCTGGCCCGGCAGGCAACTGTTCATTCTGAATAACGATCGGCGCAATTTGACTACTAATGCGTGTATGCAGCTCACCCAAGGCCTGAGCACTCGCGCTACGCACTCGATTAATCATTCCTTCTAAGGCAACTTTAACTTCCAAGTCATCGTTCTGAACCAAGCTAAGATCTTCGACAGCCGACGCGTCTCCTATTGGGGCAGATGACGCGCTACGGTAATGCCCCACCTCGTTAAATGAGGAAATTAAGCCCTTAACTACATGTGTCGCAATGTGTTTTTTCTGAAGTCTAAGTTCTCGCATTGCGTCAAAATAGAGAGTTTGTTCGTTATTCGTACCGGCTTTATCAGCCATCGCAAAGAGCGCATCGTCAGCGCCATCGAACAAATTTCGCAACAAAGTGTGTACTTTCTGCTTCAGTAACTCGCGCAGCTTCACTAACGGCATAGGTAACGGTTTAACGTTCGACCCGCGTGCCCCCGTACTTCCGCCGTGAATCCCCACTACTTTTGCACCACTCATTGAAAGCTCCGATTTTTGTTAGTCTGACGCTTAAGATCAATGGCTTTGCGTCAATTATTTAACTATATTTCACAGTATAAAACGTCAAGTTTGTAAGCACTGTCACAATTTGTTTCCGCGCGAATCAGATCACACTTCCGCTTGAAAAGAATTCAAATCGTCCCATATATAAAGAGTCAATTCGCTAGGTATTATAGTTAATGGCTAAGGCCCCCACACAAGTAATCGGAAAACGCATGGCGATCGTGGCGTGGCTAGCCGGAATGTTCGTGCTAACGCGGCTGTTTGGCGACTGGGAAACTAAGCAACATAGCCCTAACAAGGATCCTAGCAGCA
>Ga0209825_1001156_pt1 | contig 12576 bp, 17 predicted proteins | sample EN8Hudsemesocosm_FD_184631 | JGI IMG/M metagenome (GOLD analysis project Ga0209825, IMG submission 184631) | Methane-oxidizing microbial communities from mesocosms in the Hudson Canyon - EN8B Hudson Canyon (SPAdes) (version 2) | ecosystem: Environmental > Aquatic > Marine > Cold seeps | place...
TGGTAGCCCTGTCAATCGACTAGAGGATTTTATGTATTGGGGGATGGGCCTTATCAAAGACCGAGAATTTTTGCCAATTCATCGGCGGTGCGATATCCAGGAATGAGGGTGCCGTCAGCCAAAATCAAGGCCGGCGTCCCAGTGACCCCAAGGCGACTCCCTAGAGCATATTGTTTCGCCACGGGATTGTTGTCGCACACTTTGATATCTATAGCTTCGCGATTTTTTAATTGGGTTAAAGTATGGCTGGGATCAGCGGCACACCACGCCGTTGCCAACTTGTCATAGGACGCTGAGCGAACACCGGCCCGCGGATAAGCCAGATACCGCACCTCAATCCCTCTAGCATTCAGTGCCGGTACTTCGCGGTGCAACTTGCGACAGAAGCCGCAATCTACGTCTGTAAAAACATTAATATATGCTTTGCGCTGCCCTACAGGTGAAAAGCGAATTTGCTCACCGGCGGGAACGTTAGCCATTAACTCAACACGATCAACCGCGCGCTGCTGCTCTTGCAGATTGACAAACATACCCGGCTTTATCGCGTACATATCGCCCGCCACAAAATATTTACCATCGCCTGATACAAACAGGGTTGGGCCATTAGGCACAGACACCTGATAGAGGCCAGCCACTGGCGAAGGCAGAACCTCACCATAGGGTAAATCTCCGCGTCCATCTCGCAAACTTTGCAATACACGCGCGCTAATTTCGGGATCAACGACCGCGTCACTGGCGGCGAGTGCAACACTCGGCACTAGGGCCGATAATCCAGAAGTCAGCGTCAGAGCTACGGCGATACGCTTAAATAGGGAAAACTGTTTAACTGCAGAAAACTTCACTTTTATACCTCAACAATCGTGCTTGCAAAATATGCCCATACGCCACTTGGTCAACTTCCAAGGTCAGTAGTTCCCAATAGCTTATGCTCTCGGATGATGGGCACTGTGTAAATCTTGTAATCGCTGCTTGGCCACGTGCGTATAAATCTGGGTAGTCGACAAATCACTGTGACCCAATAAAAGCTGAACCACCCTTAGATCAGCTCCGTGGTTTAATAGATGGGTGGCAAATGCGTGACGCAGCGTATGAGGCGACAAGGCCTTTTGGATACCAGCGACTTGGGTCCAGTATTTTAGGCGATGCCAGAAAGTTTGTCTTGTCATCATTTGAGCTCTCAAACTAGGAAAGAGCACTTCTGCAGGGCGCCCTTTTAGCAATATAGGCCTGGAATCTCGCATATAGCGCGTCAACCACTCCAGAGCCTCCTCCCCCATCGGCACCAGACGCTCCTTGCTACCCTTACCCATAACCCTGACAACGCCCTGACGAAGATTAACTTGCGTCATAGTGAGCGAAACCAGCTCACTGACACGCAGGCCAGAAGCATATAACACCTCAATCATCGCCCTATCGCGCAGACCAATAGGATCTTCAATATCGGGCGCGGCGAGCAGAGCTTCGACATCGGCTTCGCTTAGGGTTTTGGGAGGTGCCGCAACTAGCTTAGGATTTTCAATGGTGACGCTGGGGTCGTATTGCAAAATATTTTCACGCAGCAGATAACGATAAAACCCTCGCGCGCAACTCAAAAAACGAGCGGTAGAACGACGATTATATTTCTGCTCGAATCGCCAGTTCAAGCAGGCACGAAGATGTACTTCGCTCGCTTCAAGCAAAGTAATACTCTCACTTTGCAGATAGCGCGCCAAGCTCACAAGATCCCGACGGTAGGAAGACAGGGTATTCTGACTGAGGCCGCGTTCCATCCAAATCGCATCGAGAAAACGATCTATGAGAGCAGCTTCGCTGAGGGGAATTTGCATGGCCGTTGATGGCGACTTACTTTTCATGATGAGGCTTTATATCACCGTTAAGAGACCACCACCACTACTGTGTAATACGAACCGGCCAGGATAGGAAATTTCAGCCATAAAAAAACCCTGGCCAGTTTCCCTGCCAGGGTTTTCAAACAACACTTCAAAGAGAAAAGATTTTCAGTGAAGTACTGCTTATCGAAAAGTTGCTTAGCCCAACTTCTCTTTAATGCGTGCTGCACGACCAGTCAAGTCACGCAAGTAGTACAACTTGGCCTGGCGTACGTCACCGCGACGCTTAACAGCAATGCTGTCAACCTGACGGCTGTGAGTCTGGAACGTACGTTCAACACCTACACCGTGAGAGATTTTACGCACGGTGAACGCAGAGCTGATTCCGCGCTGACGAACGGCAATTACAACACCTTCAAAGGCCTGCAAACGCTCACGTGTACCTTCTTTAACTTTTACCTGAACAACAACAGTGTCGCCCGGTGAAAATTCTGGCAGGTCGGTTTTCAGCTGTTCGTTGTCCAGCTCCTGGATGATCTTATTTCGGTTGCTCATAGTCTACTCCGGAAATATATGTAGCTTCACAGCTAGCTTTAATCGCTTTTCGCGTTTTCAAGGTCTCGACGAAAGTCCGTCAGCAGCGCTTGCTGCTCCTCACTCAGTTCAATTTTGTCTAGCAAGTCTGGCCGTCTAAGCCAGGTTCGCCCCAGCGCCTGTTTATGGCGCCAAAGCCGAATGTTTTTATGGTTGCCCGACATTAACACCGCCGGTACAACCTGCCCTGCAAGTTCCTCAGGACGAGTATAGTGTGGGCAGTCTAACAAGCCTTCCGAAAAAGAATCTTGCTCAGCTGACTGCGCATGCCCGAGGGCACCAGGAATCAACCGTGCTACTGCATCCACCACTACCATTGCTGCCAACTCGCCACCACTTAGAACATAGTCGCCAATAGAGATTTCTCTATCTACTTCCCGTTCCAGCAGACGCTCATCAACACCTTCGTAGCGCCCGGCCAATAACACCAAGTTACCAGCCTCTGCCAACTCAGCTGCCACCGATTGTTCAAAAGGCGGCCCCTGTGGAGACAGGTATATTACCTGTGCCCCTTCCGCCCATGTTTTGGCGGCAGCCAATGCGTCTTGCAAAGGCTGGACCTTCATCACCATGCCGGGACCGCCACCATAGGGGCGATCATCAACAGTTTGATGCTTGTCCAGAGTCCAGTCGCGAGGGTTGAAATACTTGAGCTCTACGAGCCCCTGTTTTACAGCCCTACCACTGACACCATAGTCCGTTATGGCGGCAAACATTTCTGGAAATAAGGTGATAACAGCTATTTTCATGCTACACCTAAAATTCCGGGTCCCACTCCACCGTAATCAACTGCGCGTCTAAGTCGATGGACTTAATCACCTGATCTGGCAAATACGGAACCAAGCGTTCTTTTTGGTCGATGCTGCCGTCGTCGCCTTTGATCACTAGTACATCGTTAGCACCAGTTTCCATCATCCGAACCACAACACCCAGCGTGCTCACCTGCCCCTCATAGTTCGAGACAACCTTAAGGCCTTCCAACTGGTGCCAGTAAAACTCATCAGCGTCCAACTCGGGCAACTGATTCCGCTCTACAGCGACATCTACCTGACAGTAATCACGTGCAAGATCTCGATCATCAACGCCCTTTATATGAACAATGAGACCCTGACCATGCACTTGGCCGGCGTCAATCTCGACGGCCTTTACCCCGTGGCGAGTTTTAAGCCACCAAGGTTGATACTGCAATAAATTTTCAATCGGTGCGGTATGCGAGCGGACTTTCACCCAACCCTGTATACCGTGCACCGTAGTGATGCGCCCAACATCGATCAAATTCGACTTTTTAGTGCTCATTTAACAGTTGCTGGGCTAATCACTTAGGCAGCAACTTCTTCAGTTGCCGCGGCTGGAGCTGCTTGATCTTTCAGCAACTTAGCAACACGTTCGCTCAACTGTGCGCCATTTCCAACCCAAAACGCTACGCGCTCATTATCAACACGCAGACGCTCTTCTTGACCGCGAGCCACTGGGTTGAAGAAACCAACACGCTCAATGTAACGGCCGTTGCGTGCACTGCGGCTGTCAGTAACTGTGAGGTGGTAAAATGGACGCTTTTTAGAGCCGCCGCGAGATAATCGAATGGTTACCATGGAAGTCGTATCCTGTAATTCAATAATATACGTGTTGCCTCACGGCAAGTCACAATGCAATGCCTCGGTGCTGCCTTCATAAACCAATGAAAGTGCACCTCGGCGGGAATTTGTCCATTACGCAGACATAGGCCTGCGGAAGGCGCGGTATTTTAGGGCAAAATGTGTCGGGCTGCAAGTGAGTCGATAAACTAGCGCATTCCTGGTGGCAAACCGCCGCCGGGTGGCATTCCGCCGCCCCCTGGCATCATGCCGCTCATGCCACGCATCATCTTCGCCATGCCACCGCCTTTCATTTTCTTCATCATCTTGGCCATCTGCTTGTGCTGCTTCAGTAGACGATTGAGATCTTGAACTTGAGTGCCTGAGCCCATAGTAATTCGACGCTTGCGGGAGCCGTTAAGTAAATCGGGATTGGCGCGCTCAGCTGGTGTCATGGAATCAATGATCACTTCCATTACTTTAAACTGACCACCCATGTTGGCCTGCTCCGCCGCTTGCGCCATATTTCCCATGCCAGGCAGCTTTTCGAGCATTGAGCCCATGCCACCCATATTTTGCATTTGCTGAAGTTGGTCCCGCAGGTCTTCTAGATCAAAGCGCTTACCTTTAACAACCTTCGTCATTAATTTCTGAGCTTTGTCTTTGTCTATATTCCTCTCAGCATCTTCAATCAGTGACATTACGTCACCCATACCTAAGATACGAGAGGCTATACGCTCAGGATAAAAGGGCTCGAGGGCGTCAACTTTTTCGCCCATACCCATAAACTTAATAGGCTTGCCGGTAACCTGACGAACAGAAAGAGCGGCACCCCCACGAGCATCACCGTCTGCTTTGGTCAAAATCACACCTGTGAGCGGTAGCGCCTCGTTGAAGGCCTTCGCGGTATTCACGGCATCTTGACCAATCATGGCATCGATGACGAAGAGCGTCTCAACCGGGTCTACAGCGGCGTGAAGAGCTTTAATCTCGTTCATGAGCTCTTCGTCAATATGCAAGCGGCCCGCCGTATCCACAATCACTACATCGGCGTGCTGACGCTTAGCGTGCTCAATCGCTCCATTGGCAATATCAACAGGGTTTTGATCAGCACTGGAGGGGTAAAAGTCGGCCTCTACTTCAGCTGCCAGAGTTTCAAGCTGCTTAATTGCGGCAGGGCGATAGATATCCGCACTCACCACAACCACTTTTTTCTTTTCACGCTCTTTTAAGAATTTGGCTAACTTAGCAACCGAGGTGGTTTTACCCGCCCCCTGCAAGCCTGCCATTAATATCACGGCGGGAGGCTTTGCCGCCAAATTCAAGCTTTCATTGGCGGCCCCCATAACGTCAATTAGCTCACTCTCAACAATTTTAACGAATTGCTGGGCGGGATTGAGCGCCTGATTAACCTCTTGACCCACGGCGCGTGTGCGCACCTGTGCCACAAAAGCCTTAACTACAGGTAGCGCCACATCGGCTTCTAACAAGGCTTTGCGCACTTCGCGCAAAGTATCTTTAATATTGTCGTCCGTTAATTTGGCCTTACCAGTAATCTTTTTAAGGGAGTTGGACAGGCGATCGGATAAACTCTGGAACATACGTAATAGCTCTTAAAGCGTTAATTAAAGAAGCGGGGCTGAAAAATTAGCGGCCAAGTATAGCGGATATTATGAATATGAGCACCCTATATGCACCGCCACAGCTTCTCATTGACGGCACCTTGTGACAAACTCACTGCGCCAGCGCTTCGGTCACTCAATAAATATGAGCCTAGACCTGCAAACACTAGGTTTTTAAGCGCTGTAAATTAATAAAGGTTCATTGCGAGAAATTATGAATACCCTTGCGGCCAATGCCGCCGCCATTGCCCTGTATGTCACTGCCAGCCTGTTTTTAATCGGCCAACTCTTCCGTCAAATGCAGGGCGCCACGCCTTGGTTACTGGCGATGGCAGCCTGCGCGGTGGCCTTTCACGCTCTTGGGGTTTACGGGCAGATTTTCACCCCACAAGGCTTCCAGTTTGGCTTCTATATCGCCCTGTCATTCATATTCGTAACAGTAAATACTCTCGTGCTAGTCAGCAGCTTGAAAAAGCCACTGCACAATTTATTTGTTTTATTATTTCCACTGTCGAGCGCCGCCATGCTTTGCGCTCTGCTCATTCCCCCTACAGCCCCCACCCTCACGAACCTAGGGGCGGATATCGCACTACACATACTCCTTTCAGTTCTGGCTTACAGCTTACTCACCATAGCCGCCCTACAAGCCCTAGTGCTCGCCTACCAAAACCGACAACTGCACCACAAGCGTCTCACTGGGGTAATACGCATGCTGCCACCCCTGCAAACCATGGAGCAGCTATTGTTTGAGTTGTTGTGGGCTGGAGTGGCTCTACTCACACTCTCTATTGTTTCAGGCATCCTATTTCTCGACGATATCTTCGCACAGCATCTTGTGCATAAAACGGCATTCTCCATCATCGCTTGGTTCATCTATGCGACGCTGCTATGGGGCCGTCACAAGCTGGGCTGGCGAGGAAACACGGCTGTGCGCTGGGCACTTGTGGGCTTTGCGGCATTAATGGTGGCCTTCTTCGGCACTAAACTTGTCTTAGAACTGATACTCGGCGTGAGCCCTGTCGCCTAACTCCTCTCAATTGACGACAAAACTCTATCGCTAAAGCCTTGCACGGCACCCGGTTCTCCTTCAAGATACGGCTTCGATTGTGACTACAGGTTCCACCCTTCTTGAACGACGTACCCCTTAGCCTGCTCTTCTCCATTTTAGCGGGTTTAATTATACTCTCAGCATTCTTCTCCAGTTCTGAAACCGGCATGATGTCGCTTAATCGCTATCGCCTGAAGAACTTGGTAAAGAACAAACACAAGGGAGCCCTGCGCGCGACCAGCTTACTCGAAAAGCCGGACCGACTCATTGGCGTCATTCTGATTGGCAACAACCTTGTCAATATTTTGGCCACGTCCCTCACAACCCTAATAGCTATCCGTTTAGCCGGCGAGACTGGGGTGATTATCGCCTCAATCATACTGACCTTAGTGATTCTTATTTTTGCAGAAGTCACACCAAAGACCATGGCTGCCTTGCACCCCGAGCGTATTGCCTTCCCTGCCAGCTGGGTGTTACGACCATTGCTGGTTGCCCTATGGCCCTTTGTTTGGCTGGTAAATTCGGTATCAAACTTTCTTGTACGCCTGTTTGGCATTGACCCTAACAAGCCCTCAAACGACGAACAATTGAACCCTGCCGAATTGCGCACAGTGGTTGATGAAGCCGGCGATTTGATACCTGACCGCCACCAAGGCATGTTGCTTAATGTGCTCGATCTAGAAAAAGTGACCGTGGAAGACATTATGATTCCGCGCAATGAAGTTATCGGTTTAAATTTGGAGGATGAAATTGAAAGCCTCATGCAACAAATTCGCACATCTGAATACACGCGCCTCCCGGTATTCAAAGAAGATATCAACCAAATTGTGGGTATTCTCCATCTCCGCAACTCGCCTCGCTTTATTCACGGCGAAGACAGCACGGTAAGCCGAGAGGCGATTCAGCGTTTTTCCAGCGAACCCTATTTTGTGCCTGAGGCCACCCCGCTCCATACGCAACTATTGAATTTCCAGAAGGCCAAAACCCGCATGGCTATCGTTGTGGACGAATACGGTGAAGTTCAGGGTATTGTTACGCTAGAAGATTTGCTGGAGGAGATCGTAGGCGATTTCACGACGGGCGGCGTTGAACAAGATCACGAAGACATCAGCAAGCTTGATAATGATTGGTTTTTGATCGATGGCAGCGCATCTATTCGCGATATCAATCGGGCCATGACCTGGAGCCTACCAATCGACGGACCAAAAACTTTAAACGGTCTCGCGATGGAGTTTTTAGAAAGTATTCCCGACGCAAATACCAGCTTTAATATTGACCACTGCCGCTTCGAAACTATAGAGATTACAAACAAGCGCATTGAGAAAATGCGCGTGAAATCTGTCTTTACAAAAAAGGATTGACGGCTTTTTCTCGGGCCAATGCCCTCGCCTTACAAGCCCGCCGCTCGTCATTATTGTATGTGGTCCACAGGGTGATTTCATCCGCGTTACGAAAACAGCCTGTACACACATCTTCCATATTTAAAACGCATACCGAGATACAGGGCGAAGGCACAGGCTTTTCCGTTACTCCCGGCTTTACTCCTGACATTCGCTAAGCTCCACAGGCTGCAATTCACGCTTATAGCGTTCGGCGTGCTGAACATAAACATCAGCGTTAAGCTTCAGCATTTCTGAAACGCCTTCTTCCAACTGCCGAACAACTTTAGCCGGAGAGCCTAGAGCCATGGAGTTATCAGGAATTTCCGTTCCTTCGGTTACTAATGCGTTGGCACCTATGATGCAGTTTTTACCAATCTTGGCCTTGTTAAGCACCACCGCCCCAATACCGATCAGTGTGTTATCGCCCACTGTACAGCCGTGCAGCATAACATTGTGACCAACGATGACGCCCTTACCCAGTGTGAGCGGTAAGCCTGGATCAGTATGCAGCACTGCTCCGTCCTGTACGTTAGCCTGCTCGCCAATGGTGATGGTGGCGTTGTCGCCGCGAATCACCGCGTTAAACCAAACGCTGCTCTGCCCCTCTAAAACAACGTCGCCAATTAGGGTAGCGTCATCCGCAATAAAATGCCCCTGGCCTTTCAGAGTTGGGCGCTTGTCGCCTAGTTTATAAATCATTGAGGGCTCCTGATTCTTTATCGTTGTTATGAAAATATTTTTACTGGCGCATCACTGCTATCAGCTTCTATGCCTGCGTCGTATATTTGGTTTACGAAGTTTACTAAAATTCCCGCGGTAAAACCCCAGATTTCATAACCTTCATAGTGATATACCGGCGCCCAGAAATCGACGTGACCTCGCTGAAAGCGGTCTGTTCGGGCGCGCTGGTCGGCTAGAAAATATTTTACTGGGACTTTAAATATGCTGTCGATCTCTCCCAAGTTCGCCGTGAGCGGCGCATTAGCGGGGACGATACCAACGATGGTAGTGACTTCAATCTTCCAGCGAGTAAGCACGGGTGGAAGCTGACCTAGCACTTCAACCGACATTGGGTCTAAACCAATTTCCTCCCAACTTTCACGCAGAGCTGTTTCACGAAGAGAACTGTCTTCTTCGTCGAGCTTCCCCCCAGGGAAAGAGACTTCTCCGCTGTGAGTAGAGAGATGCTGGGCACGCTGAGTCAGGATAATTTCAGGATTTATGGGATCGTCGGTCATAGCGAGTAGCACGGCCGCTTGGGGCCAACGCGCCTGAGTTGGTAGGCGGTTTTCACAGGGGCTAAGTGTTTTGGCCCGCCCTCTTAACTTCTCTAACATCTAAACCTCACTATTGGACTGTCGGCAAAGTAACTCATCCACACTCGTTCGTCCACAGGTTATATGAGGGAAAACAAGATATACTCTTGGGATTGTTATAAGTAATACGGAAGAGCGGTGTTATGAATTTTTGCAGTCAATGCGGCCACAAGGTGTCGCTAGAGATTCCTGAGGGCGATGATCGAAAGCGCCATGTTTGCGGATCTTGCGAGACAATCCATTATCAAAACCCAAACATTATTGCGGGTTGCCTCCCCATCCATGAAGGCAAGGTTCTACTGTGTAAGCGCGCAATTGAACCTAGACATGGCTTCTGGACCTTGCCTGCTGGCTTTATGGAGAATGGCGAAACTACCGAGCAAGGCGCATTGCGTGAAAGCTGGGAAGAGGCTCGCGCGAACATTGATGTGCACGGCCTTTACACCATGTTCAACTTACCTCAAATAAACCAAGTCTATTTGTTTTACCGAGGTACCTTAAGCGACTTAAATTTTGGCGCGGGAACAGAGTCCTTGGAAGTTGCCCTATTTAGCGAGGACGAAATCCCTTGGCGCGAGCTGGCTTTTCCAGTGATAAAGAAAACGCTTAAACACTACTTTGCCGACCGAGTTTCTGGGGAATACCCAATTCGAAATGAGGACTTAATATACCCGAAATTCACTCACACGCCAGACGAACCCCAGAAGTCATAAATCAAGATGCTACCAATAAAAGCCAAAATAGAAGAAAAGAAAAAATACCTACTCCATTGGATGTATGATTTCATCGAAGACGACGACGAGCCCGCCTACCTGAAAGAAGACGTTGACGAATGCAATGAGATTTTAACGGCATTTCTCAATGAAGTAGGCAACAACCCTAGCCGTTCTAGCTTCTCGTGGTTATCGGCTCAGGTTGAAGGGCTGGTGAAGCAGCTGAATGATCTCAATGCCAAGCATGAGCAACAGCTAATAGAAACAGACCAGCGGAACGACCTCTGCTCACTTATCCGTCTAGTCTTAGAAGAAGCGGGACATCCACATGATGTGGATATAACTGAAGAATGGAGAGAGTGGTAAATGAAATCAGCTTTGGAATTTCGACCTTATCTACCTAGCGACAAAATAACCTGCCTACGCATCTTTGACGCCAACTGCCCGGAATTTTTTCTACCCTCCGAACGCTCAGATTATTTAGAATTTTTGAACTCCGAGCCAAGTCAGTATGAGCTTTGCGTGAGCGAGGAAGATGTTGTCGGCGCATTTGGTTTATTTGATCGAGATACCCAGGGCAAAAACCTCAATTGGATATTACTCGAGCCCCAATCGCAAGGGCTTGGTATTGGCTCTGCCATTATGGCAAGAGTGTCGACTTTGGCGCACACGGCCAACATAAAAACGGTATATATTGCAGCTAGCCACAAGTCTGCTCCCTTTTTTACGAAATTTGGAGCTTTGGCAACTGAAACGATAGAGAACGGCTGGGGACCAGGCATGCATCGCATTAATATGGAACTCCAAGCTTAAGCCTCTACTATATATTTATACCCCCCTTTGATCATTTCCAATCGATGGCGCGCCCCTGGGACGCCGGCGTCACTGCTTGCGTAACCTGCGTCTCCCTCCCAAAGCGCTATAAGCCCATGGGGCCCTTTAATTAACCGAGTCTCGTAGCGCTGAGGAACGCGTGCTTGGAGCCCTTGCAGTGCCGCCTCAACAGACTCGAAGGCGCTGAGGGTATGCAGTGACACCCATGTGGGTGGCGCAAGCTCTATCGCACTTTCATTACACTTTTGCAGTGCCGTTTTTGGGCACATCCACTGATATTCCGTAATTTCTCCGTCATCAATTACAACGGCGTCCTCACCAGCGCCCGTGACAAAAAACCAAGTGGCATAGCGCTTAGCCGCGCGCGCGGGCGGCAACCAAAACGCAAAATGCACCATTGATTCGGGGTCAATAATGATACTGGCTTCTTCTTCCGCTTCTCGTACTGCTGCGACTCGTGCCACCGCGAGGTGTTCAGATGAGCCTGCCTTAACAAAATCCTCCTCATCAATGCGACCACCCGGAAACACCCACATTCCCCCAAAGGAAATTTCGGAATTCTTGCGAAGCATCAGGGTTTCAATGCCCTGCGCGCTATTGCGCAACACGGCCACGGTGGAGGCGAGTACTGGAGAGTTGGCTGTCGCCATTAACATAAACCTTATCGAGACTGTAAACCGTTAAGGTAGCTTATTTCACCAAACTAAGGCAATCACCAAACAAAAGGGCCCTTAGCCCAAAACACCCCATAGCTTAGGCCAAAATAATATAAATACCCTATTGCAATACATGCATGCACATCTATAATGCCAGCATGGAAATTAAAAAGCCTGAAATCTGCCTCGCTCATGCCCTTCGTCGCGCCGACCGAATTGTTAGTCAGCTGTACAACGACCGCTTGGCTCATCTCGGTATTCGCATTACCCAATTTTCAATTTTGCGCGCACTACACTTTAAGGGCAGCACTACCGCCAGTGAAATAAAGAACGTACTCACAATGGAACAGGCAACCATTTCTCGAGCCTTAAAGCCACTGATACGCGACGGTTACATTCAAGTGAGCGAGGGAGCCAGCAAGCGCGAAAAAGCCCTGTCGCTCACTCAGGTTGGAAAGAAACTCTATCAACAAGCACTCAAGCCCTGGAACGAAGTCCAAACAAAATTGAGAGAAGAGCTTGGCGACGGCGATGACGATTTAATCATTGCGCTTAGCCAGAAAATTGTTAGCCAGATTAAGCACTAAGCCTTTTTTTACGCCAATACATGCATATGCATTAATAAACAGGTGAATACTATGAATACACACACGCCACCAGACGCACAAGCCGCGGTGCAAATTTTTCGTTGGATCGTCAGCCACCCAAAACGGGTAGTCACCCTTGGGGTGTTAATCATTGTGATGATGGCCTCTACTCTGCCCCAACTCACACGCGACACTCGCTCAGACGCCTTTCTGGCCGACGACAACCCAGCTCTGGTTTACCGGGAAAAAGTGAAGACCCTCTTTGGCCTGAGCGACCCTATGGTGATTGCCGTTGTTGCGGAATCGTCCGTGTTTACACCAGAGGCGCTTAACACTGTACAAGCTATCAGCGATGCCGTGGTCAATGTTGAGAATATCGACCCCGACGGCATCACCAGCCTTGCCACGGAAAATAATATTG
>Ga0209825_1001158_pt1 | contig 12570 bp, 10 predicted proteins | sample EN8Hudsemesocosm_FD_184631 | JGI IMG/M metagenome (GOLD analysis project Ga0209825, IMG submission 184631) | Methane-oxidizing microbial communities from mesocosms in the Hudson Canyon - EN8B Hudson Canyon (SPAdes) (version 2) | ecosystem: Environmental > Aquatic > Marine > Cold seeps | place...
CGACGAACAGTATCTAGAAACCGTCCACGGCAAAGGATTTCGGCTCAACAAATTAAGTTAGGAAAATGCATGCTTTCTTTAAGGTACTTTAGACACAAAATCGCACTTTCCTTTATTTTATTTAGCACCTGCCTAAGCGTCTTGTTCGGTATACTTATTTGGCTTGGTATCGAGACATCAGACGACAACGCCCGAGAAGCTCTCCTGAATTCACACGCAGAGCGGTTCATCCAATATTACGAAGAAACCGATAAACTATGGGCTAGAAATCAGCTATCAGGTATCGACATACTGATTGAGGGCCGAGATCCTGTCCCAGATGAAATATCCACACTACCTCTAGGGTACTTTGAAGATGGTGAAGATGATATCTATATCTATGTGACCTTACTCAAAGCGCTTACGCTCAGCGCTACAAATAAAGTCTTCTTGGTGCATCAAGGTGCCGGAAACGATTGGCTAAAACAATACGAATTCATCATCTTGCTCCTCCTTGTCGCGGTCACAATTTTCGTTATTATCATCGGAAGCATTGTTGGTTTCATTTTGTCGAGAAAGATCTCAGAGCCACTACAAACCTTGACAAGGCAGATTAAATCAACAGATCCAAATGCCCCAGCGTTTTCTCCTCTCAAGAGAGAGGATGAGTTTGGTGAGATTAGCGATGCCTTTTCCAATACCCTGAATTTGATCAGTGAAGTGCTCGAACGGGAAAAACAGTTCTCCCGGTATGCCAGCCACGAACTGCGGACACCTGTTGCGATTATCAACTCGTCGATCAATCTATGGAAAGCTTGCGTGAATGAACCTGACCAAGAGAAAGCGGAGAGTCTAAAATTGCGAGCGATGGAGCGCATTTCCGCTGCTGCGAAGCAAATGGAAGATGTAATACAAACGTTTCTGGTCTTAGGTAAGGAAGGTACAGACTGGAAAGCTGGCAAACCGACTAACTTAAGCTCTCTATTGGATAATCTGTTAGAAAAATATAAATACCTCAACGGTGCTGATCACATACATATCGAAAAAGAGTATATCGATACCCGTATAAATGTCACAAACGATGTCGCAGCCAGCTTGATTCTATCTAATGTTTTGCGAAATGCTTTCGACTATTGTGCAAGTGAAATCCATATTAAGCTCGATACAACAAGCCTGGTTATTAGTAACGATATTGACGCGCTGAGAATAGACACCTCAGATCATTTTGGTTTCGGCATCAAAATCATTGAAGACCTATGCGAAATGCTCAATTGGACGTTTCGTTATGAGCATTCCGACAGTGAATCTGAGCAGGGTAACTTTACTATTTGGCTAACATTCTAGAAATCACCCAGTATCCTTAAGGTTTCGTAGCGTCACCAAGTAAATAGAGAACGATGCGCATCGTTTCTTCAAAATAGGGATTCCAGGTTAGCCGCGAGTGGGTCTTATCTTTTTCAGAATAATCAAACGATGAGTACCATGTTTCTGCCCCCTCTTCGCACGCTTTTTCCTGACTTTCGGATTGGCCGTTATTGCAGACCTTAAACGAACCATTCTTGCCATAGAAAGGATTGCTCGGTGAATACAACGCTGACATATGTGAGCCTGTACTAATCCGCTTTTCTGGCAGCTTCATGGAAAACGCGTTTACTTTCGCATCCTCCCATTCGCGCTCGCCATACCAAACCAACTTATTTTCGGCATGGGTAAAGTGCTCGTTAAAGTATGTGTATACCGCCTCACTATCCACAACACTGTCACTTTCGCTCAGCGTGAACATAACCGGACGATCAAATCCGACAGACTCCAGACGATCTCTCAACATCTTTGAAGACTCGTAATACAGCGCAGCACCATTCATCGTGAGGGAATCAAAACGCGTGATGCTGACCTCTGGGTCTACGTCCGCCCAATCCATCAGGTATTTCGCCCAGGGCGCTAAAAAGTCTAAAGGTTTGCGAGAAATAATAGCTGGCGAAAATAACAAAGCACCGGATACTTCCTGGTTATCGATCGCTTCAATCATCGCCAGATTGGCTCCAGTAGAAAAACCGCCTAGCCACACTTCATCTGCTTCTTTTGCCAGCATATCGGTGTGGTGACTAACCATCACTAACCAATCTTCAATTTCCGGCAGCATCAAATCTGCAGGTTTCGCCCCATGTCCAGGAAGCAATAAGGCTCTCACTAAATAGCCTTGATCCGATAGCCGTTTCGCAACATCTGAGAATGAATAAGGAGAGTCTGACAAACCATGAACGAGCAGTATTGCTTTCCCATTTGGATTGTCTGGTTTTAACTCAAATGGAGAATTTAGTTCTACCTCTAATTCCGTATTGGCACTTCGATAGATACGATGTTCGCGCACCCATCGTTTGGTTTCTTCTAGATAATCGTCAAAGTTATCCTGTAAATAATCGGCGAATTGGGTCGGCGAGCGAGCCAGCTCATTTGAGGAGTGAACACTCATCGCCGCACAGACTAGTGCAAGAAAAAGAGTGCTGGATAACGCTATGTACTTCATGGGTATAACCTCTGTTAAAAAAACTCTAAACCGAGATTACTGCTTTATTCGTGGACAAAATGTGAACGCCATTATTTTGCGAGCGCCCTTATCTCCAGAACTAGATTACCCCTAAACACTATCGCTTTTTTGTTCACGATTTGTTTAAGAAAAGGTGTCAGATCAATTTTTAGCGAAGATCTTCTAACGAGGCAATCATACGGCGTTACAAGCTCGAGATTTATCGGGGACAGACCACGTTTTCCGGTAAGATAAAGAAAATAAAACGTGGTCATTCCCAGTTGTTCCAAATAACGAAATCTTAGGCCTACTTTACAATACCTCTCTTTCTGTCCAAGCGTTCGACAATTGACCCCGGTCATTTTCCTACCTTCCGCAAAGTACTAAGATCGAAATTATACTGCGATAAGTCCTAACGTTGTTTTGTATTTTCGGCTACGCGAGCTTTCACTTAACTTCTAATAAATATACTTAAGGGCTCAGCATGAAATCACTATGTCAATGTACTGTTTTTCTCACCTTTTTGTTTTTCACTCTTACCAGTTACGGTCTGGAAAAGAAAACCATCTGCACTTGGGATCCAGTTGGTGTAAACGGACCTGTCATCACTTTCTTCAATGACTTGGTTCCAAAAGCAATCAATTGGGGCCTTGAGCTTGAGTTTAGGGCATATACTGACGAGAAAGTTGCCTCAAATGATTTTAAGGCTGGCGTATGTGATGCCGCACACCTTAGCTCAATACTCTCCAGAAACTATGTCCCTTTCGGTGGGACACTAGACGCTATCGGCGGGCTCATTTCGGATGAAGGTCTAAATCAAGTACTGGCAACACTTGCTAGCCCTAGAGCAGGAAAACTCCTAACGAATGGCAAATACGAAATGGTCGCCTCTTTTCCAGTCGGAGCCATGTACGCCTTTGTTAACGACAAAGAGATTAACTCCATCGCCGACTTTAGTGGTAAAAAAATATCCGTGCTCAATGGCGACCCTCAGGCTTATAAACTTGCATTCTTGGCAGGCGCATCACCCGTTGCCACCTCACTCGCTACATTTTCAGGACAATTTAACAACGGCAATCTAGACATCTTGTTAATGCCTGCCCTTGCGTACAATACATTTGAGTTATACAACGGATTAGGCGATAAGGGCGGTATTATTGACCATCGGCTCTTCTACGGAATGCTGCAAACCATCATCAATAAAGAACGATTCGATGACAAGTTTGGCGACCGCATGCGCAAGTACGTTCTATCACGCCTCGACTTTATTCATAAAATTGTGGACGAAGCTGAACAAGAAATCCCTGCCAAATATTGGATCAAAACCGATAAGGAAACTCAGCACGAGCTAGACCGTTTTAGTCGAGAGATTCGACTAGCCTTACGCGATGAAGACACCTTTGACCAAAAAGCCTTAAGGTTGTTATGGAAAATCCGTTGCTCACAAGATGCGGGCAGAGCTGAGTGCACCGAACCTGAATAACTAGTTACTTATCGAGCGCAAGCCTTTGATAGAAATAAAAGGGGTCTGCTGGCCCCTTTTATTGTGTACAGCGAACGCTATTGTCCTTAAGCCTTCTCCCGCTTTTCCTTTTCCGTATACATCATCCTATCTGACGCATTAATCCATTGGTCGACCGATGTGATTGTACTATTCAATTCACTGACCCCCATGGATACTCCGGTGGTTAGCCAACCGTCATCCCCTAAGTTAATCGAAACGGTATTCCCTAAGCGTTTACAGAACTCTTCGGACTGAACCTTGGTGGTATCTGTCAATAAGACGGCAAACTCATCGCCTCCAAGCCTGCCAATGTAGTCGACGCCTCTAATTCCGTTTTTTATCACATCTACTAATTTAACAAGCACCTGATCGCCAACCACGTGACCGTGCTTATCATTAACGTCTTTAAACTTGTCTAAGTCTAAAAAAAGCAAGGTAGAGTTTTCGCTAGTACGCTTGTAACGTTTGATCGCTTCACTAAGGCGCGCGCGAAACGCTTCGACATTTAGCGCACTCGTCAAGCTATCAATCTTGGATAGCTCTTGCAGTTCGGCATAAGCCTTTTTCAACTGTTCCAATGAATTGTCTAACTGAGTCTGAACTCTGATTAACTCAGATACGTCCTGAATCGAAGAAACAAAATAGTCAGGTTCGCCCGACTCCGTCCGCATTAGCTTAGTGGTCAATTTAGCCCAAACCCAATGACCCTGTTCGTGCCGATACTGCTTAATTTTTGAAAACGGTTTATCCGTTTCACCCGCCAACGCTGCACGTATCCAATTGATACTGTCAGGAAGCTCTTCCGCAAGCGTAATGTCCTTAAAAGACATGCTAAGTAGCGTCTGCTCTTCATAACCTAAAAACTGGCAAAGATAAGGGTTAACCCGAATAAACTTTCCTGCTAAATCTACATGAGTCAAACCGACTTCAGCATTAAGAAAGGTATCTTTATATTTGGGATCTACGCCATCGATTTTATCTAACAATAGATTCTCATTTTGAGTAAGCGTCATACTTTTGTCGTATCTCTAAATCAATCAGATTTTTGCCAGCTAGCGCCTATATTGAAGTCACAACATTTGGCATTGATGTAATAGTAAATATAGACGAATTAGCATGATATCGCATGACTAGCCACTGACAGCGTTCCGACTGAAGTTCCATCTTTCTTCAAAATAAGTCGAGGAACGCGGCGACTTTACCTAGTCTTCGCCCTTCGCCCTGCTTAATAAGCTCGCAGACGTCTTAGCCACGCGTCCGTTGAACCTTAATGATCCACTCTAGCCACCGGCCTTTAGTCGAACCATAAGAAATTAAGCTCGTCTTGATTCAGGTTAATACTGAAATCGATAGATTGCATTATCATGAAAATGCTCCTTGGCTACGCGCTAAAATAATTAAGTTAATCTCATACGAGTGGGGTTTAAATACATGCGATATCCCAAACTGTCTATTGTTCTGGCTTCTTTGTTCTACTTGATTGTTTTCAGCGGATTCATACACGCTAGCAATTTAACACCACTGACGATGTGCGTTTTTGATTTTGTTGGCCACGACGGTCCCGTTCATAAGAATATGAAAGAGTATCGAATTGACGCCCTACGTTGGGGGGTCGATTTATCCTTTAGGGTGTACACCGATGACCGCGTTGCCTCTGAAGAATTCAAAAATGGCGTGTGCGACATGTTAAATCTACCTGGCATTAGAGCACGAGAATATAACGACTTTACCGGCTCCATTAACGCTATAGGCGCCCTACCTACTTACGACCACTTAGGGATGGTGATAAAAACTCTGAGCGACGCGAAGGGCTCAAAGTTAATGCGAAAAGGTCATTACGAAGTGATTGGCATTGCGCCTATAGGAGCCATTTTTTTATTTGTAAATGATAGTACGATTCGAGCTCCAGAAGATTTGTCGGGTAAACGAATTACCGTGCTAGAGAATGCGCCCGCTACCGTCTATATCGCAGAACGTATCGGTATGACACCGGTTTCTTCTAGCATAAGGAATGCGCTACAAAAATTTAACAATCGTGCAGTCGATGTCACCGGCGCTCCGGCTTTAGCATACGAACCAATGGAGATGTATAAAGGGCTTGAGCCAAACGGCGGCATTATTAACTGGCCTAATCTACAAGTGACGATGCAGCTTTTGGTTCGATGGGAAAAGGTACCCGAAGGCTTTGGACAAAAGTCTCGAGAATTAATGGCAAACAAATACCTAAGCGAAGTAAAAGAAATCGAACAAAGCGAAGATGCAATCCCAAAAAAATACTGGATCAACATATCTAGAGAAACTAAAGACAAATGGAATGAGTTTTTTCGGGGAATTCGAATATCGTTAAGAGAGCAAAATGTCTACAACGCCAAAGCACTAACCCTGTTCAGAAAAGTACGCTGTAAAATAGATCCAAAACTGGCTGAATGTACTTCCAAGGATAGAGAATAGCGTTTATCGGGGACAGACCACGTTTTCCGGTAAGATCAAGAAAATAAAACGTGGTCTGTCCCCAGTTGTTCTGTCCCCAGTTGTTCTAATTGATTGAGAGGTAAGGCCGAAAACATCATTGCTAATGCGACACCCGTTGCAATATTTGATAAGTCACACATAAAAACTACCCAATCTCGATGATATTTAAGGTCCTCCAAAAACTATACAAAGCTAGCTAACAAAACCACAAAAAATAAATGAAAAGCTCCCCAAGCGAAAAAATTGCTGAGGCACGAAAAAAGCAACTGTTGTCGCTCCGAAAAGAGATCAGTTATGCAAGCAGAGTTACTGACTTTGACGAATAAAGCGCCATTCTTTCTTTAGTATTTTTGTAATCAGTAATAATAACCGACTCCTAATTGAAGGAAAGAAAACTCGAACCCCGTGATAAGTATCAATCCGAGGCTTCCATTTTTTAACCCACTCCATACAAGTGATCATGCGCACTTCGATCAGTCGCTCATCTTCTATAGCTACCTTGAGTAGCGCCGTCAAAGCGATTGCTCCTGGGGAATAGCGGCGAAAAGAATCATTAAAGGCCGTTTTTGGAACCCATTGGATTGCACCTCGATGCAGCACCATATTCATGGCAATGACGTGCTCGCCCGCTTTTAGCACATGCCAAACCATCTGTTGTTCGTTGGAGGCTGTTTCACACATCGCCTGATGGAATAACTTACTCTCCTCAACTTGGCTAATGGCGCTACCGTTATCGCCTTTCCAACCGGTTTTCTCGATAGTCAGAAACTGTTCAAATAAAACCGCAGACTCCTCGGAATCTTTAGGTTTAACAATTTGATGACTTAGTGGGCCCACCTCTCGCTCTACTAAGCGTTCATAGTAGCTAAAGTTTTTTCTCACTTTGGTACTTAGCCTACCGATAAACTTGTCATAATCACCGCTACTGACATCAAAAACTGCAGCATTATCACTGTCTATGGATAACACGCTATTACTAAAAGACATACTCCATTGTGACAATGCCTGAAAGCAGCCCTTCGTCAATTTCTCAAAATGAATCCAAACGCAATGCTTATGATTTTTTTGAATAGCGCCTATTAATGCGCTAATAATTTCATCCGCACGATCACCCACAAAAGCAAAATCATTAACAAAATGACTACCTGTATTAATCGTCGGAGCATTAAAAAAACGTGCCACTTTAATCTCGTTAAGCTCAACAACCATAGCACCTAACAACTCATTACCATCATGAGCAACATAACAGTAACGTGTACTATTTTTATTCAAGTATTTAAAATCATTAGCCAGCCAATGATAAGAGCAGGATAAATCTGAATTAGCTTCCGCTTTAAATAGGGTCAGCCATTGTATTTTCCATTGATCAATATCATCAACACTATCAATCACAGTTATTTCTATCGCCATTAATTCATCTCAATATAATTATATTGTAATTCTTGATATTACTTGGCCTTGAGCTATTCCAATCAACTGAGCAAAACAAATAGAAAACTCAGCGTAACAATATATCGCGACGTTAAGCACTCAACACACGGAACCCTAAACCTAATTTAGCAAACAACCATTCTAACTAATAAAGAGGACGCGGACCTCTACTCTAGTGACACTACAACAGCAGTTCTAGAGACAGCTCTAAGGTACATAATAATTTAGCATCTGTATTGTTAGAGATCATGTAGGCCCGACAAGAGAGCCCATTAATTCCTCCTATAGTATTTTGTTTTGAAAATGAAAAAAGCCTTTCTTCTAGGATGCCTGGTTCGGCATATCGCAAGCCCTCATGCCTAAGCGAAAAAATATGAGTTAATTACTACATATGGAAAAGAAGCACTGGAACAAAGTGATATTAGATGGCTCGACTCCGATGGGTGAGATCGAAAGAATAATTGGTCATTCGTATGGTCGCTGGTGAAGCTCGAGAAAGTCGAGTGCGGAGCGTTGAAATTGAGTTATGGGAAGGCTGTGACTCATCGAAATTAAAAACGTTTTCGTTTATCGGGGACAGACCACGTTTTCCGGTAAGATCAAGAAAATAAAACGTGGTCTGTCCCCAGTTGTTCTCAGAGGAAAGGTCATAACCCATGCGCCATGACGCAATTAACATAACGATACCGCCGCTGAATGCTTCTGCCTTTTATACAGATCGCGGCACACTGCACTCAATCGACTTAGGGTTCAACCTCCTCACTAAAGAGTGCCATCGACAAGTTGAGGGTTGTCGTTCCAGAGACTTAACCACTCTGGAAAATCATTGGCGGGCATCGGTTTAGCGACCCCATACCCTTGAGCAAAAAAACATCCTAGAGACTCTAGCGTCTCCCCATGTAAAGGTGTTTCAACTCCCTCTGCAATCACTTTAAGATCGAATGCTTTCGATAATTCGATGATCCCCTGTATAATTGCTAGATTATCTGTATCCGTCAGCATTTCTCTGACAAATGACTGATCAATTTTTAAGTACTCTGCGGGCAACCGCTTTAAGTAAGTTAACGAAGAGTAGCCCGTACCAAAATCATCGATTGCAAATGTTACCCCCAACCTATCACACTCTCTAATCACGCCCGAAACCAACTCTATATTCTTAAGCGCACTACTCTCTAATATTTCAAACTCAAGACTATTGGGGCTGAATAGTGGGAACTCTTCGATCATGCGCTCTAGTCGAAAAACGAAATCAGTGTGCTGCAATTGTAACGGGCTAATGTTGACACTGATTGGTACATCCATTGGAGTCAAGCGCCAGCTATTCAACTGCTTAAGAGCTGATTTAATTACCCATTCACCCACTTCTATACTTAAAACATCCTGATCCAAGACAGGTAGAAAAGCAGCCGGAGCCAGAATGCCTCGCTCTGGATGATCCCATCGAATAAGTGCCTCCAATCCGATTACTTCCTTGCTACGCAAATCTATTTTTGGTTGATAGAAGAGCGTGAATTCTTGGTTCTGCAATGCAAGTCGAAGCCTTTCAAGCTCTTCGTGCTTATTCTTAAGGGCAACATCTTCCTCAACATCAAAGAGGTGCCAACGATTTTTGCCCAGTTGTTTGGCTCTATACATAGCCTGATCGGCGCATCTCAAAAGCTGATCGGGACTGCTATTGTTCTGCGGATAAAACGTGACGCCGATACTGGCTGAAACTTTAAGCGGCCGACCAAGAATGACTAATTCTACGGAGGCAGCCTCAAGCATACGTGCCAATATAGTGTGGCTATCTTTAGGCTCACTGAACTCGTCCATCACTGCAACAAACTCATCCCCACCGATGCGCGCTAAGGTATCCCCCTCTCGGAGCGAATATTTAAGTTCTCTTGCAATTTTTCGTAGAAACTCATCACCTACGTCATGCCCATAGCTGTCGTTTATCTCCTTAAAGCCATCGAGATCAATAAACGCTATCGCTACTGATTGAGCGTGTCGAACGCTCTTGGTCATTGCCTGCTGCATCCGATCAGAGAGCAAAACTCGGTTTGGTAATTCGGTCAGGGGGTCATAATGAGCAGATAACTGTAAGGCGGCATTCGCTTCCTCAAGATTACGTTGTATTGCCTTTTCATTACTAATATCTTGAAATATGCCCGTTAAGCAAACAGCAATCCCATTCTTTTTGGTAACATTGCAAGTAGTGCGTACATCAATCTTTCGGCCTTTGGTGGTTAAGGTTTCAAGCTCTAAGTCGTAACCCACTCCATTGTTAACAGCCTCATCTAAAGCCTTAGTGATTATTTCACGAGAGGCCGGTAAAAAGTAGTCAACCCCCGCATCCACAGTGGGGTCAAACTCCTCTGGCAAGGCTTCATGGATGCGATAGGTTTCAGCTGTCCAATATAATAGGCCTGTTTCTAAGTTTAGCTCCCAGCCGCCCACTTTTGCTATTTTTTGGGACTCTTGTAGTAATTGGCCAGCAATTATGCGCTCACGTTCACGCTCCTTTCGCTCAGTAATATCCAAATGAGTACCAAGCATTCGTTTTGGTTTACCATTTTTTTGCCACTCGACCACCTTACCTGATGTCAAAATCCAGACATAATGCAACCTTTTGTGTCGCATCCGAACTTCAACTTCATAAAGATCAAGCTCACCACTCCAGTGTTTTTCAAGCTTGTCTTTCGCTACCGCTAAGTCATCAGGGTGAAGATTACTTGCCCACGTTTCATACGTCATGGGCTGCAGCTCGTGAACCGAATAACCGATAATCTCGGCCCAACGCTGATTAAACGTTAACTCTCCAGTCTGCACTTGCCAGTCCCAAACACCCACACCTGTAGCGTTGATGACCAACTCTAAACGCTCTTCATTGACACTTTTTGCGTTACTCGTGAGTGATTTAGTTGTAGTCACTGACCTTCCCAGTTGATACATGCAGTGGAGCAATTATGGTCGATAGAATTTAGTCGCGCAAAGAATACAGTCGGAGAAACAAGGTCTAGTTCGTAATTTCAATTTTCGCAGTCTAAACTGAGAACCAAACCGTCTAGTATCTTTCGCGGAAATACTTACGGCAACGACTCTAATAATAATTCAAACAAGGTACGCATATGGCCGGGCGCGGAAAAAACCTCCTAAGCGATGCAACGCAAGAAGAGCTGGAGTCATGCATTAGACTGCTGGCCCTTAGCGTGGCGCATCATCGCCAAACGCCGGGGTTTATAGCCATGCGTGATTCGGCTGCCTACCTAGACCCATCAAATACTAGCAAAGAAAAAGCCACCCTGTTTATTCAAAGCAGAGATGTGGTTGGCGAAGCCTTGGAAACGGTTCGGATACTCGCCGCAGAAGCCCCTCCCAAAAAAGAAACGACAACCGAAGAAAAACCGACGGAAAAACGAAAGCAACTCCGTATCAATGTCACGACACCGGTCAAATTGATATGGCCTGGCTCTACCGACCCCATCAGCGCCAGACTGCAGAATGTCTCTTGGGGTGGTGCATCGGTCATTGTCGACAAAGCCCATGCTCATTCTGGTGATACATTTCGGATACTACTACCAGGCGCCGACTCTGACGCGATCAATCTTGAGGCAAAAGTACTGAGAACTTGGGAATTAAGCGCTAGTCAGGGAGAAGGTATGGCTGTGCGTTTTTCAAGTATTGCCGCCAGAGATCAAGACGCGTTCGAAAATACCCTCAAGCAGCTAGCGCAGGCTGGCGACAACAATGGCCTTAGAGAACATGCAAGACTGACCCAGCATCTGGACATACAGTTCGATGGGCCCGATGAGCTGCATGCCACGCTAGACGATATTTCAGCGGGAGGAATGGGCGTTACCGTGCCGGACCCCTTGCAGATAGGCCAGTCATTAGAGTCCGTTATTAGCACGGTCGATGGAAAGTTTTCGCTAAAACTACGCGCCCGCGTGGTGCGTCTTGACCCTATAAAAATGGGTAACATTAGCCTGTACCAAGCGGGTCTAAAGTTTGAGCACCCGCCAAGAGAATTGAGTCAGCTGACGCGAGAGCTGATTGAACAAATGGCAAAAACGCAGAGGTAGTATCATTTCAGCAACAGTCTTATTCCAAAGAAAGTATACAAGTTTTGGTTATCTTAGCGGGCACGGCAAACCTGCCCTTTAACTCGAAATTACTAACAGACAAGCGCCCTCAAGCCCCCATCAAGACAAAAATGATGAATACAAACAGTGTCACCACCATTACTGGGTGCGATATTCTTGAAAAATACTGAAGTGCTTGAGGGCTCCCCATGGTCCCAACCGCGCTATACGCTTCTTCTGCTTCCTTGAAAATACGAGGGTCTATGTTTAGTGGCGAGCCGCTCAGGATAGACTCCCTGAATCCTTCAATTTCATCCAGACCAATAAAGTTTAAATAGGGTTCATCTTCGCTGTGCGACAGAATAATCGAATGAATGACATCCGGATGTGAGCGGGGAACTCTCGCGCATTTACCGCACTCCTCCAACGCTTCTGGTTTATGGCTACCACAGTAAATGCATACCCTTAGCATTGGTTTATTTCAGACCTCTTATAACGCCCTGCGTATTCAAAACAATGTTGATCACAAGGTTACGCTTATCACGTAGTTATCATCTAGTTATCATTTAGCTATCAACTAGTTATCGCTG
>Ga0209825_1001171_pt1 | contig 12420 bp, 8 predicted proteins | sample EN8Hudsemesocosm_FD_184631 | JGI IMG/M metagenome (GOLD analysis project Ga0209825, IMG submission 184631) | Methane-oxidizing microbial communities from mesocosms in the Hudson Canyon - EN8B Hudson Canyon (SPAdes) (version 2) | ecosystem: Environmental > Aquatic > Marine > Cold seeps | place...
AAAGGAGTTAAAACAAAAAGATGGTGCGGATGGAGAGACTCGAACTCTCACGCCTCGCGGCACTAGAACCTAAATCTAGCGTGTATACCAATTTCACCACATCCGCATGTGTATATTCATTCTTTAAATGAACTAAAGAATGGGGTGGCCGACGGGGATCGAACCCGCGACCACAGGAATCACAATCCTGTGCTCTACCGACTGAGCTACGGCCACCACAACCCTGCAATAATGCCACCCAGAGGGCTTCTTATCGAAGTGCGGCGAATCTTACGGATATAGAGCAAATGCGTCAAGTAATAAGCTCGGTAAGATTAAAATAGCGTTCAATTGCCAATAAAAAACCCAGCCTTAGCTGGGTTTTTTTGAAAGTTGGCTCCGGGTAAAGCTACTTTTAGTTTTTAACCCAGGAAGAGCCCAGAGAGGATTGGGCTAAGCGATAACCCTTACCGCCATCTATCTCTAATTTAACCGACCCAGTAGAAGCATCACCGCTCACCAGTGTATAGCGATCCACTTCACCGCCAGCCAGGTTCACAATTAAACGTCCCTCAGCATCCACAGACCAGGTAAAGGCTTCTGCCGTTTGATCCCCAGGAAAGGTCACCGTGCCGTTAAAGTCCGCTGCAAAGGTGTAAGGAGCAACGCCATCAATGAAGGTTAAATCATAGCTGCCAGGCACACTGGCGGTAGCAAAAGTATTAGACTGCAGCGGGATAATTTGCTGTCCAATAATATACCAAAGCGCCAACTCATCTGCCTTGCCATTTGGGTCGACATTGGTATCAGCATAGGAATGTGTACCCACTAGCGCACCTTTGCCATTGAAACAGAATTCAAAGCCATCACTGGTCTTAGCGCAACCATTAGCATCGGTAACATCCGATTCAAAGATAAGTTCAGGGCTACCTACTTCGGTGCTATGTTGGTGCTCAATCTTGTAACTGCCAGAAGCCACAGTGCCATCTGTCGCCTCAAGGCTGGACTCTTGGGCTACAAAATCAAAAGTACCGGTGGCCCCCACAAAACTTAATTCCCCTTCAAACTCTTTGAATACCACGCGAGGTGCAACCGCATTACTGGTGTTATCTGTATTAACAATTTTGTGCTCGATGGCGCGAATATTAAAGCGTTTGCCATTCAAGTTATATTGCTCACCCTTTTCAATAAATAAAGCCGAGGTATTCTCATTGACTCTAGGCGTAGGGTTGGTCAATTCAAAATCTGCCGAAGCATTCTCCCAATACAAACCCGATACAGATAGTGCGGTAAAGTCTTCGGCCACATAGTGGTAGAAGGCATCGTTGTTTACAATATTGGTAAACCCACCTTCAATCATGACAGAACTGGTTGTGGATTCTGGTGAGCCCGCTTCAGGCAAAATATCCTGCATGGTAAATGCAGCTTGTGAACCAAAATCCTTATTAGGTAAACCAAATAGCTTTTTACCCCCTAGGTTATTGCTGGTGAGTGCGCCAGAGGTAAAAGACAGATCAGACTTTTGAATTTGCAGTTCCCAAAGGTTGGTATTTGCATTTTCAATCTTTCTCATTTCAAAGCCTATGAATTCCCGGCCATTAAAATCGGCCATGCCAGAAAGAGTATGTTTACGAGCCAAGGTAACCGCATTCACCTGCATTTGTGTCTCCAATATATTGGCCGTATCTCTAATACCATTTACCACAGGGTATTGAGAATCAGACTCCACTTGCATGCTAGTGAAAAAACCTTCAGAGAATTTAAAGAATCTAAAGTCAGAGGCCGCATTCACTTCCATAGTATTCCCTTCCACACTTTCGCTTTCAGGGGTCGAGAAGTTTATGGTGCCGCCAGCCAGCTGGGTGATAGGCATGCTAGTGACTTCGGTTTGAGTGCCGCTTTCAGTTTGACGTGTATTCAAGGTAATCGTATCAACGGTTGATAAGTTAGAATAAAAGCCATATTCAAGAACACTATCCCCCACCGCGAATTCCAGGTTACCACTGCCGGTGGCACCTAGATTTACCGCCATATCCAAAATTTCCAACTCCTGCCCGGAATGCAAGCCATCGTTCTTACCAAATAGTTCGTGCCCCATAAGCGAAAAGACATAGTTACCATTATCGGTAATGGTGGTGGCCAATATTGGATTAACAGTTACGATTACGATGTCGTTATCGGCACCGCTGCCAGCAGAATCTTCAGCAATTACTCTCAAGGCAATATCACCACCTTGGGTGGGGGCGGTAAAGGTAAGCGTGGCGGTAGCAGCGCTCGCATTGCCAGTTAAATCCAATGACCCTGAAATCACCTGCCAAAGATAGGTATCGGCAGTGCCTATTACTACGGAAGCTGTAATAGAAACCGAGTCACCGGAGGTCACGGTTTTATCTGCGCCCGCATCAATTGACGGCGGATTGATATCGGTAACAACCCCGGCTACTGCATCGTTCGCAGTGGTTTTAGCTGCTTCAATTTTTGTTAATTCGGCCCCTTCAAGGGTGTTTAGGGCAATGGCTGCCGTGGTCACTTCTAATAAAGATGGGTCGCCGTCAGTTTCTTCTTTTAAAACCATTTGGCCGCCGTTAGCCACTAGCACCGCAGCATAATCACTAATTACACTGGAAAGTTCTTTATCGTCGTCATTGGCGATTTTTAGGAATGCAGCGTTAATGGCCCCGTAAATATCATCCCCTGGGGAGCTCTCATCGGCAATGTTTGCAGGCGCTGTGGCACTAAGATCCACACTGGCAGGTAATGAGAATACGGCACGAATTTGGTTATTGCCCGCATCAACAGAGTCTCCAGTGATCGCGTCATCTTCAACTAAGGCCGTCGCCAATGTTGTAAGAGCCGTAAGGTTGACGATGGTATCCCCTTGCAAGGAAGTTAACCCGTCACCTATATTGGCAACCGAAGCCAACGTGAAGTCAGCAGGCATGGCGTAAAAGTCTTCAAATGCCGCGTTACCACCTGTGAAATCACAGCCAGATGGATCATCGCATTGCAGCATGGCGCCATCACGATAAGTCATGACAACCTTTACTGGCCCTGTATAACTATCCAAGGACTCGGCAAATTCCAGTGAATAACCACCGTCTGCGCCGGTAATAGCCGTGGCAGACGTTGTATTTGAGAATGCATTACCTTGTAAAACGAAAGCGTCAATCTGGGCGCCTTTGGCCAATCCTTTTACCGCTAGACCGGTAAGGCTGATACGCTGAACCGTTGTGGTTCCGTTACCATCTGGCTGTTCTGGATCTGGGTCGGTATCGGCAGGCGCGCTAGAGCCGCCTCCTCCGCCACCACACGCGGCTAAAATGGATAAGCTTAATAACCAAACTAAATGTTTCATAATCCCCCCTGGATTATTAGTTAAAATCTAAATAGTTTAAAATGCCCAATAAATATCGGCACTTACAGAAGCCGCTTGATATTCATTGTCAGGCAGCGACACATCGCCGTCTTGAATTTTGTCACGCTGAGAGACCAGTAGATTGTATTGGGCGATTACACCAATCTCTTTACTAAATTGATAACCGCCACCGATATAGGCATTTACGTCATAACCCGCCGGCATGGTTTCGGTTAAGGTAATATTATTTTTTGTATTCAGTACTGAGATATAAAGTGGAATGCCTAATTGAACTCCTCCTCTCCATCTAAAACCAATATCGGGATTTTCAAAGTAGCTATCAAAACCATAGCCCACCATGGCAGACATTGATGTAGCATCTTCAAAAATAACCCCTTGCTGAGTGGCTGGATCAAATGCACGGGCCGCGGTTAATTCATCAACAGACGTAATGAGTTTGTTGTCTTCATCCACCAGTATCTTGTTGCTATCGGTGGGGTCGGGAATCCCCTGACTGACTTCGCCACCGCCACCAATGAAATCCGTGATCAGCGTTACTAGGCGATCATATTCAGTGTCATTAGCGAGCAATGCTGTATTTAATGCAGCCACGTTTTCAGTACCCTGGAAATTAAAACGGGAAAATGCAATTTTTTGATATCGAATACCAAATAGTATTTTTTGGCCATCGTTAAATGGTAGGTGCACCCCATTTATAACCAGGCTATTTTGACTAAGGGTGGTGTTATCCAGTTGCACCACACCGAAGTTACTAAACTCCCAGTCTTCTGTGGTCTCATCCGCCAACAAGGTAGAGCTAGTAATAATTTCGAAACCCCACTGCGGAGTTACTTGTGTATAACCGCCGGAAGTTTGCATAACGCCTGTTGATTGAAATTCAGATTCAAATTTCTGACCGCCAAAATTATCCAACGACTCTTTATACGTTGGCCGTTCCTGACCGATACCAAAAAAGCTGTAACTTAACTTGGGGTTAGACTCTTCTTCGGCGAATGCCACGAAGGACGTGATTAACAAAAAGCCAATTGCCGAAATACGCACACTAAACATTGATATCCCTTTTGATGTTAGTAATTTTTTTGTAAAGACTATCTTAAAATGTGAGCTGGTTCTAGCTTGAGGCTATTTATTAGAAGTTAAGCGCCAGAGGCGACTAAGAAGTGTGGAACTAGGACACTGATGGTTATTAATCTGGCCACATAGCGACGACCTCACAATAAAAAGGGAGCCTAAGCTCCCTTTTTTCTGCAAATAAAGACTTTACGATTAAACGTAAAGCACTGCATCAATTTCGTATTCAATCAAACCGCTGGGCACTTTAACCGCTACTACATCACCCTCTTCCTTGCCAAACAAGGCACGGGCGATAGGAGAACCGGAACTAATCTTGCCCTTTGGCACATCGGCTTCGTCTTCACCCACTATGTGATACTGCTTTTCTTCGTCGGTATCTACGTTAATCAGCTTCACTGTGGTGCCAAAAATTACCTTACCGTTTTGTGGCATCTTAGAGATATCGATAATTTGAACATTAGACAACTTGCCTTCGATGTCTTGAATACGGCCTTCAATGAAACCCTGCTGTTCGCGGGCTGCATGGTATTCGGCATTTTCTTTTAAGTCACCATGCTCACGAGCGATGGCGATCTCTTTAATAATCTTAGGACGTGAATCCTTTTTTAAGAATTCCAATTCTTCTCGTAGGGTTTGTTCACCCAGCACTGTCATAGGTACTTTTTGCATTTTATTTTAATCCTGTGAGTGATTGATTACTCAAAGTTATCGCTATTCCGCGCCAGGCGTGGAATTGAATTTATAACTGTCCAAAATACACAAAGGGCCTTACGGCCCTTCACGCTTAACACTACTCACTGTAGCAGATTACTTAATCAATGCATGCAAGTCTTGTATTGGACGCACGGTTTTCAAGCCTTCAGATTCAAGGGCTTGCACAACGGCTTCGGCACCAGCCAAAGTAGTGGTGCAGTAAACCTTGTGCTGCAATGCGCAACGACGAATCTCAGCAGAGTCGGCAATGGCCACAGGACCTTCTGTGGTATTAACGCTCATGGCGATTTCTTCGTTTTTCATCATATCAATAATATGAGGGCGACCTTCGCCTACTTTATTCACACGAGTCACTTCAACGCCCGCTGCATTTAATGCGTCAAACGTACCCGCGGTGGACACTACATTAAAGCCTAGCGCCTTAAGACCCTTGGCAACGCCTATCGCGCCTGCTTTATCGGCATCACGAACCGAGATAAATACGTTGCCTTCAGTAGGAAGTTTTTCGCCTGCACCTAGCTGAGCTTTAAAGAACGCTTCACCAAAGGTTTCGCCAGCACCCATTACTTCGCCAGTGGACTTCATTTCTGGTCCAAGAATCGGGTCAACACCCTGGAATTTGTTGAACGGGAATACCGCTTCTTTCACCGAGTAATAAGGTGGAATAATTTCAGAGGTAAAGCCTAATTCTTTAAGCGACTTGCCCATCATTACCTTGGCGGCGATGGCGGCCAGAGAGGTACCAATGCACTTGGATACAAACGGAACGGTACGTGAAGCACGAGGGTTCACTTCGATTACGTAAATCTCACCGTCTTGCCAGGCTAACTGAGTGTTCATCAAGCCCACTACGCCAAGTTCCAGTGCCATGGCACTTACTTGCGCACGCATTTCATCTTGCACGTCATCAGGCAAGCTGTAAGGCGGCAATGCACAGGCTGAATCACCCGAGTGAATACCGGCTTGTTCAATGTGCTGCATGATGGCGCCAATGACTACCTGCTCGCCGTCACAGATGGCATCTATGTCTACTTCAACCGCGCGATTAAGGAAGTAATCAAGCAATACAGGAGAGTCGTTAGATACTTTAACGGCAGTGGCCATGTAGTGACGCAATGCTTCTTCTTTGTATACGATTTCCATGGCACGGCCACCCAATACATAGGATGGGCGAACCACTAACGGGTAACCAATTTCGTTGGCTTTTGCTACCGCTGCTTCAACAGAGGTTACCGTGGCGTTCACTGGCTGCTTAAGACCCAAGCGCTGAATCATCTGCGAGAAACGTTCACGGTCTTCGGCACGGTCAATAGCTTCTGGAGAAGTACCAATGATCGGCACACCAGCGGCTTCTAGTTCTTCGGCCAACTTAAGTGGGGTTTGGCCACCGTATTGAACGATCACGCCTTTTGGTTTTTCTTTATCAACAATTTCCAATACGTCTTCTAATGTTACCGGCTCGAAAAACAAGCGATCTGAAGTATCGTAATCGGTAGATACCGTTTCTGGGTTACAGTTCACCATGATGGCTTCGAAACCCAAATCTTTGGCAGCGAAGGCAGCGTGTACACAGCAGTAATCGAATTCGATACCCTGACCAATACGGTTTGGACCACCACCTAGAATAATAATTTTTTCTTTATCGGTAGGGGCTGCTTCACACTCTTCTTCATAAGTAGAGTACATGTAAGCGGTGTCGGTGCTGAATTCTGCAGCACAAGTATCCACACGCTTGTAAACCGGACGAATATCCAGCTTCTGACGATTCTTACGGAAGGCTTTTTCGCTTACGCCCAACAAGGTAGACAAGCGAGCATCAGAGAAACCCTTACGCTTGAGGCGGTATATTTTGTCTGCATCCAGTGACGTTAAAGAGCTTTTTGCAATCTCAGCTTCGTCATTTACGATGTCCTGAATTTGAACCAAGTACCAAGGATCTACCATGCAGCAGTCGAAGATTTCTTCTACGCTCATACCAATACGGAAAGCGTCGGCGATGTACCAAATACGCTCGGCACCTGGGATCTTCAATTCAGAGATGATTTTTTCTTTAGCGCCTTCGCTTTCAACATCGATAATCGGGTCAAAACCGGTGGCACCTACTTCCAGGCCACGCAATGCTTTGTGCATGGACTCTTGCAAAGTACGACCCATGGACATAACTTCACCCACAGACTTCATCTGGGTGGTAAGACGGGCATCGGCTTGTGGGAATTTCTCGAAGGTGAAACGAGGAATCTTGGTCACAACGTAATCGATGCTAGGCTCGAATGACGCTGGAGTAGCACCACCTGTGATGTCGTTTTGCAACTCATCCAGAGTGTAACCAATTGCCAACTTAGCCGCGATTTTCGCGATTGGGAAACCGGTGGCTTTAGATGCCAAAGCAGATGAACGACTAACCCTAGGGTTCATCTCGATCACCACCATGCGGCCGTCTACCGGGTTAATACCAAACTGTACGTTAGAGCCGCCAGTTTCTACGCCGATCTCACGCAGTACTGCCAGCGAGGCATTACGCATGATTTGCAATTCTTTATCACTAAGGGTTTGTGCAGGTGCAACGGTAATAGAGTCGCCGGTGTGCACACCCATAGGGTCGAAGTTTTCAATCGAACAAATAATGATGCAGTTGTCGTTTTTGTCGCGTACCACTTCCATCTCGTACTCTTTCCAACCGATCAAAGACTCATCGATCAAAATTTCGGTAGTCGGAGACAAGTCCAAACCACGAGTACAGATTTCTTCAAATTCTTCAATGTTGTACGCGATACCGCCGCCGGTGCCACCCATAGTGAATGACGGACGAATAATACAAGGGAAACCCAGATCTTTTTGTACAGTGAAGGCTTCTTCCATAGTATGGGCGAAACCAGCGCGTGGGCATTCCAAACCAATTTTCTTCATGGCTTTATCAAAGCGACCACGATCTTCGGCTTTGTCGATCACGTCGGCGTTAGCACCAATCATTTCGACGTTGAATTTTTCAAGGATGCCGGCGCTTTCAAGGCCTAGGGCACAGTTAAGTGCGGTCTGGCCACCCATAGTCGGCAACAATACGTCCGGACGTTCTTTTTCAATGATTTTAGCAACCGCTTCAACCGTGATGGGCTCGATGTAGGTGGCATCGGCCATGGCCGGATCGGTCATGATGGTGGCTGGGTTTGAGTTTACCAAGATAACTCGGTAACCCTCTTCACGCAGCGCTTTACAGGCTTGGGCGCCTGAGTAATCGAATTCGCAAGCTTGACCAATAATAATTGGGCCCGCGCCGATAATCAGTACGCTTTTTATGTCCGTGCGTTTAGGCATGGCAATTCTCCAATTAGTAGGTGCTTATTTGCGAGCAGTCATTAATTCAATAAAACGGTCGAACAGAGGCGCCGCATCATGTGGGCCAGGGCTCGCTTCAGGGTGACCCTGGAAGCTGAAGGCCGGCTTGTCGGTGCGCTCGATACCTTGTGTAGTACCGTCAAACAACGACTTGTGCGTCACACGTAGATTGCTGGGCAGACCCTCTTCACTCACCGCGAAACCGTGGTTCTGGGCGGTGATTAATACAGTCTTGTCATCCAGGTTTTGCACTGGGTGGTTGCCGCCGTGGTGGCCGTGGCCCATTTTTTCGGTGTTGGCGCCACTGGCAAGAGCCAATAACTGGTGACCCAAGCAGATACCAAATACTGGGGTATCGGTTTCCAAGATCTCTTTAATAGCAGTGATAGCGTAATCACATGGCTCCGGGTCGCCCGGGCCGTTGGACAGGAAGATGCCGTCCGGATTCATGGCCAACACTTCTGAGGCAGGCGTTTGTGCAGGCACAACCGTTAGATCGCAACCGCGATCGGCCAGCATGCGCAGAATATTACGCTTAACGCCGTAATCGTAAGCCACTACCTTGAACTTGGTATCAGTGACATCCTGGTGGCCTTTAACCAGATCCCAGCTGCCTTCGGTCCATTTAAATTCTTTGTCTGTGGTCACAACCTTGGCTAGATCCAGGCCTTTTAAACCACCAAAGCCTTTGGCCAATTCGATGGCGCGAGCTTCATCGCTCTCATCAAGCGAATCCCCAGCCATCACACAGCCGTTTAAGCTGCCTTTTTCACGCAAAAGGCGAGTCAGGCGGCGGGTATCGATGTCGGCTATGCCCACTACGTTACGATCACGTAAATATTCGTCCAGAGCTTGTTCGCTGCGGAAGTTACTGGCTACCAATGGCAGATCACGAATCACTAAGCCTTTGGCCCAGATTTTGTCGCATTCTTCATCTTCGCTACAGGTGCCGTAGTTACCGATGTGGGGGTAAGTCAGCGTGACGATTTGCTGACAATAAGAGGGGTCGGTAAGGATTTCTTGATAGCCGGTCATGGAGGTATTGAATACCACCTCACCAACAGATTCTCCATCGGCACCAATGGCCGTACCTTTAAAAAGACTTCCGTCTTCGAGCGCAAGAATAGCTGGTTTAGACAAGACCGGTTCCTCGTAAGTGTGTGAATAGTGGCGTGATGACAGGTCGAAAAAAAGCGGAATATGGTAGACCCAATCCCGCTTCTTTAGCAATTACTCTGGTTTTGACCATAGCGCTGTCACAGTTGGCGCACCATGCAAATTTGCGGCGTATTGTACGCTCAATAGCCAGTAAAGTCCACGGCATATTTACACCCAGGCCGGGTAAATCGCCGCTATTTGGATACTTTTTACTGCCACTGCACAATGAACCTGATTGATTATTTATAGAGCTGCTACTGAGTTTAGCGCCAATCCCGTTAAGTGCCATAGCTGTAGCCTGGGTAGCCATGAATCTCTGACTATTATTTGGCCAGCTATTTGCAGGACATAGTACGACACTGTTTTTTGACGTCCCTCTTTTTAAAGCAAAGAAGGGTGAATGCTCACTTAGAACGGAGGCAGCTCATGGCCGACAGCTTACATCAAATAGTGATAGAAGCGGATCAGCATACTATTTACCAGGCCCTCACCCAAAACCAGGGCATTCAGGCCTGGTGGACCGACACCTGCCACATGGCCCAACAAGAAGGAGAAACTTGCCAATTTTGGTTTGATAACCGCCAAACCTGCTTCACCATGCGCGCCAACAAGATGCTGGACGGACAGCGTGTATTTTGGGTATGCCTAGATGGCCCCAAAGAATGGGTAGACACGCAATTATGGTGGGAGATTCAGCCCTTAATAGATGGGCGTTGCTTACTGGACTTTAAACACATGAACTGGCAAAAGGACAACGGCATCTTTGCCCTGTGCAACAGCACCTGGGGGAATTTACTGCAGCACTTAAAGGAGTACTGCGAAGAGGGGCGCGTTAACCCTTGGTTTCACAACCTAAAGGCCAGCGCCTAATAAACTTTAGCGGGCTGCCAGACAGGCAGCCCCACACAAGATCAACAAGATTCTGCCCGCCAATTAATATCCAAGCGCACCGATAGGGTTTGCTTGCTGGGGGCCTGGGCGCCCTCTTTGGATTTCATCATCATCATTCTGGGCTGGGCACCGCCCTGATCGAACTCTTTTACCTCTAATACTTCTAATTTACACAGGCCAGACAACTGCGCCAGATGGTTGGCCTTTTGCTGGTTTTTTGCAAAGGCATCACTGGCCAATTTCTGGCGAGCAAGGGAGGCCTGCTGTTCACTTACCTTTACCCCTGCCTGCCCAAAGGATTGCGCATTAAATGCAGGCAGCTCTGGCAAGAGTTTGTTGTACTGCTCAAAAGAAAGCGCCGATATTTTAAACCGTTGATTCACCTGGTAAGCCACAATGTGCCGGGGTTGGTTCTCAGGATACGCATAGACCGGCTGCAAATTAATGTTCTCCCCAGCAAGTTGATCTTTCGAAAATCCCTGATGGGCCCAGGCAACAAAGGTTTCGGTTTTCTTTAAAAATTCTGCCATGAGTTTCTTTTGATCCTCTCCCTTAAGCTTAAAATCCACAAAGACAGCATATTCATCAACCACTAACTCTTGCTTGGCACTGGCCTGGGTTTGCAGGCTGGCCTCGTTTTTACAAGCGCTAAGGGAAACCATTAATAAAATGGCCAATAGGAAGGTTACTTGTTTTTTCATAATTACAGGCCACTCCAGACGGATGATTAAAAATAGCGTTGGGCCATTATGATACACATTGACGTTCGATAAAATGGCGAACGACCATGGCGGGGCCAACCCGCACAGGATAGCGCTTGGAGTATAGTCACCGGCAGAAGTTCCAGTGACATTGAAATTATGGATTTATTGTTAAGCAGACTGTAATTATAGACTGCAGCTTAAGCCCCATTGCGGGGCAAAAACCGTTAGTGAATTTAACGCAGGGACTGGCAGCTCTTCCTTCTATAAAAGAGCAGTGAAAACAATAATAAAAATGCAGGGTTAATGGAGCCTAGACCCTCATCATCATCGTCGTCATCTTCTGCTATGGCAATCACAATAAAAGTACTGGAATTGGTATAGACGCGCTCTTCCTCATCACTTTCCCTAAAGCTAGAAACATTACGTTTAATCAAGTTACCTTGGTAAAAGAGCTGTTTTTTATGGGCAGTATTTTCACCGGCAATCCAATCGGCGTCACCGTTAAAAGCAATAGCAGAAGCGTCGGCTGAAATACTGGGCAGACTCGCCCCTCTGCTATCATTCACCTCAGTAACAGCTTTTAGCGTATCCAGTCTAAAGTCTTTTAAGTACACCTCTTCATTGCCAGCGTAGTTCGTTGTGTAAAAGCTTGCTTTACTATGAAAAACAACCTTTGAACCATCGTTACTAATAGAAGGTGCATAAGAATCATAACCACTGGCAGGGGTCACCTGCTCAAACTCCTTGCCTTCAAAGTCGGTACGGTACACCTGATAATAGTTTCCGGCGTTCCATTGTGGATCCAAACTGTCACGAGAAATGAAGGCTATGTATTCACCATTACCCGATAGTGATGAGTTATAACTATGACGGTAAGTATTGGGAGTTAATTGCTTATTTACACCTTTAACCACGCCACCGGTAAATATACGATAATAACGCCGGCTGTTTTCCCCCAAAGGATTTCCTCGAGCACTAACCACAAAGCGTTGACCACTATAATCTGTTGATAGGGATTGAACATAATTAGAGTAATTAAAATGAGAAAGCTGCTTAACACTGTCAACTCCACGGCGCTCATATACAAATACTTCGGCACTGCCATCGCTATTACCTTCAACTAAATCCAAATTACTGTTGGAAACAAAGTACACTAGATCACCGTCGTGATTAATGGTTACCTGGCCAGGA
>Ga0209825_1001181_pt1 | contig 12268 bp, 9 predicted proteins | sample EN8Hudsemesocosm_FD_184631 | JGI IMG/M metagenome (GOLD analysis project Ga0209825, IMG submission 184631) | Methane-oxidizing microbial communities from mesocosms in the Hudson Canyon - EN8B Hudson Canyon (SPAdes) (version 2) | ecosystem: Environmental > Aquatic > Marine > Cold seeps | place...
CATGTGCTTGCACTTGCCTATCGCTCTGGTGAGGCTTGGAATGAGTCAGGCTTTAATAACGCTGAATTTGATGAGACTTTGTCTAAAGCTGTAGCTATTGCTAATGCAGATGAGCGTCGAGTCTTGATGAAGCGTTTAGAGCAAATAATGCAAGACGAAGGAGTTGTTATTCAGCCATACTGGCGTTCTCTATACCGTCATCATAAAGAAGGCGTGCTGGGTGGCGGCATGCACCCAACTTTTGAGATACACCTTCATAAGTTAGGTTGGGCGTAGACTGTCAACAATAAAGAAATCATGCAGATGATTTCTTAATTAATAAAAGAGGTCGCACTAGTGGCCTCTTTTTATATATTATTAAGGTGTTTAATTTTGATTTTCAATACCAACAAACTATATAGTTAAGGCTTTTTTATGTGGCAATTTATTACGAGAAGATTTGGACTTATGTTGTTAACAACATTGTGTCTAAGTTTTATTGTTTTCTATCTCACTAATTTACAGCCCAACCTTGTAAAACTAGCAAAAACTGAAGCCGGTATCCGAATGACTGATGATCAGGTGGTATCCTGGCTGGATGACCGTGGCTATAATCAGCCGCTATTGTTAAGATATGGTGAATGGCTTGGTGTTGTACCAGGGTATGTGCATACTGACGAAGAGGGTAAGACGCGTGGTCGTTGTATTAGTCCTCATGTAGAAGATACCCCTATTTACTGCGGTCTTTTACAAGGCACTCTGGGCAATTCTACGATTTTCAATGTGTCAGTAGGAAAGGCTCTAAGTACACGCTTAGGGTTGACGGGTATTTTGATGTTCTGGGTAATGATTGTCATGATACCCATGGCGCTTATTATTGGAATACTTGCAGGCATGCGTGAAGGCTCTAAGGCGGACCGAGCGCTTTCAACTGTTGCTATTGGTTTTACTGCGACACCAGAATACATCTCGGGCGTTATTTTGTCTGTTATTTTTGCCAGTAGACTTGTATTTGATGAAAGGTTTTTATTACCATCCTCGCAATCTGCGATGGAGAATATGAGCTTTAGTAACTTCGCGTTACCGGTGATGACGATGGTGCTTTATGGCATGGGCTATATTGCTAGAATGACACGAGCCTCTATGGCCGAGGTGATGACAGCACAATACATTCGTACAGCCCGGTTAAAGGGGGTTAGTTTTCCAAATATTGTTCTTAAGCACGCGCTCAGAAACGCACTAATAGCGCCATTTACTGTGATTATGTTGCAATTTCCTTGGCTCTTGACAGGTGTTGTGATTGTTGAAACATTATTTAACTACAAGGGTTTTGGTTGGTTGTTGGTCATGGCAGCTGACGGTAACGACGTTGAGTTATTGTTGTCTTGTTCGTTGGTGGCAGTTTTGGTTGTTTTGGTTACACAGCTAATATCAGATATTGGCTATGTCTTTTTAAATCCAAGAATAAGAATAAACTCTTAAAGTATTGTTATGGCGTCATTGAGCTCAGTAGAAACAATCATCCAAATATTGCTGCAGTTTATGCCGGTATGGATTGCAATGGCTTTAACCTTTGCTGTTTCTTATTATTTTCGTGACAAACTGGGTCTTTACGGTCGTTTATTTGATACTTATACCGGCAGTATAGGTTTTGCTTTGGTGGTATTTTGGCTTTTCACTGCAATCTTAGCAGATCTAGTTATAACCTTTGACCCAATTGATCAACTAGCAGGGATGCGCAAAAAGGCTCCAGGAACGTTAGTGCCAGACACTTTTAATGCTTATTTATTGGGTGGCGATTTGATGGGTCGAGACGTCTTCTCGAGAATGGTGATGGGATCCCGTATAGTGCTTTCAATTGCCCCAGCTGCCACTATTTTTGCTTTTATGATAGGCATTACACTTGGTTTACCGGCCGGATTTTATGGCAAAAAACTTGACACTATTTTGTCATTTATCGCGAATTTAGTTTTAGCCTTTCCGGTTATCCTCTTGTTTTATCTATTGGTTAATCCTGCCATCCGTTCAACAGGTATTCCAGTGGCGATAGCAGCTGTGCTTTTTTTATTTCCTATTATATTTTTTGTTGTCCTTTTCCAGTCGAGATACTACGTTCAACCCAGCAAGCGAAACATTTATGTTGGCCTAACTTTAATACTGGGTTTTTGGGCATATTCAGGCCTAGCATTTAACCAAGATCCGTTGCAATTATTGGGACTTGAGCCTATTTTTTATATGGATCCAAATTTGCTAAATATCTTTGTTTCTGTGGTTTTTGTAAATGCGCCAACGGTATTTCGAATTGTTCGAGGTCTAACGATGGATATAAAAACACGAGATTATGTTGCGGCCGCTCAAACTAGGGGCGAGGGCGCTTGGTTTGTTATGCTGTGGGAAATTCTACCCAATGCAAGAGGCCCGTTAATTGTTGATTTCTGTCTGAGAATTGGTTATACAACTATCCTTTTAGGTACGCTAGGATTTTTTGGATTAGGTGTCAGTCCTGAAAGTCCGGATTGGGGAATGACAATTAATGAGGGGCGTAAATTATTGGCATACTTTCCTCATATGGCAATCCCCCCTGCATTGGCATTATTGTCGCTGGTGCTGGGGTTGAATTTACTAGGTGATGGCGTGAGAGAGCAGTCATTAAAGGACTAAAGAATGGCAGAATCAAATATCCAAAGTTCTATTTTAGAAATTGATAATCTATCGATTAGTTTTTTCACACGTCTGGGTGAAATCCCCGCGGTAATGAATTTTTCTTGTGTTCTTGAACAGGGTAAGGCCTTAGGGCTTGTGGGAGAGTCAGGCTGTGGCAAATCAACAGTTGCACTCGGTATTATGCAGGATTTAGGTGTTAATGGTTCCATCGTTGGTGGCTCAATCAAGTTTAAAGGTCGTGAGTTAAACAACATGTCTCACAATGAACTGTCTAAATTAAGAGGCTCAGAAATTGCAATGATTTACCAAGAGCCGATGGCTTCTCTGAATCCGGCAATGAGGATTTCTAAGCAGCTTATGGAAGTGCCAATCACTCACGCAAATGCTAGTGAACAAGAAGCTTTGGCTTTGGCGCTTGAGGTGGTAAAAGACGTACGCCTACCGGATCCAGAGCGCATTTTAAACAGCTACCCGCACCAGCTTTCAGGGGGTCAGCAGCAGCGCATTGTTATTGCAATGGCATTGATGTCTAAACCCGCCTTATTGATATTAGATGAGCCCACAACTGCTTTAGACGTTACCGTTGAGGCTGGTATTGTGGACTTAGTTAAAGGCTTGGGTAAAAAGTATGGCACATCGATGCTGTTCATTTCTCACAATCTTGGCTTGATATTAGACACCTGTGATGATATTTGTGTCATGTATTCAGGGGAAGCAGTTGAAACAGGCTCTATACACGACGTTTTTGATCGTATGCGTCACCCTTACACGCAAGCCTTGTTTCGCTCGATTCCTTTGCCAGGCGCCGACAAAAATCAGCGACCTTTGGTTGCTATTCCAGGAAATTTCCCTTTGCCGCATGAACGACCTCATGGGTGTAACTTTGGGCCGCGTTGTAATTATTTTGAGAACGGTGTTTGTGATGAAAGCGAGATTGACATGCAAGAGATGGCCGACAACCACCACCATGCCTCTCGTTGTAAAAAAATAAATACTATCGATTGGCAAGCCGATAGTGTGACAAAAACCGATTACAAGCCATTATTAGCTGGTGACAAAGTTATTGAGGTTGAGAACTTAACAAAGTATTACGAAGTCTCTGCTAATGCCTTATTTAGCGGCAAAGAAAGGAGCGTTGTAAAGGCCAATGAAGCGCTATCTTTTTATGCAAGAGAATCTGAAACTCTGGCGATCGTTGGAGAGTCTGGTTGTGGTAAATCGACTCTGGCTAAAGTGCTAATGGGGCTTGAAACAGCAACTTCTGGCCAAGTTTTACTTAATAGTCAATCTATTGCTGACAAGGCGATTGGTGATCGCTCAACTGAAACTGTTTCTTCAATTCAAATGGTTTTTCAAAATCCATTCGACACCCTTAACCCTTCAATGACCGTTGGTAGGCAGATAATTCGTGCCCTTGAAGTTTTCGGTGTTGGTAAAACTGAATCTCAACGTAACAATAGAATGCTGGAGTTGCTGGACTTGGTGAAACTCCCTAGAGAGTTCGCAATTAGAAAGCCACGACAATTATCTGGCGGCCAAAAACAACGAGTAGGTATTGCGCGCGCCTTTGCCGGAGACGCACAGATTGTTATTGCTGATGAGCCAGTCTCAGCGCTTGATGTTTCCGTGCAAGCTGCGGTAACGGATTTACTAATGGAGCTACAACGTAAAAATGGTACGACAATGCTATTTATTAGCCATGACTTATCTATCGTGCGTTATATTGCGGATCGTGTGATGGTGATGTATCTAGGTCATATTGTTGAAACTGGCAGTACCGACCAAGTATTTGCACCGCCGTATCATCCTTATACTGAAGCTTTATTGTCTGCGGTGCCAATTGCTGATACCAGCGTCAAACGAAAACATATTGTCTTGAAGGGGGATATTCCATCCGCAGTTAACCCGCCTCCAGGCTGTCCATTTCAAACTCGTTGCCAACACAAGCATTTGGTAGGAGGCAATCTTTGTGAGCAGGAAATGCCAGATGCAATTGATGTTGCAGAAGGTCATCAATTACGATGTCACTTATCAAGTGAGCATCTAGCGGCAATGAAGCCGGTAATTAAACTAGCTGGAGATTCTGTAGTAGTTGGCGGCTAGAGTTTCGTAGAGTGGGTCTTTTTTGATAAAAGTAGAGGTGTGGCTTGCAATAAAAGCAACCATCAGCGCTGGTATGATCAGATGCATGGTTGAAGTCATTTCTAAAACAACAAAGCTAGCTGTTAAGGGTGTTCTAATCGTACCTGAAAGGTAGGCTATAATCGCCATGATGATTACTATTTGAGGATTAATTGCCGTTATTATTGCAGTACTTTCAGAACCAATACTGGCACCAATTGAAATGGCTGGCATAAACAGGCCGCCAGGGATAGTGGAGGTGAGTGAGGTTAGGGTGGCAAAATACTTCATTAGCAAGAATTCGATACCCAGTTTTTCTGCACCCAGCATAAGCAGCACCTCTTCTTTGCCAGAACCCGCAATTAATCCTTCGGAAAAGAAATTAAATAACGCAACAATACTACCAAGCATAAGTGCCACGATGAGAACTTTTGCTTTGGTGTGAACAATGAATTTTCTAACCAATACAACCATAATTTTGGCAAATAAACCGCCCAGTAAGCCAGCAACAATAGCCAAAGGAATAAATTGCCAAATTAAGGTGTAATCAATACTTAAGCTGGACAAATCGCCAAGATAAGGCTCGTCTCCCCTATAAGCAATGGCAGCCAAGTAAACGCCAATACTGCAAAGCGTAATCAAAATCATCGCTTGTTTTCTAATATTCCTACCAAGTTCTTCGAATGCAAACAGCACCGCTGCGATAGGGGAATTAAACGCCACAATGAGTCCGGCGCAACCACCAATAACAATCATCGAATGAATCATTATTTTGCGTTTCAAGTTAAGAAAGCGATTGAAGCCGTAAAAAATTGAGCTACCAATATGAATGCAGGGGCCTTCAATGCCTATCGGTGCACCACCGAGCATCCCCACAAAGATGAAGCATATTTTTGTTAGGGTAATGCGAAAGGCTAGTAGTTGCCTTCTGATTTGTTTGTTGCGCGAGTCGAGCGCTGCAAGAATTTGGGGGATACCCGAGCTTTGCACGCGATGAGCATAGAACTTTGCAACGTAAATAACCCCCACATAAGCAAGCGGTGTGATGAGTAAACTTAAATATGGATTTTGCTTAACTGTGTGCTTGTAAGCTTGCTGCGCAAACTCACTAATTTCAATAAAAAAAGTGATAACAATAACTGTCAACAAGCCTGCTAGCAAAATGGCTAGGTAAGTTTGTGGTCTAATTGGAAATTGGTGGAGTACGAAGCGCTTCATTAACGCTGAAAAACTCCGGTAGAGAGGTATCTGTCACCACGGTCGCAAATCACTGTAACAATTACAGCGTTGTTGACTTGTTTGGATAGCTCAATCGCACAGGCTACAGCACCACCTGATGAAATGCCAGAAAAAATACCTTCTTGTGTTGCTAAGTCCCTAGTGGTTTGTTCAGAAGCGCCTTGCGAAACGTCCATCACACGGTCCACTTTGGAGGCATCAAAAATACTTGGTAAATATTCTTTTGGCCAACGACGGATTCCAGGAATATGAGAATCGGAGTCGGGCTGAATGCCAATGATTTCAATTGCAGCGTTCATCTTCTTTAAATGAGTAGATACACCCATAATGGTGCCAGTGGTACCCATTGCACTGACAAAGTGGGTGACTTCGCCACTGGTGTCTTTCCAAATTTCAACAGCTGTGGTATTGATGTGAGCACCAGGGTTGTCTTGGTTGGCAAACTGATTAAGTTGCAGGCCTTTATTATCCTTAGTCATTTGACTGGCAAGGTCGCGAGCACCCTCCATCCCTTCTTCTTCGGTGACTAGGATGAGCTCCGCACCGTAGGCAGTCATCGCATCTTTTCTCTCCTGGGACAGGTTGTCAGGCATGATTAACAGCATTTTGTAGCCTTTGATTGCGGCTACCATAGCCAGCGCTATACCAGTATTGCCACTGGTGGCTTCAATCAGAGTGTCGCCTGGTTTGATGTCTCCACGCTTTTCAGCTTCGACGATCATGTTGAGGGCTGCGCGGTCTTTGACGGAGCCGGCTGGGTTGTCGCCTTCAAGCTTTAGCAGAATCACATTAGATGGATTCGGGTTCAGTCTTTGAAGGAGTACCAGTGGAGTATTACCGACACATTGCTCTATGGTTTTGTAGTTATGCTTGCTCATTCAGCAGTCGCTTAAATTTGACAACGTTTGGTCTCTGAGTATACAAGGACTACATATTGTCCAAGATGGCTTTTTTAACCTCTTCTAGGGTTGGATTAACATTAATCATCGCACCTTGGTCGCACTGAGAAATTGCGGTGTCAGGATCTTTTAGTCCATGACCCGTTAAGGTACACACTACGGTTGAGCCTTCAGGAATTTTTCCAGATTGGATATCAATCATAGCGCCTGCAACCGAGATGGCGGAAGCGGGCTCGCAGAAGATCCCCTCTTTTTCTGTCAGCAATTTTTGCGCTGTCAAGATAATTTCGTCTGAATGGGCAGTGAACCAGCCATTTGATTCTTTGCTAAGTTTAAGTGCTTGATCCCAGCTCTGAGGATTGCCAATTCTAATAGCTGTAGCAACAGTTTCAGGGTTTTCAACTTTTGATCCCTTAATGAATGGCGCTGCGCCTTCTGCTTGATAGCCAACCATTACAGGTGTTTTGCTTGCATTGCCTGCATCGTTGTATTCGGTATAACCCATCCAATGCGCAGTAATATTACCAGCGTTACCCACTGGTAGACAGTGGTAATCTGGCGCGTCACCAAGCTCATCGATAATTTCAAAAGCAGCTGTTTTTTGTCCTTGTAGACGGTATGGATTGATTGAATTTACGATTGAGACAGGGGCATGGTCTGCAATCTCTTTAACGATTTGCATGCCATCATCAAAGTTGCCTTTAATCTGAATAATTGTTGAACCGTGAATCATTGCTTGCGCTAATTTTCCTAGTGCAATTTTTCCTTCAGGAATGATCACAAAGGCCTTAATACCAGCGCGTGCAGCATAAGCTGCTGCTGCGGCAGAAGTATTACCGGTTGAAGCACAAATAATTGCTTTAGATCCCTGCTCAACAGCATGAGTAACAGCCATCGTCATGCCGCGATCTTTGAATGAACCGGTTGGGTTTAGACCTTCGTATTTAATATAGAGCTCAACATCTTTACCCAGAAGGGCAGGGATATTTTCCAGTTTAATTAAAGGGGTGTTGCCCTCACCAAGGCTGATAAGGCGAGTATTGTCACCAACCGGTAGTCTGTCTCTATATTTATCAATTAAGCCTGTGTATCTCATCATAATTCTCTTGTAATTAATCTAGTGTTTCAATGTGAATAATTTTCACACTGTCTTGGTTAAATTCGCACGCCTCAATTTCTGCCTTGATGGCCTGAATATTTTCCGTGCGGATTTTGTTGGTAATAATGGCTATATGGGCGTTATTGTCAGCATCCACTTGTTTTTGGATGAGAGACTCAATACTCACATTGTTGTTGCTGAAAATAGTTGTGATGTCAGCTAAAACACCTCTTTTGTCAGAGACAAGCAAGCGCATATAAAACTCGCTTTCAATTAAATCTGGGCAAAGAACTTTTGGCTTTTCTTGTGATTTCCAGCCAAGAATATGGTTGCTAGTTTGATTGTTGATGATATCAATCAAATCGGCTATAACTGCTGAAGCTGTTGCCTCATCGCCTGCACCGGCGCCATAGTAAAGCGATGTTCCTAGGGCGTCACCTTTAACCAGTACTGCGTTCATTACGCCGTTGACGTTGGCAATTAGCTGGCCATTGTTGATCAATGTTGGGTGTACACGCATCTCAATCGAGTCACCCACTTTTTTGGCGATACCGAGATGTTTGATAGTGAAGCCCAAATCTGTTGCGTATTTGATATCTTCAGCAGTGATTTCACTAATGCCTTTTGTATAAACTTGATCGAATTGTAATTCTGTGCCGAATGCAATTGCTGCGAGAATAGAGAGTTTATGTGCCGCATCAATACCTTCAACATCAAATGTTGGGTCGGCTTCGGCGTAACCTAATGCTTGTGCCTCTTTCAAAACGTCAGCAAAATCTCTGCCTTTGTCTTTCATTTCAGTAAGAATGAAGTTGCCAGTGCCGTTAATAATACCGACGAGTGATTCAATTTTATTTGCACTTAAGCCTTGTTCAAGGGCTTTGATAATTGGGATACCGCCAGCCACGGAAGCTTCGAACAATAAACGAACCTTATTGTCATTTGCTAACTGAATGAGTTCATTGCCATGTTTTGCAATTAGTGCTTTATTGGCTGTAATGACGTGCTTACCGTTACTGATTGCGGTTTCTACCAGGTCCTTGGAGAGCTCAGTTCCGCCAATGAGTTCAAGGACAACATCGATATCAGGGTGATTGACAACTGTAAATGGATCTTCTGTTAGTTCAATATCTGAAGTGTCACAAATTCGATCTTGGGTAATATCTCGTACACCAGCCAAAACAACACGAATGCTTTCACCCGTTCGACGTTGAATGGAGTCACCATTTTTTCGAAGAACATTTACAACACCACCACCGACGGTCCCAAGACCAAGAATACCTACTTTCATTGACTACACTTTAAAAATACGAAAATGGCATTATACCAAGCTGCAAAAACTCCTCAAGGCAAATACGCTTGAGAAGTTTAAGTTAATGGTTGTGCTGAATTAATGTTGCAGGACTTTTTATGCCAAACTTAAAAAAGTTTTTTCAAAAATATCCAAACCTTCTTCGAGAGTGTCATCCTCTATCGTCAGTGGCGTTAGTATGCGTATAACATTGCCTCGAATTCCGCAAGAGAGCAGAATCAAGCCATTTTTATTGGCGCCAGCGATCATTGCCTTTGTCAATTCTGTGTTCGGAGAATTTATATCGCCGTTGTTGATGAGTTCGCATGCAATCATCGCGCCTGAATTTCTGACATTGCCTATCGTTTCAGGGTAGCGCGTTTGTAGCTCTCTAAGGCGGCTGGTCACAACTTTACCAATTGTATTTGCTCGCTCAACAAGACCCTCCTCCTCAATAACTTCAAGCGCTGCAAGAGCGGCAGCACAGGCAATAGGGGAGCCAGCGTAAGTACCACCCAAACCACCTGGTAGTGGCTTATCCATAATTTCAGCATTACCAACAACCGCAGCCAGTGGGTAGCCGCCGGCAAGGCCTTTGGCCATCGTCATAATGTCGGGTTTTACTTGGTGCCTTTCGCAGGCAAACAGTGATCCTGTTCTGCCGAAGCCCGTTTGGATTTCATCAATAATAAGCAATATTCCGTGTTGATCGCAAAGGGCTCTGAGTTTTTGTAGGAAGCCCGTAGGTGCTTCGTAAAATCCACCTTCACCTTGGACTGGCTCAATAATGATTGCTGCAATCTTCTCAGGCTCAATAGATACTTTGAAGATATTATCAATGTGTTTGAGTGAGTCTTCAGCGCTGATACCGTGATAATCAATCGGAAAAGGCGCATGATAAATATCATTTGGGAATGGACCATAACCGTTTTTATACGGTGCAACTTTTCCTGTTAGGCCCATACACATATTGGTGCGGCCATGAAAGCCACCATTAAAGGCGATTACCCCAGGTCTGTTGGTGGCGGCACGGGCAATTTTGATGGCATTTTCAACGGCTTCGGCACCAGTAGTGACAAAGATTGACTTTGCATTGTCTATCGGTGCTTTTTCGTTGATTTTTTCGGCCAATTCCACGGCATTTTTATAAGGGGTAACCATCACACAGGTATGACTAAAGTTCTCAATTTGTGCTTTAACTGCTGCAGTCACTTTATCATTGGTGTGTCCCGTATTAACAACTGCAATACCGGCACCAAAGTCAATATAGCGCTTATCCTCTTCATCCCAAAGTTCGGCATTTTTTGCTTTTTTAATAAAAATAGAGCTTAGGTTTCCTTGCCCCCTTGGGAAAGCTTTGTTTTTTCTTGTCTGTAATTCTTGATTTGTCATTGTTGCCCCTAAAATTTCTGAGTCAGACCTAAAGGCCACCCATGCAAATGTATTTAAGTTCGAGAAAGTCGTCAATACCATAGTGAGAGCCCTCTCTTCCTAAGCCGGATTCTTTAATGCCGCCGAAAGGTGCAACTTCGTTGGAAATTACCCCTTCGTTGACACCTACCATGCCGTATTCAAGTGCTTCAGATACGCGCCAAACTCTGCCAATGTCATTGGTGTAGAAGTAAGAAGCTAAACCAAACTCTGTGTCATTGGCCATTGCGATGGCTTCTTCTTCTGTGGTGAATTTAAAGACTGGTGCTAAAGGTCCAAAAGTTTCTTCTTTGGCGACCTTCATTTCAATCGTAGCATTGGCAATAACGGTTGGCTCAAATAGGGTGCCGCCTTTCTCGTGGCGCTTGCCGCCAGAAACAACCACACCGCCTTTCGCAACAGCATCTTTGATATGCTCTTCTACCTTCTCGACTGCACTTTGATTAATCAGTGGACCTTGCGAAACACCTTCGTCTAGGCCATTGCCGACATTGAGAGATTTAACGACCTCACTGAGTTTTTCGACAAACTCGTCGTAGATACCTTCTTGCGCAAGTATTCGGTTTGTACATACACAGGTTTGACCCGTATTGCGATATTTGGAAGCCATAACACCAGTAATCGCTTTATCCAAATCTGCATCATCAAAAACAATGAATGGCGCATTACCACCAAGCTCCATCGAGACTTTTTTCATCGTGTCGGCGCAATTTCTGGTTAGAATTTTTCCAACCCCTGTTGAGCCTGTGAATGACAGCTTTCTGACAATTGGGCTGTCGGTTAGGGCGAGGCCAATTTCTTTTGCATTGGTACCAACAACAACGTTAATAATGCCCGAAGGGATACCTGCTTGATCGGCTAACTCCGCCAACGCCAAAGCAGAAAGCGGTGTCTCGGCAGCAGGTTTGATAACAACTGGGCAACCAGCAGCTAAGGCGGGTGCACATTTGCGAGTTATCATAGCAATAGGGAAGTTCCAAGGGGTAATAGCCGCAACAACCCCAATGGGTTGCTTGATTGCCAAGATACGGCGGTCGTTGGAAGGTGTCGGTATAACATCACCATAAGTTCTTTTACCTTCTTCTGCAAACCACTCGATAAACGAGGAGCCGTAACCAACCTCGCCTCTGGCCTCGGCTAACGGCTTACCCTGCTCAAGGGTCATTAATGTGGCCAGGTCTTCTTGATTGTCAAGGATAAGATTAAACCATTTTCTTAATATTGCAGCTCGTTCTTTAGCGGTTTTGCTGCGCCAGTTTGGCCAAGCATTATTGGCGGCTTCAATAGCACTATTTGTTTCTGCTTTACCCATTTCTGGCAGTGTGCATATAAGGTCTTGAGAGTAGGCGTTTTTAACATCAAACCGATTAATGCTTTCAGCACCAATCCACTGTCCGTTAATATAGCCAGCTGACTTCAACAAACCCTCGTTTTTTAGTATTGATTTTTTCATAATAAAAATAAATGTTTTAAGATGGGAATTATAAACCTCAATTATCAATAGTTGTGATTTATAAGGTCGAAACTAAGGCCGCTCTCTGGTGG
>Ga0209825_1001191_pt1 | contig 12178 bp, 7 predicted proteins | sample EN8Hudsemesocosm_FD_184631 | JGI IMG/M metagenome (GOLD analysis project Ga0209825, IMG submission 184631) | Methane-oxidizing microbial communities from mesocosms in the Hudson Canyon - EN8B Hudson Canyon (SPAdes) (version 2) | ecosystem: Environmental > Aquatic > Marine > Cold seeps | place...
CCCTATAGCTAGTATTTCCAAAGACTCTATTTACGGATAAGTCTAGACGCTTTCTTTCAATGATATCATTCCCTGAAGCGCTTCGTTGTGAGCCATTTTCTAGCACTTCGCCTTGCTCATCACTCTCAAAGCCTATTGAAGTATCCGAGATATCTTCTAAATAAACTAATGAAATATCATGCCAAAGTAACTGCTCTCTAGTGAGCTGAATATCAAAATAGTTACTTTTTACTGCGCCACTTTGGTCAGGCGTTAAGCGAGTCCGTCCAAAATTAAACTGAAAATCACCCCGCGCAAACCGCCGAATTAAGCCCAATGAAAACTTAACATCTGCATACTCTTCATCGCCATCACCATCAATTACCTCTTCATATTGGCTATTAACAGTGAAGTCAGTATTTGGATTAAACAAATATTTATAATTTAAGTTGCCATCTACACGCTCCGAGTCAAATGCAGCTTCATCTGAGTTTTCAACGCCAACATAATTTACGTTTAGTGCAAAAAATGACGCTCGGGAGTATTGATAGGAGACCGTCGGCCCAGTTCTGACTATATTTCGATATTCGCGATTATCAGGGGTATCGGTGTCTGTCGTATCCGTTAGCACTTCGGTGCGTGTAAAAGACGTCTGCCAGTTCAAGAACGACTCAATTAAGTCTAGATTAAACAAACCAAAGCCAGCCGTTAAAGAGGTTCGATCAGAAAAACTATTATTATAGTAGCGTTCATTCTCTACTCTAAAATTCGCATTGGCTTGCACACTTTTTCGATTTTCTAAAACCGTAAGATCTAGCCCTACTATTTGCGACACATCGTCCTCTGTTTGTGTCGATACTAAGGCCGCGTTGTTAGTGTATTCTACGTTTGTAGAGACATTACCGATCAGTTCAATCGCACTAGAGTACGGCACAAAGCTAACTAAAAATAGCGCTAATGTTGATAAGTATTTATGCTTGATATTGGTTCTCATTAGTTGTTGTACACTAAGCCAGCCAATTTATCTGTATCAACAATATGTATCGCTGATTCAACCTGCTCCTGCGTAACAGTCCCGTGCCCCACAATTAATAGCACAACATCCACAATTTCTGAAAGAATTCTTGCCTCGGATGAATCTAATATTGGCGGCGAGTCAATGAAAACATAGCGATCTGGGTATCGCGTTCGAATTTCTTCAACAAAGTGTTGCATTTTATCCGATGAAAAATACTCCGCTGCCGCTTCACGATTTCCACCAATAGGGATAACACGAAGACGTGGCACGCCTGTAGCATAGACCACGTCTTTAATATTTAAGCTGGAATCACTTAAGTAGTCGGTAATGCCCGACTCAGAATCGCCAATAATAAGTTTATCTAAGCCAGGATCATATAAATTAGCATCGATCAATAAACTGGTTTTAGTTTTATCTAGCGCAAACACCGCCGCTAAATTAGACGCCACATAACTCGCTCCGCCTCCCTGCGATATTGAGGACACCATACACACAAAGTTTTTTTTCTTATTGGTATTCAATAACTGTGTCCGCAGCTCTCGAAATACATTAAGTATTTTTGAGTTTTGCATACTGCCACTTATTATCTTTAGCTGGTCAAGCTCTTTCACAGAAAAACGGTCAACCTCACCCATTCTACCAATTTCTGAATGAGAATTAGCACTAGCTGCTTCCGCTGAACCAGCACTATAAAGCCCTTTTACGTTATTCGTTTTTTTCATTTAAATCAGCCCTACTTTAGACACGTAAGCCAGTCCAACATAAGCGGACATAATCACACTACTTATAATTAGGCAAGTCACCATATCAGTTCGAACAATTCTTTTAGTAAGCGGTGTTTTAATATGTGGAATAGTCGCTAAAGTTGCCACACTCATACCTTGTAGACCACTTGAAAACCTGATTTTTTGATCTAAAACTATATATACAACGGCTAAGCCAATGATCGAAAGTAAACCTAAGAAAGGCCCCACAAGAACAAAGTGTAAAAACCTTAAACCCACAGGACGGCTTGGTAATGTTGCCGGCTCATGAACTCTGTACGTAACGCCTTGCCCTTCAACATTTAAAGTCATCGATAAGCGCGCCTTTTCTTTGCGCTCTAGCATATCTTCATATATACGTTTGGTAACATCATAGTCTCGCGATAACTCAGCCTGTTCTGCTCCCCGACCCGCAATACGTTTTCTTCGTTCATACTCCTGATCTTTCAAGCCTCTAATCGCGACGAGTCTTTTGCCTTTTGCTTTAAGCTCTGCTTGCACAAGCGACAAGCGACTTCTTAGTTCTTGATACAATGGGTTCAAAACAACACCTTCATCGACTGCCTTAGCCTCTACACTATCAACACTATTTTCGGCATCGTGCATAATTCGTTTAATATCTGCTATTTGTGCATTCACACTTACCACATCAGGGTAGTCTTGTGTGTAGCTTAAAAGCAGCGTACTTTTTTGTGCCTCTAAGTTGGCCAGGCGCTCACCATATACATCAGCCTTAATCTTACTGCTTGAATATTCGTGTTCATTTGCGAGTTGTTTTTTTAAGACCGATATAGTTGTTTTATCTTCATCTAAACTAATTTTTAGCTCTTCAATTTGAGCCCTTAACCTAGAAATACTGGCATCAACTCCGCTATCAGTGCCATCTATATTTGTGGCATGAAAGCCTTTTAAGAGCTCTTCAGCTTGTACCAATTGTTCTTTATATTGCCGTACTTGGTTATCAATAAAGTGAAATGCCTCACGACTTTCAGAACGCTGTTTATCTCCACTTGTTTTAATAAAAACATCTATGACTGAATTCATTACCTTGTAAGAGTCTTCAGGCGTTGTATCTTTATAGCTCAAATTAATATAACTTGACTTGGCTCCCGAGCCTTTTACTTTGATACTCCCTCTTAATTGGTTAATTTTTTGCTCTAACTCTATCTGGCTCCCAAAACGGTCTACTCCGTAAACCCCCATTAATACTTTTCGAAGAATACGAGGAGAATGTATAAGGTCACTGATAATTTTAACTTGGTCTTGCACTTTTGTCTGTGCCGCTTGTTTCTCAAGCAAAGGCTTCAAAATATTCTGGTTATCAGCAAATATTGTTGCTGATGATTCGAACTTTGAAGACCAGAGCATCCCCACAGTTAAGACCGAAAAACTAATCACGGCGAAACCAAATAGGCAGAGAAACTTACGCTGCCACATTTCTCTGAAAACAACATCAACATACTGCATTAATAATGTGAAATTCATACGAGCTTAAAAGCCTCTTTCAGGAACGGTAATAATATCTTGTGGGTATAAAGTATAGTTTGAATCTAAAATGCCTTTTTCAAGAATATCATTTAAAAAGATTGGGTAAACTTTCGCCCCTTCTTCTGTTTGCCGATAGAGCTTGGAGTCATTCGCACTAGAAAATTCCGATACCCCCCCCGCTTCAAGAATCACATCCAATACCGTAATGCCTTTTCGGTAAGGTAGAGAGCGTTGAGTTGGAACAGCCCCAGTAACCCGCACCCGGTGTATATATTCTGCACTGGTAGGTGTTGTCACAATCACCGTTACTTTAGGGTTACGAATAAAGTCGCTCAGTTTTGTTTCAACTTCTCGCGATAAGTCTTGAGTAGATTTACCGTCAACTTTAATATCGCCCGCTAAAGGCACTGATATTTTCCCATCGGGTCGCACAACAACCGAAACCGAGAGATCATTATTACGCCAAACACTTACTTGTATCACATCACCAATACCCAATAGGTATTCGTCAACAATACCGACACTTGTTTCAACTGGCTGCTCTAATACGACATTTTTAGTGGCACACGCTGACAACCCTATTGCAGCGACCATTCCAAATAATAATTTCAATTTCATAATTTTGCCCTAACTCCTTAAATTTGAACGTCCAGGGCTTCCTTAAACCTACAAGCCCCCAACCCAACAGCTTTTGATCGCCTTGCCTGTGTTGGGATTCACTGCGTTCATCACCAACCTACAAAAACAATCTTTACTTTGTCTATATTGCATTCTAAGCGCTTATGTCGATTGGGGTGTGAACACGACCCCCAACAGCTTTTGACCGCCTTGCCTGCGTTGGGATTCACTACGCTCATCACCAACCTAAAAAAGTGCATTTAAAGCTTTATATCTCTGGCTTTAATGAACGCCTTTACCTAATAGAACCACTTCAACAGTTTGAATAACAATCAATACATCTATAAAAAAGCTATGATTTTTCACATAGTACAAATCATACTTCAGTTTATTTCGCGCATCATCAACCGATGCACCATAGGGGTATTTAAGCTGTGCCCACCCCATTAAACCAGGTTTTACGCGATGCCGAGCATCATAAAAAGGAATTGTCTCATTTAGTTCAGCAACAAACTGGGGACGCTCTGGACGAGGCCCTATAAAGCTCATATCACCAACAAAAACATTGTATAACTGGGGTAGTTCATCTAGACGAGTATTTCGAATAAAGGCTCCAACACGTGTCACTCTCGCATCATTTTTTTGAGCCCAAACCGCTTTGCCATCTTTTTCAGCATCTTGCGACATGCTTCTAAACTTATAAATCGGGAATTCTTTACCATTAAAGCCTACCCGAGTTTGTTTATATAAAGCAGGGCCTTTGCTTTCTAATTTTACCACAATCGCCGTTAATAACATAAATGGCCACATAAAAATAAAAATAAGTGATGCGACTGATAAGTCAAACATGCGCTTAGTGATATCCCGTGTTTGAGAATAAACAAAACCTTCTGAGAACAACGCCCAACTAGGACGAAGCATCGACACCTCAACGCGCAATAACTCTCTCTCAAAAAAGGTAAGCGGATCTGTGACTCTTGTACCACTCAGCTTGCAATCCAGCAGTGCATCGATCGGTAACTCTCCACCCTCACTACTCCTGCGCTCATCTGGTGCAACAACAATTTCACTTATATTATGCTCGCTCACAAAAGCCCGCCAATCTGCCGGTATATCCAGTACCAGTTTTTGATCTACTTTAATATCACCATGTCCGCATGGTATACACCCGTACAAGTCGAATCCAAACTGGTTATGCTTTGGGTTAATTCGCTTAACAATTTCTTGTGCAGTGTTACCAGTACCCAAAATAATTACTTTGCGCGTCAATTGTGCCAAATCAACAGCTTTAAAAAACAACACCCTAATAATTAAGACAAAAACCAAAGCAAATAAAATCGCAAGAGACAGCACGCCTCGTCCTAAATAAAAAACAGGAAAAATAAAATAAATCACCGTTAGAATGGCAGTACCCAAAAAGAAATAGCCAACAATCGTTCTTAACACCATTCCAGACAGCCCTTCTTTAAAGACGCTGGTATACACCCCCATTGCAAGTGAGCAACAACTCATCACGACAGCAAAAGCAAACAACTGATATATGGGCGAAGGCAAAATAACATCGTAGTCAGACGTCATGTTTCTTAATTCAACGCCAGCAACAACAGCCAGCATTAACAAACAAAATTCTACACTCGCTAAAAATAAAAACTTACTGTGCAAATAGTGATTTAAAACTCGTACATGAGCCACGTATCGATTACCTTGACTGGAAAGGTTTGAATAATTTTCAGCAAACACAACATTAATATCTATATTCAAATAATAGACTAGTTATATCAATTGTCTGCGTCGTCCCTTACTATTCTTGAATAATTTTTTAGACACCCTAAGAATTAGCCGCGATATTATGCAATAATATCGCGGCTTTTTTAAGACATTTGTACAGTTCGCCACTCCTTTATGGATTTTTTTACAATTTAAACTTAAATATCGGGATTAAAATGGATAAGAGCACTCAAGTCTGCATCATTGGACAAGGATACGTTGGCCTGCCTTTAGCCGTTGAATTCGGCAAGCACTTTCCAACGATTGGCTTTGATATTAAAAAAGACCGCATTAAAGAGCTGCAGAACGGTATTGATAGCACTTTAGAGTGCTCACCGGATGAATTAGCGGAATCAGAACAGCTAAGTTTTACCACTCAACTGGATGACATCCGAAACGCAAAGATCTATATCATCACCGTTCCAACCCCGATCGACCAATATAAAACACCTAACCTCACACCATTAATAAAAGCCAGTGAAATGCTTGGTAAGGTTGTGCAAAAAGGTGATTACGTTATTTATGAGTCAACCGTTTACCCTGGCGCAACGGAAGAAGACTGCATCCCACTCATTGAAAAGGAATCAGGCTTAAAGCTTAACGTTGATTTTTTTGCCGGCTATAGCCCTGAGCGAATTAACCCAGGCGATAAAGAACACCGTGTCACCAATATATTAAAAGTCACCTCTGGCTCTAATCCTGAAGCGGCCGACTATATCGACAATCTTTACCAATGCATTATTACCGCAGGCACTCACAAGGCTAGCTCTATTCGTGTTGCGGAAGCGGCTAAAGTAATTGAGAACACTCAACGTGACGTAAATATCGCACTTGTTAATGAGCTCTCTTTGATCTTTGACAAAATGGGCATTGATACTTTAGAAGTTTTGGAGGCTGCAGGCACCAAGTGGAACTTCTTGCCATTCCGTCCAGGGCTGGTTGGCGGGCACTGTATTGGTGTAGACCCATACTACTTGACCTACAAAGCGCAATCTCTGGGCTACCACCCTGAAATTATTCTTTCTGGACGACGCATCAATGATGGTATGTCGAGCCACATTGCCGAAAGAGTACTTCGTTTGATGACTCAGAAAAAAATTCAGATGGTTGACTCAAATATTTTGGTGATGGGCCTAACCTTTAAAGAAAACTGCCCTGACATTAGAAATACGAAAGTAACTGATGTTATTGAAGAGTTTGCAGGTTTTCATACTAATATCGACGTTTACGACCCCTGGGCAGACGCTGAAGAAGTTAAACAGACGTATGGCTTAACACTTGTTGATGAACCTAAGCAAAACCATTATGACGCTGCGATTATTTGTGTTGCTCACGACCAGATAAAAGAAATGGGTATCAAGGCGATCAAAGCGCTTTGTAAAACAACCCATGTTATTTTTGATGTGAAATACCTGTTTGACAAAGAGTTGGTTGATGATCGCCTATAATTAAAATAGTCGCGGCCATTTCACTCAGTCATTTTAGTATTCTGCGTCTATTTTTTAGTATGCAGAATACTGACCGTACAACCCACAACTGAGACAACCTTGAGATGGCCACTATTGGAACACATTACATTCTTAGTGCTCTAGGTGGCGCTAAAGCGCGCGGCATTAACCCCTCAGAATTACTTCGCCATGCTCGAATTCCTGAGCATTTATTAAAGAACCCTCAAAGCCGGTTTCATGTTGATTTAGTCGCCCAACTCTATAGTGGTATTACCACAGCACTAAACGATGAGTTTATGGGCTTTTGCGAAACCCCAGTTAAAAAAGGTACGTTTGCTTTAATGGCTGATTGGGTAAGTAACAGCAAAACGCTTGAAGAATTATTTCAAAAAGGCATTCGGTTTTATAACCAAATTACCGACGAATTACAAATGTCATTAGAAGTTGAAGGGGACCACGTTTATCTCACCACAAAACAACGGAAGCCCCAATTAGATTTCGAACACTTTTATATAGAATACTGGCATGTTATCTGGCACCGCTTTGCCAGTTGGTATATTGGTAAGCCAATTAAACTCATCGCCACCTATATAAATTACACGCCGTTAGATAAACAAGAGTTCGAACTATTATTTCGCTGCCCTACTCGACTCAACAGCAAATATAACCGCCTGGTTTTTCATCGACAATATCTACAAGAGCCCTTAATCAAAACTCAGAGAGACCTAGAAGTTTTCTTAAATCGCGCACCGATCGATTTATTAACTATCCCAGGTGAGGATACGAGCTTATCAGCCCAAATACATCATTTATTGGAACCTAAAAATTTTAATGAAAGTGACAAGTTGAATCTTCCGAATAGTCGAGAAATTTCAAAACAACTCAATATGAGCGAACAAACACTTAGAAGAAAATTAAGCTTAGAAGGCATCAGCTATCAACAAATAAAAGACAATCTACGTCATAATTTAGCCAATAATTTGTTAGCCATTAGGCACATTACGATCGCTCAAATATCGAAACAATTAAGTTATAGCGAACCTAGGGCGTTCACTCGCGCTTATAAGCAATGGACAGGACTAACACCTCACATGTATAGAACCCTCAGACATTCTACATTGAGCACGCCAAAATGAGCGTTTTTGTCCACCATTCATAAGTTTTTTTGTACACCAGCCTTAACAAAAACCACAACTAATCCAACAAAATCAATACATTAAGAAGAAATTAGCTTCCCGTCTTATTTTATTCAGATTTCACTTACTAGACATTTACTTATATTATGCACGCAGTTTAAATTCTCAGCATTGAGACAGGTTAAAAACACTCTTGCAATTAAGACAGACCGAGCGGACCTTATGACAACAAACAAAAATCTGAAAGCCTCTTTAAACAACCCTTTTGATAAACAAAAGGAAGTTGAGTTCAGTATTCCAGGACAAGCGACATACAAACCAGGTCTCTATGAGGATACGCTTAAAAAAGGCTATGATTTAATCCAACGCCCGAAAAAGGCAGCAGGCGTGAACGCGATTACTCGCCAACACAGCAAAAACCGGATGACGATCTGGGAACGAATTTCTGTTTTATGCGATGAAGATCCTACTGTTTTGTTTCAAAATTGGGGAAAAAATCTAGATGGTGCCTCATTGGTCACCGCGATTGTACAAATTAATGGTCGAGATGTTGCTTTATATGGGCATGATTTCACCGTTCGTGCAGGCTCTATGGACGCAACAAATGGCAAAAAACTTGCGCGTTTATTTGAGCTTGCTGGTAAGCGTCGTATCCCTTTAGTTGGCCTAAACGATAGTGCTGGCGCTTATGTTCCAGCAGGCGTTGGTGGCCTAGAGGGTTATGCAGAAGCCTTTACAGCACTGCGGAAAATTAGTGGCGTTGTACCGAGCATTATGTGCATGTTCGGTTTTAATGCGGGTGGTGGCTCTTACCTACCGCGCCAAGGTAGCTTTTTAATTCAACCCAACGACACTTTCTTTGGTTTAACTGGGGCTGGCGTTGTTAAAAGTGTACTAGGGGAAGATGTAACACCTGACGAACTAGGTGGTCCAAGTGTCCATAGTCAAAGTGGCGTAACTGACTTTGTGGTGAAAGATGAAGTCAGTGCACTTAAAAAAGTAAAACAGTTACTTAATTACCTCCCAAACAACAATAGCGAGCTTGCTCCTTTTCAAGCCACATCGGACCCTGTTGATCGTAAGACTTGGGATATAGATATTTTATTGAAAAAAGCCTTTAACAGCCCTACCGGTTTCAATACCCCTATTGACGTAACCATCATGATCCAACAATTGTGTGACCATGGTGATTTTACTGAAATTCAACAAGAGCGTGCACGTAATACCGTCACAGCCTTGGGTAGAATGGGTGGAAATGTCGTTGGCTTTATCGCCAATAACAGCGCAGTTTCTTCGGGGCAAATTGATATTGCGGCTGCGTATAAAAATGCACGCTTCATTCGATTCTGCAACCTTTACAATATTCCCGTGATTTTTATGGAAGATACGACTGGCTTTTTACCCGGTAAGGACCAGGAAGAACAAGGTATTGTTCAGGCAGGACGCGCCATGCTAGATGCGATTATTGACCTGAGAACGCCACGCTTTCTACTCATTATTCGCAATGCTTTTGGCGGTGCATATGCCTCTTATAACTGTTATCCAACGGGGGCTGATTTTGTTATCGCTCTACCTTCAACACGGGCTGCGGTAATGGGCCCTGCAGGCATTGAATTTGTTTATAAAAAAGAGTTGTCTGCAATCCGCTTGGAGGTTAAAAACAAAAAACAAACTGCTGCTTGGGCGATCGAACAAGAAGCATTATTAGCTAAACGCTATGAAGAAGAATTAATGAATCCAAACGAAGCGTTGAGCTTAGGCTCTATTTCTCAAATCGTTATGCCAAAAGATTTACGAAAAGTTTTATGTAAGAACATGGCATTTCACCTAAGAAACTACACACCAGAACCATTCCAAAGTGTTCAAAGGGAATTCTACTAGGAGAACTATGATATGAGCAATGAGCACTATTTAAACAACCCTTTGACACATCAAGATCGACGTTTAGGCAAATCAAGTAACGAGTGGGTCAACAGTTTTGATTGCACCCATCTTCGCCCTTTAATTATCTGTCGCGGGCCCATCAGAAAAGAAGCGATTGATGTGTTTGAAGAAATGGGCATTTCACACTTTGGTATTTTACTCTCTGAAAAAGACAGTATTGTGTATCAAAGTGCCTTAGCGCCCGAACTCCGACAACTTAATAAACCTGAACACGTTCACCGTGTGCCTGATTATACCGGCGCCGATAAAGAAGAGCGACAGGAACGTATTCAGCAGATCATTCGAATCGCGCATGAAAACGACTACAACGCCATTTTTGCTGGCTATGGTTTTATGGCCGAAGACGAAAATATGGTTAGCGCCATGGAAGAAGCTGGCTTAAACTTTATTGGACCTTGTGCTCGAACTGTCCATGATGCGGGCCTCAAAGACGAAGCGAAGCGTACCGCATTACAGGTAGGTGTTAGCGTAACGCCAGGCATTAATAATGCCACAGCACTCACTTTGCTCAAGCAGTACTCCGATGAAGCCTCGCTGCTGAAACTCGTTAAAGAAACGAAATTAACCATCGACCAAAGTCGTTTTGACTCTGCATCTACAATCGCTGACAAAGCAGATGTCGTATTAACTGCGAGCTACAAAAAAGGGATTGATCTTTTTCCGCTTGAAGCACTCCAAGAAACAATTCGAGAGCAAGTGATTGAAATTGGACACCAATATCCAGAAAACCGTATCCGATTAAAATGCATCGGCGGTGGCGGCGGCAAAGGCCAACGAATTCTTCCTAGCCCTAGTACCTACAAAGGTAACGTTGAAAAACGACTTCAGCAGGCTGCAGACCAAGCACCTTCACTTGTTTTAGAAATTTTGAACGAAGTAAAAGCAACCGGCAAAGGTGATAATAAAAATATCCTTATCGAGTTAAATATTGAAACCACACGCCACCAGGAAATTCAGGTTCTCGGTAATGGCGTATGGAGTTTATCGCTTGGAGGAAGAGATTGTTCATTACAAATGCACGAGCAAAAGCTCCTTGAAGTATCAGTTACGGCTGAAGACCTACAATATGCGCTCACTCAATCAATAAAAGAGGGTCGCGATAAAGAAACAGCTGTGCTTAGCCAAGATATAAAAACCCTTGAAGCGATGGAAACCGAAGCGGAACGCTTTGGCGAGGCCGTGGGACTCGACAACGTGTCTACTTTTGAGTGTATTGTTGATCGCGACAAACATTTTTTTATGGAAATGAACACGCGAATTCAGGTTGAGCACCGAGTCACTGAATTATGTTATCGCTTAAAGTTTGTGAACCCTGAAAATGACAGTGAGTCATTTCTGGTTGACTCTTTAGTTGAAGCAATGGTGCTTTTAGCGGCCCACGGCCCTCGTTTACCTAAGCCTGAGCGTATCACCCGTAATAATGCCTCAGTTGAAGCGCGTCTGAATGCCACCAACCAAGCTTTGGCACCCCATGCAGGTGGTTTAATTGAAAATTGGTCTGACGCCACTCAACATGAAATTAGGGATGACCAAGGCATTAGCTTACACAACCCTGATACTGATGTATTTATGGCATATCACTTAGCCGGCGCTTATGACAGCAATATAGCGCTACTTCTTACAGTAGGTGAAAACCGTTTAAACAGCTTTGAACGCCTTGCAGAAGTTTTACGTACGACAAAAATTCAAGGCAAAGATCTCGCCACCAACCTTGAATTTCACTACGGCCTTGTAAACTGGTTTATTGGGAATAATATTAATGCCCGCCCGACAACTCGCTTCATCGTCCCTTATATTAGTGCTGTTGGATTGCTAAAGCAGCAAACCAACAAATTAGATATAAGCTATGCATACCAAAATATCTGTAAAAGAATACTAGGCTCGATAACCGATAAAGACAGCCTCACAGCTATGAAAACGGTATTGACTCGAAAGCAGATCATGCTGGTACGCCCTATTGAGAGCTTATTCTCTGAGCCACATATCCTTGCTGGCTGGTTAAGCCTAAACCAGGCT
>Ga0209825_1001192_pt1 | contig 12173 bp, 13 predicted proteins | sample EN8Hudsemesocosm_FD_184631 | JGI IMG/M metagenome (GOLD analysis project Ga0209825, IMG submission 184631) | Methane-oxidizing microbial communities from mesocosms in the Hudson Canyon - EN8B Hudson Canyon (SPAdes) (version 2) | ecosystem: Environmental > Aquatic > Marine > Cold seeps | place...
GGCTTTACTTGTGATGCCATTACGTTCACCTTTTAACTGACGAACCCATTTATCGAGTGATGATTTACCCACATTCATTGCTTGAGAAGCTTCAATGACTGAGTAACCTTTATCAACGACTAACTGAGCACATTCAAGTCTGAATTCTGGTGTAAAATTGGGTCTTGTTCTTCTTTTCATAGTGTCACCTAAAGTTTGATGAGGTGTATGATAACACCTCTAATTAGGTGGCCAAATTAACTATGCCACTACACTATGCAGGATGATGTAATAGGAAGGCATGAGGGGTTCAAAATCCGTTGCCTTCGGGCGTGACTTTTCAAGTCCGTCTTCCTGTACCAATTCAATTGATTTATTGCTTGAATACAAGAAGCCAGCTTAGGCTGGTTTTTTTGTGCCTAAATTCTGTATAGCCATTCCTAACCCTTCAATATCCGTCGTATCAAGCCCCATTAGAAAATTAAGGGGGACGAAATGCCAAGGCATAAGTTCATGTTATTTAGTGTAAATTTTTTTATAATTGCTTTTGCTAAGATTATTTTGTTTTATCAAATTTCATTTTGAGCTATGTGAATATTGACTTCTTTGGTATGACCAGTATATATTACAGATAGAAATGGATTTCATATATTGCCAATGGGACGGTATCTAATTTTTAAATTGTAAATTTAACATCAACTATATCTAGTCGATGTTTATTATTTTGAATATATGATACCTATGAATAAATTAGCAGTAAACCAACTAAAGATTGGTATGAAAGTCGTTAAATTAGATAGAAAATGGCTTGATACCCCCTTCTTAAAACATACCTTCGTAATTAAGTCTGAAAAGCATTTAGTTCAACTACGAAACACATGTGAATATGTATTTGTAAAGTCAGGGTCGTCATTGAGTTATATTGACAATGAAAGTGTGTCGACTCAAAATAAAGAAAAAGAAGGAAAAGCCGCTTTATCAAAGTCCTTTAAGCTATTAAATGTTATCTTTAATGACTTGACCACGAGCTCTTATTTGAGCTCTAAAAAGGTAAAAGAGGTTGTTAATTATTTAACTGTTCAGGTTTTAGCCGACTCTAAAACCTATGAGTATTTAAATACTATCCAAAGCAAATCCCCCTGCATTGCGCATAAATCATTAAGAGTACTGATACTCTATTTAACAATGTGTAAATATTTAGGCATAAAAAAAGACAAACTATTGAGTCTTGGCTGTGCTGCCTTACTGCATGATGTAGGAATGGTTAAGCTTCCTATTACGTTCGATAAACCAGAAAAATTGACTGTAACAGAAAGAGATCACGTTCTGTGCCACACTCAAATAGGCGTAAAGCTTATTGAAGAAAATAAAGAATTCCCTAGTCTCGTGAGTCGAATTATTGAATCACATCATGAGCATTTTAATGGTACAGGTTACCCGGCTGGGTTAGCCGGTCGAGATATAAACCTCTATTCAAGGATGCTTACCTTGGTTTGCACATATGAAGCAATAACTCGTAACAGAAATTATAAGAGTGCCTTATGTTCTTATTCTGCTATTTCAGAGTTAGCCAGAGTTTCAGGAACTATGTTAGATCCTCGTCTTGTCGCTAGGTTTATTGAAGTGATAAGGGAGTTTCCTGTCGGCACTCAAGTAAAAACATTTGATGGAGATTTCGTTAAAATTTTAGCTAAAGTGGGGGGGGGGAAATATCAAGTTACCTTAGCCTCTTCTGAAAATTGCGATTGTAACTTCCTACTAGATAGTGATGTTTTTGAAGGGGTGGTTTATGAATAACCTAAGTATTTTGCAAAATAATAGCACTTATACGTTAGTAGCCCCTGATGAAGAAAAATTAACACCTTGCTATAACAGATGTCGGGATTGTCCTTTGTTTCCATATGAACAACTTGCAAGTGCAAATATTGATAAAGGAGAGAACCTTGGTACTTTTATTATTCATGGCGAACACCGCAAAGTAAGTTCTCAAGGGTTTAGGTTGATTTGCGCCTTAACGCGTCACAGGAACACAGTATTACCAAAAGATTATTTAATTCAATATGTTTGGCCAGAATCTACTATTGTAAGAAATAACTTAAATGTTGCTATTTATGATTTACGAATTTTGTTACGAGGATCGTTAATTGATATTGAAAACCACCGAAAAGAAGGTTATTGCTTAAAGTTATAGAATAATTGCAGTACTTTAATGAAGCTGAAAATAGCATCCTACACTTAGGAGCTTATTTTCAGCTTTATTCATAAATAGAGCTTAAATAGTATTTTTCTTCTTCTGTAAGTGTATTAATTTCTTTCTGTTGACTAATACTTTTTAGTTTTACCTCTTCGGTTAACATCTGCATTAATCCCATGCATACATCGAGGAAGTACTCATCTTTTTTTGTAAACATTATTGCTTTATTTTTCAATAGATTAATATCGATAGGAACTACTTCACTAGATATGTATTGTGCTGCTATTTCAAATTCAGAAATTATTTGAGCATGAGTGAGTTTATCCATTATTTGACTCCAATACCTGTTTCCAGTTGTGGATTAAAATAAAACCCTTGAATTTTTACACCTTTAATATTCGATATAAACTCTACCTGTTTTTTCGTTTCTACCCCTTCAACTATAAGGAGGTGCTCTTGCTTTAAGTAAGTTAATAAACTTTTTAGGAAGTTTATGTCTGTGACTAAAAGCCCCCAAAAGAGTTCTTTCGCAACTTTGATTGCACTGAACTTCACTTTTTTTGAGAGGACTATGTCGAAATTTGACTGATTATTGCCAAAATCATCTAACCATAAGCTGATGTTTGAAATCTTGTTTATTTCGTCAAGTATCCCGTATTCGTAAACGCCTAATTCTTGGAGATCGCTTTCTAATAACTCAAAAGCTATCTTTTGCTCATTGTGACTCAACAACAATGGAAGGAGTTCACCAAGCCTACGTATAACTTGTATAGGCGTGTTTAGGCTAACGGTATAATTTTTTATAGAGGGCTCTGCTAATATGGCGGTTAAAATCAATTTAAACAACTGCACATGTTCACTCTCTGTTAAATGTTGAAAAAAGCTGTAGGCAGCGATGCTTGAGTCTTGATTAGCCACGGAGCATAAAACCTCTATGTTTTCACAGGCGTAAGGTGGAGTGATAATCTTCTCTATGCGAGGTGAAATAACCACTTCCCCCCAGATTACACTGGTGAAATCAATATTATTTAAGCTAAACACTCTGTATCCTTAATTAGCTCTATTTCATCATTTGATGAGGTTAGAGCATAACCAAAACCTCTGATATTCTGTATTTTTATATTAGTATGTCTAAGGGTTGTTCTTATCTCTGATATTGTAACGGTGAGGTTATTCCTCACCACTAAACTGTCAGGCCAACCATATTCATGTAAATAATTAAAGCTGACAGAGGAGCCTTTACATTGTAAAAGGGCACAAAGTACTCTCAATGCTCTATTTGAAAGTTTTATTCTTTTATCGTCAAAGATGATAGACTGGGTAATACTACATAATGATATATTGCCGCTAAATACCAAAGACCCTTTGACTTCGCACTGACTGCAATAAGTTTTGCATTTTTTCGTTTTTTCGTTAGCTCTTTGTAAATCCATACCTATAATTTCCATAAACTGTTACTGCACTTTTTCACTGAGTAAATTAATTTAAATTGAATTAGATCATCCTTGATCTCAACAGCACAACTCTCTTATATCCTGGAGTTTTCTTGTTCTGTTGTATTACTGCCCCCAGTAATTATTCTGTGTTGCAATTTTTGGTCAAGATGAGTAAACGCTTGTGGAGATGTTGTAACACGGAGAAAGCCTCGCTATTAATTCCAATGAATTTGGGGGCATCAAAAGTAATAGCGAGGTATTCACACAGTTGTTGTAAATATTCGAAGTAAGCAGTGAGTAAATGAATATTATCGCGCTTTAACGAATCTAAAGAGTCTTCTACCAACTCAAGTGCTAAATGGGTGAAGAAGATTTTCTCTTTATCATCCTTTTTAATCATATGCTTTTTCATATACACCTCAATTTTTACTAAGGCATTCTTGCATACTTCTAGCGGTGTAAGATTATTATAAAATTTATAATATCTTTAGTTACATAGTGAAGAAGGAGAGGGAAGACACCAATATATATGATTAGATTAATGGCAGGGTTAATGTGATAAATATATGACAAGGAGTCTAGTGAAGAGATACCGATTGAAATTAACTAGGACAGTTACTTATAATTGCTTCACATATTGGTTAAGCACAAGGAAATTGCAGAAGATATTATTAAGCAATTAGCTAAAGGTGCTAAGTTTCAAACATTAGCTAAAAAATATTCTAACTGCCCGTCTGGTAAAAAAGGTGGTGATTTAGGTGAGTTTAAACGAGGTACAATGGTACCTCAGTTTGATAAAATAGCATTTAACGGTGCAATATTAGAGCCTCATCTTGTTAAAACTAAATTTGGTTGGAATGTAATTAAAGTGCTTTATCGGACTTAATTTACAACTAGTATTTTTTTGAATCCATGAAGGACTCACAAGTTACCGCGTTTACAATACGTGTTGGTTCAAGTCTTTCTTGAGGTACAATATTAGAAAGCCCTGTTCTTAATTGAGCGGGGCTTTTTTGTGTCAAAAATTTATTGTTGAATAAACTTACTCATTAACATTGTAAGATGATTTTATATTTATAATAGTTTGAAATTATGGGATATTAAATATAATGATTCAACATAGGTAAGCATTGTTGATAAGTATCAATACTAAATCTCAGTTTCCATGTAAATCTAATGGGAATACCAATAAAGCTTAAAGATACAAAATGTTGTGGCATAGTTAATTTGGCCACTAAGTTAGAGATTTCATTTCCTTTTTTATGCGGTAAACAGTAGCTACACCACAGTCAGCCATTTTAGCGACTTCTTCAACGGTAAGACCTTTGTCTAAATATGAAATTACCTTACTCCTAATTTCTTGGTTTTTTGTACTTCCACCTATTTTCTTACCTGTATCAATCGCGCGTTGTTGCCCTTGTTTAATTCGTTCTATTCGCTTGTCATTATCAAGACGTGCCATTGTAGCCATGAGATCTAAAAGCATATTGTTAATGATAGATAATATGCTGGTGGTGATATCATCAGAGCCTAAAAGAGTGTGAGTAGTTGGGAGGTCAACAACAACTAGCTTTAGTCCTTTATCGCTAATAATAGATTTTAACTTCTCCCAGTCACTCATCGGTAATCGCGATAAACGATCAACACTTTCAACAAGTAAAATTTCCCCATGCTGAGATTCGTCTAGTAGCTTATTTAGCTGAGGATGATTAAGTTTTGTTCCTGAGATATTTTCAACGTAATTAGTAACTATATTGAGTTGATGAGATTCACCAAATTCTGTGAGTAATTGTTTAGCTCTTGACGAGTCTTGCTTTTGTGTCGATGCGCGTAAGTATATTCTAGTGTTCATAATTGTTCGCTAGTTATCAATGAATATAACAACATGAGTGATCACTGATAAACTATCAATGGACTTTCTGACAATATTAATTGATAGATAAATTACGTGATTATGAGCAGAGAATTTATTCTCACTGGCCTATAGTTGATTGATAGTTCAAATTGCTAAAATATAGTCGCACTGAATTATTTTCTATATCACAAAGGGGCACATTGCGCCTTAGGATATTTAACCCCATTTTGTTCCGCTCCTAGCCAAAAGCGGTCATTACGTTTTTGTGAATCCAAGTTCAAACTCAAGACAATTCTAACCAAATTTTACTACTTTTTTGTGGGACTGCTTGAAGCTCAAAATTGACGTTGTAGTTTTAATTTTAATTTTAATAATCAAAGGCAACTGTGAGAGATAAACAGGCATTAAATTTAGGTTTAGACTTCAATTGAACATGTAAAGTTTGCATAAAGTTAATTCGGTAACCAGTGAATAGATTTTAAAACTATAAATATAATGTTTAAAATCTTTCCTCATTATTTAAACGTCGGCGCAAATGCCCTCTACGCCGACCTAAATTAAACTAATAGGGCATTCCTATTAAAATGAATATTTCACACTTGCCTTAATTGATCGCGGCGCGCCAGGCATCGTCCATGCTTCAAAATATGAATTAGCGTAATACTCTTCATTAAGTAGATTATCGATGTTGATGGTTAAATCTAGATTGTTAGTTAAGGTTACATTCGCAAATAAGTTCACTAGTGTGTAGCTAGGTAAATCAAAGTCTTGCTCTAAGAAATCACCTAGTTGCTCGCCAACATACTGAATAACGAAGCCTCCACTACCTTCATATCCAGCAACGCTAGCAAATTGACGAAGCATTAAATGACCACTATGTTCAGGTACATTGCCTAGACGAGCGCCTTCTTCAATCACATACCAATCCCATAACGTTATTTCTTTGGCGTTTTGCGCATCAATATAGGCATACGACATTGAAACTACGGTATCAGATGTTAGTTCATAAGAAAGATCAAGCTCGAAGCCTTCACTTGTCGCTTCACCTAGTGCTTCAGTTGTGCCATCACCGTTAGGGCTACTGGCCAGAATGTTCGCTTTTTCAGTTGAGAAAACTGCGGCTGTGCCACTGAAGCCTTGCTCAGATAGATCCCATTTGAAGCCAATTTCATAAGAGCTACTTTCTTCAGGAGCGTGACCATTTCCATTGGCGTTTGTACCTGAGTTGGGGCGTGCACCTTCGGAGTAACTTGTATAAAGTCTTGATTCATCAGACACTTCGTAGACTAAACCAAAGCGTGGGTTAAAGTAAGATTTTGATGTGCTTGTTGTACGATCATCATCTAATCGGTAAGTGATATTTTGCTCGAAGATGTCGTAACGCATACCAAGCATAACTTTCCAGTTATCAGACAAGTCAATTTGGTCTTGGAAGTAAACACCTTGACCACTTTGCTCTTCAAGATCAGAAGTATTAGCGCCCATTTCAGGTAAATCATCACGATAAACTGGATTATCATAGTCAATTGCGAAAGCATCTGCTCCGTCTGTATTACCTTTACCATGGCGGTAGCGCAAAATAGTGCGGTCTAATTCATATTCGTATGCATCAGCACCGATTAAGAGATTGTGTTGCAAACCAAATAGCTCCGTTGAACCACTAAATTCGAAACGTGCTGAAAGATCTTCTGCATCAAATTCGCGATAACGGCGTTGACGAACAACAGAGTTACTGTCTTCATCGTACCAGCGAGCTTCTGAAACACTGCCTTCAAAAGATGATGTGCGGTAGCTTAAGCCTGTAGTAAAAACCCAGTCTCCAGATAGCTCATGCTGAAGCTCTAGTTGTTGCCCAATAGCGCCAATCTCAACAGGACCATCAGCTGGCTCACCATAAAAGTTAGAGTCTGAGAATGGCTTACCCTCAACAAACATAATACCGCGGTCCATATCGGCTTCTTGATCTAAGTACTCTAGTTCATAGCTGAGGATTGTTTTATCACTTAATTTATAGAGAAATGATGGCGTCAGTATGGTTTTTTTCTTTGTCACAGTATCACGGTAACTTTCAGCATCTTCATAGGCACCATTGATTCTAAATGCTAAGTCTTCGGTTATTGCATTGGTATAGTCACCTTCTGCACGGTAAGTGCTAAAGCTTCCGCTTGTTAGTTTGATATAACCATCTTGGTCAAATTGTGGTTTTTTAGTCGTTATGTTAACAGTACCACCTGGTTCACCACGGCCATATAGCGCTGAACTAGGGCCTTTAAGCACTTCTATTTTTTCAACGTTAGAAATGTCACGATTTCCACTGAAACCTCGACCTGCACTAAACCCATTGATTAAGTAAGCTGACGGTAAATTTTCATCTCCAGCAAAGCCACGTATTGCGAACATATCCCACAGACCACCAAAATCATTTTGTCTGGTTACACCGCTCACTAACTCTAGTGAATCTTGTAGGTTATTAATGCCGGCGAGTTCTAATGTTTCATAATGTAGTGTAGTAATCGATTGAGGTAGATCTTTTTCTTGAATATTTCCACGGTAAGCTTGGCGTAGTCCTTTTACTTCGATGATTTCAACATCTTCTTTAATTGTATCTGTTGCATCGGCGGCTTGAACGGCAACTGGCAAAGATAATGCCGCAAATATACACAGAGCTAAAGGCTTTATCTGCGTATTAAAAAGGGAGGTATTCATGTTATTTCTTTCCTATTAAATGTTAATTATATTTATTTGTTTGAAAACTTTGGTAAACCAGACAACGTTTCTAACGTGAACTCTTTTTCGTTAAACATCAGAGGGTAATAAAAATCGCGCAATTCCTTATGATATTCGCGAATTTTTAACTCATATAGTATGGCTGCATTCGTATCTGTTTCTGCAATAGAAGACATCAGTCTTTGAGTCAACATTGGCGGAGACATTAAGGAGAAACGTCCTGCTAAGGTGTTTTTTGCTAACGTAGCAGTGCGGTAAGATTTTGATAGATCTTCTGCTTTTTGATCGCCGACTTGTTGAAAGGCGAAGTACCATTTCCATTCGAACGAGTCACCCATTTGAGTCATGTCTTTCCATTGAGGATGCGTTGCTAAAAACTCATTCCAAGTAGCATTAAATGGAAGATCCCAAGCACCATTTACTGCTTCTCGTTGCGTAAGCACTATTTCACCACCATTCGGGCTTTCTACCATTTCATCAATGGCGAGATCACTACCGACAGGAATAAGCACTGTGACCACAAGCCATATTGAAAGTAACACTGAAGCGATTTGCGCAGAGTTTTGTTTAGCTGCAACGCTACTGGCTGTGAATCCTAACGTTAATAACATCCAAAAAAGTAAATGTGCAATGACCACAAGCGTTATAAGCCCAACAGAGGCTAGCGGGGCCTGCGTGACTATTGCGCCAATTACAAAAGGAGCAAGAAGCACAATTGCCAAGGCTGAACTTAAAACGATAGCTCTTGATAACCAAAGCCTTTGGCGCTTTCTGGCTGTCGTAATGAGTAAATCATAACGGCCTGCCTCACGTTCTGCTGAACGTAAGTCATGAAGCAATAAAATAACAAAGAGTGGTAGCAGAACACTGACGAGAAACGCGAAGTCAAATCGTCCTAAAAAAGATAACTCTGGGTTATCTGCATCGGTTTCATATATTTGCCCTTCGATGGCAAGCATACGAATACGGTGTTTCCAAGGGTAGATATCTCGTTGCCCCATAGCGGCAAAAGCGATAGCCGACGGAGCTGAGTAAGTTAAATGAAAACTATAATAGGCGGCACTACCATAATCTTTTTGCTTAGCAAGTACACTTTTGCGATCGATATCATCTTTTTCTTGAAGCCTATCAATCGTATTTAACTGAAAGCGAGTTTCGCTGATGCCAGACCATACAGCAAACACCGATAACGAAAAGACAATGCCTAATAATGCTAATATGTATCGCTGTTTAGCAAGGAATCTGACTTCTCTGCTGATATTTGAAAATACAGTCATTAACTTATTCTCCTAACGGCAAATCGTAAGGTAAAACCGACTAAGGCAGCCCATAAAATTAATTGAAAACCGAAAGGGACGCTGCGTGATAATCGTGTTGTCGCGGCATCAGGTTTGAAAGAAAATGAAGACAATACTTGCCAATTTTCAGCATTCACTCGCGCCGCTTTGTCATCTTTATGGCGATTAATATCCGCTTGATAACTTAAGGTATCTTGATGCACTTTATTGAGGGATTGCACGAAGTCGAATCGTAAAATTTCAGCTTCACGAAGAAATCTATGGTGAGTCTCTAAGCTTGTGCCTGCAATAATCATTGAAAAAGAACGTATTGCGGTAGTGGGTGTTAACCAGCCAAATTGTCGAGCGATTTGTGCTTGAGACAACTCTTCTTGCATGCGCTGCTCAGCAAATTTATTCAGTACCTTGGTCAGTTTTTCTTCCGAGTATTGGGCAACGGTACCTCGAAAGTTAATGGGCAGGTCTTCTACTTTGTCGACATTATATTTTGTGAATAAGTTTTTCTTGAGTTGCTCAAATGCAGGATCGGCCGCATTATGCCCGTCACCTAATTTTCGTAACTCTTCTAAAACCGAAAAATCAGCTTCTAGTTTACCCAGCGAAGGAGCAATTGCAGCTGCGCTAGAACTACCAATGCGCGGTATCAAAATACAGAAAAGAATCCATAAGCCAATTAAGGCGGTAAAACTGACGCTGTTTTTATTACTTAGCGCAGATACGGTTAACACAATGCCACTCCACACTAAAATATAGAGTATATAGCCAGTAACAAAACTACTTGTTATCAGTAATGATTCACCCGTGAAAGTAGCCCAAATTGCAGCAATAACTAAAGGCATTAGCATGAGTAAACCACTACTCAGTAATGCTAAGTATTTCCCTAATAATAGATGCCATAAATTGACTCCTTGGGTGATCATTATATGGAGCGTGCCGGCTTCTTTTTCTCTAGTAACGCTGGCATAACCAATTAAAATAACGAAAAGTGGCACGAGCACTTGCAATAAAAAGCTAGGTGTTAAACTACTAAAGCGTGTCATACCAGACGCTTGACGTTGATCAGAAAACATTGCACTGTTTTGACGATGCCCTTCAAGGAAAATGGACGTCCCTGTGAATGAATCTACCCCAGGTTCAATCATGCTAAGTGGCGAAGGAGTACGAAATACATAATGACCATAATGCACCATACGATGGGGGTGGCGGTCTGGCTGTTCTAAAAATTGAGTTTCAGAAGTTTGTTGAAGGTGCTCTCGTTCATGCGAGGTATGCTCCATTTCTATGGTATTAACAACGGCGGAAACTATTGTTAGCAATGTACCGATAACAAGTATGGTGGCAGCCAGTTTAGTGCGATGCCAAAATCGCCATTCATCACGTGTTACTTGAGATATTGCGCTCATTGTTTATTTCTCGCAGAAAAGGCTTCATGCACCTCTTCAGTATCGATATGACTATTATCACCGCGTTCAAACATACCGACAATTTTTCCATTATCTAGCAACCCTATACGGTGAGCAATTTGACATGCTCCATAAACATCATGGGTTACCATAAAGACTGTTGCCCCCTCCGATGCTAAGGTGGTAATAAGTTTGTTGAACTCATCAATGGCGTTAGGATCTAAACCTGATGTCGGCTCATCGAGAAATAGCACAGGTGCATCACGAAGCAAAGCGAGTGCTATTGCTGTTTTTTGACGCATCCCTTTGGAGTAATTTGACATGGCCTTATGCCAAGCATTTTCCTGTAAGTCGACTCGCTTTAAAGCTTGTTCAATTTCAGGTTTTGATTTTTTGATACTAGCCAATGATAGAAAATATTCAATGTTCTCTATACCTGTTAAATGACCGTAAAGCATTACTGATTCAGGTAGGTAAGCGACCTTACTTCTAATTAAATCTATTTCTGTTGCAACCGACATTCCCATAACAGTAGCTGACCCACCACTTGGAGAAATTGTACCTAAAAACGTTTTAAGTGTGGTTGATTTTCCTGCGCCGTTACCACCTAACAAAGCAAATACTTCACCTTGTCCCACAGTAAAGTTAACTTCGTCGAGTATTGTTTGCTGATCCAAGCGAACAGATAGTGATGAAGCAACAATTATTTCTTTTTGCATTTATTATCTCTTTTGTGATTTTATAACAACAACAAAGCATTAATGTACTGCTTTAATTAAATTAGGTTATATCTATAGTGTAATAATGTAACATTTCACAATTGTAATGTTATAATATAACACTTTGCAAGTGAATTTATTGCTAATCAATTAGATGAGGGTTGTAATATCGTTTTTGGTGTTTTTAATTTGTGATGAATTTGGTAATAAAATAATTTAACTGTCGTGTTCGGTATCCACTATTTAAATGAAAAAACAGCATCTTTTGGAATGTGAATTTAACTTCCCGTTTGGAATTTTGAAATTATTCAAATACATTTGGATAAGGAGCGCTGTGGTGGCTCTTCTGTCTATGAAAATGAGGGTTGTCCAACCTATTCTAAACACTAAAAACAGCTCAAAAAGCTATTGATGTTAATGTCCGCTATCGTATCTTCAATGTCATTAACTTAAGGATTTAACACATACGTTTATAATTCATTGGGTACTTATTTGTTTTGTTTCTACGGTCTTGTCGAAAAAACTTCCGGTCAGGTCGAATAGCACTTAAATTCTTTGATAT
>Ga0209825_1001193_pt1 | contig 12146 bp, 8 predicted proteins | sample EN8Hudsemesocosm_FD_184631 | JGI IMG/M metagenome (GOLD analysis project Ga0209825, IMG submission 184631) | Methane-oxidizing microbial communities from mesocosms in the Hudson Canyon - EN8B Hudson Canyon (SPAdes) (version 2) | ecosystem: Environmental > Aquatic > Marine > Cold seeps | place...
GAGGCTCGCCAAACTGTACGTATTTATTAGGCGTGTATACACCCATTGGATCTTGAACCCAGCCACTAAAACCTCTGGTTTCTACATCTTCATCCGTTAAATTTTTACCAATTAACGAAATATTCCAGTTTTCTTGGGTATAGGTTATTGATGCATGAATTAATTCATAAGATTCAGATTGTGCATCATGGCTATCGGAGAAATAGAATTCATCTTTGCCTTCTACTTCCACTGTGGTGGAAATACTATTTGTAAGGGTTATGTCTAGCGATGTCGCGAAAGTGTAACTAGGTGCATATGACTGCTCTCTACCTGACTTATCGACAGTGGTATCATTTACCCAATCACCATCTGTATCTATATTAACAGCGAAGCCATTAATTTCAGTTTCAATTAACCCCATTGAAGCATTCCATGTTATGCCGTCTGTAATACTCCAACTTGACTCAGCTTCCAGCCCGTAGTTTTTACCTGACGCTGCATTGTTGATTGAATCAATAAAGGTAGCGCCATTATCTCTTACGGTTGAGTTTTTAACTTGTTGGTTTTCTCGAACTATATGAAATACAGCAACTCTAGACGTTAACGTGTCATTCAAAGTACTAGACTTTAATCCTACCTCGGTTGCCCAGTTATATTCTGTATCGTAGGTGATTAAATCGCTTGGCAAGGCTTTATTTGGGTCTGAATTAAAGCCTCCTGCTTTATACCCACGGCCAATACTTACATAAGTCATATGATTGGGCGTTACCAGATAATCTAGGGAAATTTTTCCGCCGAAAAGTACTTCTGAGTGGTTATCTTTAAAATCATTACTTGTGTTGAAGTCAGCATTCCAGTTTTCAACTCGCAGCCCATACGTTAGGCTAATGACTGGGCTTACAGTGGTTTTTAACTCTGCGTATAGGGCCGTGCTTTGATAATCAAGGCTGCTATCGAAAGTAGAGTTACCGTAATCCCCAATTCGTTCCTGGTTAAGGCTTTCTTCGAAGAGCTTATTGTATACGCCCGCAACCCAACTGGTGGTACCGTTGAACAAGTTTAGGCTAGGTTTTGATAGCAACCTAACATCTACACTTCCTCTTTCACTGTCTCGTGCAAACTCTTCGTAATCCGTAATGGTGTTACCGCGATAGCCAATATTCATCCAGTCGTAGTCGTAAGAGTAAAAGGTATTGGATTTTGAGTATTCTGTATTGGTTTCTAATATGTAATTCGAGGATTCAAAGCTGCTGGTTTGAAGTGAAAAGGCATTGGCTTCGATTTTGTCTTTACCAGGTAGGTCGCTTTGGGTAGCCCGGCTGTTATCGATAGTAAAAGCGTCATAGCCATTATTGGTATTTATATGAAATAGATTTAGGTTATATTCGGCGGATTCGCTTTCCCAAGCCAGCTTGGCTTTTACCGCCTTCTCGTCAAAGCCGTTGGTATCCTTTTTATTTAAATAATCGTTTTCCATATAGCCGTCAGAGGTATTTGATAATAGCGAGATCCGTGCGGTTAAATGTTTTGATAATTTTTGCCCGTAAGCTGCACTTATATTCTGGCTATTGTATTCCCCTACCTTGGCTGAAATGTAGCCTGAGTCTGCGGAGGCTGGTGTGCTTTTGATGTTGATTAGCCCAGCCAGGGCATTGGCCCCAAACGCTGTGCCTTGTGGGCCGCGGAAAATTTCAACTTGCTCTGTATCAAAAAGCGAAGCTGCGCCACCCAAGCCCGTCATATCGATGCCATCCACAATTAAACCAACGGAGTGATTCACAGGGTCGATAAACTGGCTACGCTCACCAATACCACGAATCTGAAAAAAACGTCCACGAGATGCACCGACAGAAAAGTTTACATTAGGAGCAAGGGATAAAATGCTTTCCAGGTGATCGGCATTGCGTTTCTGAATATCATCGCTGCCCACCACGGTAATGGCTGAGGGAATTTGCTGTAAATCCAGCTCGCGGAAATCGGCGCTTACCTGAACGGCATCAAGCGAAACGGTGTCGCTCTCTTGCGCTATTGAGACATTGGCGGCCAGTGAAGCGGCCAACAAGGCGAAGGCATTAAAACTCTTTGGGTGGGTCATGTGGGGTCTTTTCTAAATAAATTGAATAAGAGCCCGGTTTACTGCGTAGGGTTTGGCGGCCTTAAAGCCACCAAAAAATGCCATTAATCATCATCATGCGTCCATTCCTACGCCGGTACTAACCGGATCAGGTTCTAGGGGTTCGCTGCGAACAGACATCTCGGGCTTTAAGCCTCCCCCTGGATGCGGGCCATTCTACGGGAAAAGGGGTGGCTTAAAAAGGATTAGCAGCCTTTATAGGGAATAAGCGCCCCCTAAACCTGCATGGGTGTCAGGTCTGGCCAATGGGATAACTGCCCACCCAACCCTATGATCCCTAGCCCTTCCTTTCCCACGCCTTTGAAGGGCACTATTTCGATCTTAATACGGCCTAAATACCCGCCTCCAACCCCAATGAGAATTAGTCTCCTTTCTATTGTAATTCGCTTATTTTATAGGGGTATATAGGATATTCCATTATGTGTAAGTGGTCTTGCGCACTTCCAATTTTGGCCTACTCTTTCCTTAGGTTTATGCCCCATAATCCAACAGGACCGTCCCATGAAATCCCAGTCCAACATACTGTCTGCTTTAAATTTGATATTGACCTTTGAGTTAACCTCCATCAATCAGTATTTTTTACATGCCCGTATGTACAAAAATTGGGGGTTAAAAGAACTGGATGAAAAGGACTATAAAAAATCCATAAAAGACATGAAACAGGCCGACAAAATTATTGAGCGTATATTATTTCTAGAAGGTTTACCTAACCTTCAAAAATTGGAAAAATTGCGTGTTGGAGAAAAGACCGAAGAAATGTTGCAGTGCAACCTAGATTTTGAAATGGAACAAATCGCTGGCCTTCGTGATGTGATTGCACTTTGTGAGAAGGAGCGTGATTACGTTAGCCGTGAAATGCTGGAAAAAATACTCGAGGAAGAAGAAGAGCATGTGGATTGGATAGAAGCCCAGCAATTCCTAATTGAGAACACCGGCATTGAGAACTATCAACAATCAATGATGGAGGGTTAATCATGCAAGGTAATAAAAAGGTTATAGACCTTCTAAATAAGCAGCTCACCCTAGAATTAACCTCTATGGATCAATACCTGGCCCATTCAAAAATGTACGAAGACTGGGGCATAAATAAACTTCATGAAAAGCTGGCCCATGAATATGAAGAGGAACTGGGGCATGCCAAACGCTTGGCCGAACGTATTTTATTCCTTGAAGGCAAGGCGGATACGGCATCCCGTGAAAAAATTCATGTGGGCGCTAACGTTAAAGAAATGCTGCAAAACGATTTAAAGGCAGAACAAGTGGTGGCCGAAAGCCTAAGAAATATTATTGAAGTGTGTGAACAAGAGCGTGACTATGTGAGCCGTGAAATTCTGGAAGACCTGTTAGATGATACCGAAATGGACCATATCTACTGGATTGAACAACACCTGGGGTTAATAGATAAAGTTGGCCTGCAAAATTACATTCAATCACAAATGAGCTGATTTACATGCACGGCCCCGTGGCCATGCATGCTATTTGTTAACTAGGGTGTATACCAAATAGGCGATGTATAGGCTCTTTCCTGTAAAAAGGCTGGCCCTTCCTTAGGCGTCTTTACCTGTAACGCCACGGCATCGTATTGGGAGTGTCGTGGAGTGGGAATTTGCAATACCCGCACATAATAAAATGCGTTTTGGGTTGCATTAAAATTAGGATCTCGCCATTTAATAGAGAGCTCCGCAGTCCCTATGGTATTGCTGTAACTGGGAATACTAATATCCACCGTATTGCCTACTGGCGCCAGCTTGCCTTTGCCATCCAATTGTCGCTCACCTGCCCAAGCCACGTTGTACACTTGTTCGTGCTGCGCACCTGCGTTATCCACCCACCCTTTAATCACCTGAATACGGTCAAGGTTGGCGCCTTTTGGATCTTTAACCGCACGAATTAAAAACTGCGGCGCTTTGCCTGTTACATTTTCTGGCTTAACCAAATCGCCGCCCATGGGAATACCCTGGCGGTAACCTATTTCAGCAAAGTTATCTGCGTTAGCTGCACCCTTGTCAAAATCCCAACCGCCGAACATTTGTACTTTTAAACGGGGCCCTGTGGTGGCGTACACCTCTTTACGTTGGAACGCATTATAAATGGCCTCTCGGGTATTCTCTTTTGCCCACACCGCTGCAAGCCCAGAAGCTGACATATCCCAGCCGTTAAAGGTCACCACCTTTTTGCCCTCTGATATTTTTGTTTCTGGGGTAGAATCCCGCGCTACCTTGCCCATAAAATTATCTTCTTCTGGGGAAGCCAAACCGGTATGAGAATCGGTAGAGCCAATCATGCCAAACTTAAACGGGTTAACGCCTATTTTGTTTTCGATGGCTAAACCGGTTTTAAGGGCCGGGCGAATAAAGCTGCCCTTTTTAGCTTCATACGCCTCTACATCTTGTTGCAGGTAATGATCAAAGTTTTCAAAGTCGGCAAATTCATCATCCGGTGAAAACGCTGCACGGGCTTCCGAATCCCCTTTAAATTGGGTGGCTTCTACCACGGGCTCCCACTGCATTCGAGTGCGAGCATAATGGGCATCAATGGCTTTGCCCTTTAAGGTGGTCTCGGCAAACATATAGCCTTTACTAATGTTGGAGTTATGGGGAATGGCCACAAAACGCGCTCCGGTACGTTTTTTAGTATCCTCCAACCACTGCCACAACTCTTCCGGGTATTGCCCTTCATCAGAACCATAGGGTAGAAATTGTTTGGCTTTGTCGGCACCATCCGGGGTAAATACCACTCGGTGCAAATTGGCGCCGGTGGGGATTGAGCTCCACTCCCAACCAATTAACGAAGTAAATTTACCCGGGTCATTATGACGTTCGGCCGCATCTACAATTTCGGCCCAGGCGGTGGTTTCTATTTTGGTTAAATCACCAAAGGCGCTGTCGGGAATTTCATTACTAGGATCTTGCACAGGGTCAGATCCAGGGACCTGGGCAGACACAGGTAAAAACTCACCAAAAAACTCTAGGCCTAAATCCTCCTCTACTGCCCTATTAAGCAACTTAACGGCTATCCAGCGCTTAATACTGGCCAAGAAGCCCACCGGTTCCAGCTCAACGGTATTGGTATAAAGGCCGCGCATCACGCCCATCATCTCGGCATGGTCCGCCACCACTAAAAAATCCAGTGGCGTGTTAATTTGCACCCGCGCCCTGTGATAAGGGTGAATCACCGCCTGTCCTTTGGCCCAGCGGTAAGCGGTATCTGGGTCGGCAGATTGATTTCGATTAAGGAAGGCATCAAATGAATAAGAGGTATGAAGATGGGTATCGCCAAACAGCACTTGAGTTGGCTCTTGAGTCGGCGCAGGGGCTGCAAAAGAGGCGATACTTACGAAAAATAATCCGCTTACTCCTAAGAGATATGATTTCATATGACTGTCCCTAATTCTTATTTTATATGACATGGATAATGTCATTTAATATATTGATAGCCGGACTGTCAATATATTAAATGGATAATAAACTAATAGCATTGCCAATAGGCAAGCACCTCTCTCCCCCCAACCGAGCCCATTGCATACCCTGCACGGGAATTACAGCCATTCACGCTCCCCTAAAAAGCAGAATAAAACCTGCAGGCAATAACCCTATTCTGGTCTTTAATTAGGGTATAACTCGTTCATTGTGTGAGACTCATAATGTTTGGCTTTAACAAAAAGCAGCCCCAAAAAGACAGCACCAGTCACTCTCAACAAATGGGGGATATAAGCCCTTTTTTGCTGGAAGCCATTTCTAGCCAGCTAGCCATGATTCAATTTACTCCCGACGGCACCATTTTAGAGGCAAATCAGAATTTTCTAAGCACCATGGGATACTCCTTAAGTGAATTAAAAGGTAAGCACCACAGAGTTTTCTGTAATAAAGAAACCACCTCATCCTCTGAATATGCCGCGTTCTGGACAAATCTGGCCAACGGAAAAGCGGACCAAGGGCAGTTTTTACGGATAACTAAGAGTGGGTCTGATATTTGGCTTGAAGCCAGTTACTGCCCAGTAAAAGACAAAGACGGCAATGTAATAAGAGTGATTAAAATTGCCAGTGACATTAGTAAATTGGTTTTCGCCACCCACGAATTGAAAAGCCAACTAGAAGCCATATCTCGCTCACAGGCCGTGATCGAATTTAATTTAAAGGGTGAAGTCATTACCGCCAACGACAATTTTTTAAATGCCGCAGGCTACCAGCTTGACGAAATAGTAGGCCAACATCACAGAATTTTTTGCCCCAACGAAGTGGCACAAAGCAGTGAATACAACCAATTCTGGCAGCGTTTACGCCAAGGGGAATTTATAACCGGAAAGTTTCAGCGACAAAACAAACAAGGTGACAGCGTTTGGTTAGAAGCCAGCTACAACCCAATTTTTGACCCTAATGGCAATCTATACAAAGTGATTAAATTTGCCACCGATGTCACCCATGCCACCGAACAGGCTAACGAAACCAGCCGCCTTGCCATGCAAGCTTCTAGCGAAACTGAAAACGCCACACAAAAAGGTTTAAGTGTGGGCAACCAAGCCATTGATGTGATGCAACAAGTGGTCTCTGGATTACAGGACACCTCGGATGCGGTTCAGCTGTTAAATGACCAGTCCGATCAAATTAGCAGTATTGTGAGCACGATTACCGGCATTGCTGACCAAACCAATCTATTGGCACTTAATGCCGCCATAGAAGCGGCACGAGCCGGAGAACAAGGTCGAGGGTTTGCGGTGGTGGCCGATGAAGTTCGCCAGCTAGCCGGGCGCACCAGTAACTCAACCTCCGAAATTGAAGACATGGTGAAACGTAATAAACAACTGGCGAGCAATGCCATGAAGACCATGAGCGAAGTACAAACACAATCCACACAAGGGGAGACACTCATTCAAGAAACCGGGCGCTCAATTGAGGCCATTAATGAGAACACACAGAATCTTATGAATGCCCTGCGAAACGACTAGGGAAAAGACTTAAGCCTAGGGTGGCCTTACTTCTTTTTTACTATTTAAACTTATAAAGATAAACCGGTGACTGGTATAAATCTGTCAGCTGAATGGTCTTGATGGGCTTGTATAAAGACAACGAAAAATTATTACTGACTAAATATTCAAGTGCTCTATTTTCCGATTGCAGATTTTTCTCGAGCGCACTCATGCCTGCTGGAAATAGATAACAAAATATAACCGCCGCACTGCAAAGATCTGCGTCTAAAAAATTTTGTCGATTCACCTTAACATTTTTTAAGCCCAACATTTTTATGAGTAAAACACTGGTAAGCCACGGCACAAAGGACAACTCATAGCCGACTACTTGTCGCTGGGGGTACATTTTTGCAAGTGGAATAAGCAAGCTGCCCCAACCGCTGCCTAATTCAAATATGGCGCCTATTTGTGTTTGGACAGTGGTATCGACCCCTAAACCTAAGCTTGTTTCCTCACTCAACTGCAGCATCGCTTGGCGCGCTTTCTTTGAACTGGGCATGGGTGAAATACCCAAGGTTAACGTGCTCCAGACAATTGAAAATCCGGCAAGCGCTGTTATAACCAGTAATGTGGTTTCAAAGACTGACAAAAGGAATATCTCTTTTATTTATTGGTTTAGATCATACAGGTTTAAGCCCATTCTGCCTCACCTGGAATGCCTCCTGCTCAATTACCGCCCTAGCTTGCGCGCTTTTGATGGATAGGCATTCATACACTAGAATTCAGTCATGTTTACAAACAGTATGGTTAGTTTAACAAGACGTCTATTTAGCCCTGTGGTGTGGGCCCTATTATTTATGGCCATTATAAACTCGAAACCAACAATGGCGCGGGAAGTCCTAATAGTGGATACCTATCCGTCAGTGGCGTACTTAAACAAGCAAGGTGAAGTGGATGGCCCGGTGGCGGCGCTTATTAAGGAGGTATGCCTACGCATGGGCCAAGAAGTGAAACTTACATTTAACCCGATTCAGCGCATGTTCTCCAACCTAAAAACCCATAAGGCCCATGCGGCGTTTAACATGAGCCATAATGGGCAACGGGCCAAGAAATGGCATTACAGCAAGCCGGTTCACCGGGTACATTACGGTGTATTTTCCCGTCAAGATAATCCTCTAAAATACCAAAGCCGAAACGACCTAAAAGGCTACACCATAGTGACCTATGGCCCCACCAACATGTCTAAAAAAGTCGAAGCGTTCTCACAAGACCTACCGGGCAGTAAAGTAAAGATTATAAACTTGTATGAATCGGCCTTTAAGATGCTGTCGGCCGGGCGTTTTGATAAAAATACAGTGGTGTATGGCCCCGATACCATTGGACAAGATGTAATTAAAAAATGGAATTTGAATAACAACATACACCTTGCTGGCAGGGATATTAAAAATTTGTATTATGTGGTGTTTGTAAAAGAGCAGGTGAAAAAATCGTTTGTCGATGAGTTTAATCGGGTTTTATTAAAAATTCATAAGAGTGGCAAGATGGCCGATATTTATGGCCGTTATACCAATGAAGTTAAAGCCACCCCACCCAGCCTAGATGATATGAACCAATTCCCACCCTTTGCCTTTTAATATTCATAGTTAATTAGCAAATCATGCCAAGTAATTTTCGACCCATTGCGAAAATAGTTAGCAGGTTTATACAAGTTTCATGAGAGGCCATGCCTTAATATGCCCCTGTACCCAACCTTGCAGGAATAAACAACATGAACGCATTACTGATTATTGGCCTAATCACCACCACCGCCATTGTAGGTGAACTTCGAAACCGCCAACAAGAGGTGAACATTCATAGCAATGACCATAGGGGTGAGTAAATGCCTAGAAATCACCCATCCTACACGCCAAGGGCCTAGTGCTTTAGCCCTTAGCATTCAATAAACGACCGGCCTGTATTTGAACTACACTGCTAAGGAGCAATGCCTTTTGAAAAAGGTTTAATAACCGATAATGAGCCGCTTAATATCAAGCGCACTTATTAGAGGTTTTTATGTAGAGTTATCAACTACTTAGGCACTTCACTAATGACATACAGGACGCCTTTACTAATAGCACTGACGTCCTGCGCTATTCTCCCCTTTGCATTACTTGCCAGCTCCCCAGCACCGCCCACAATAGAGCCCCTTAACTCTGCCCCCCTCCCCCCCCAGGCGCAGCCCGAATCAGCCTTTACGCCTAAAGAACTTAAGTGGCTAGATAAAAAACAGGCACTGACCTATGTGTACGACCCTGACTGGGCGCCATTTGAATGGAAAAACGATAACCGCCACACGGGTATTATCGCTGATATTTTAAGCCTAATTAGTAATAAAACAGGCATAAAATTTACTCCCATTCCTACCAATACTTGGAAAGAATCTGTTGAACTGGTAAAAAGTGGCAAGGTGGCTATGTTCAGTGCCATCACCAAGAACAAGACCCGGGAAGGCTACTTAAATTTCACATCAAAAGACATTTACTCATACCCAGCGGTGCTCATTACAAAATTTGATGATAAATCCGTTTATATCGATATTAAAAAAGACTTTATAGGTAAAAAGATTGGCATTGTTAAAAGCAGTGGTTTAGGCCGGTACATCAAAGAAAGCCACCCTAATATTGACTATGTAGAACTTGAAAATACACAAGCTGGCTTCGCCTCCATACGAAACAACCAAATAGATGTTTTTGCCATTAATACCGTGACGGCTAAATATTTTATAGAGAAAAAGGGATTTGATGACCTTAAAATCGCGCTAAAACTTGATTACCTTTATCACCTTAAAATTGCCATTCGAAAAGACATGCCCGATGAAATTATATCCATTTTAAATAAATCGCTTAGTAGTATTACTGAAGAAGAATTACATCGTATTTTCATAAAATGGACACAAGCCCCAGCTGAAAAAGTCACCAACTGGAAGTTGCTGCTTAAAATAATTACCGTACTTATCATTATAATTGCGATTCTTGTGGTATTTAATCATCGCTTAAACCGAACCGTGGCCGCCAGAACAAAAGAACTCACCAATAAAAACAGTAAGCTTCAAAGGGCGTTAAAAGAAGTGGAACAACGCACGGCCGAAACGCTACGGGCCAAAGATGAAACCGAAAAAGCCAATCAATGCCTGTTAATTCAACAAGAAAAACTTGCCTCTCTGGGTAAAATTTCCGGAAATGTGGCCCATGAAATTAACACACCTTTGGGCATTGCCAATACGGGCCTTAGTTTTCATCAAAACCTGGTGCAAGAAATTAAAACAGAAGTTAGGGATAAAAGCATAACGGTCGCGACTATGGACGACTACATCAACCAAAGTGAAGAGGTTATGGACACCATTCACACCAACTTACAGCGGGCCATTGAACTTGCCAAAAACTTTAAATACACCGCCGTAGATCGTATTGATGACCAACAGCATAAACACAACCTTAGCCAGTTGGTGAGCCGCCTAGTTACCTCCATGAAGGCCGAGTTTTTACAGGACAAAATCACCTGTAAGCTTAATATTGATCAAACCCTGCATATCACCACCCACGGCAGTGACTTGTCTCAGGTAATTTGTAACTTGCTGATGAATGCGGCCGTACATGCATTTGAGGGCCGAGAAAACCGCACTATTGAGATATATGGGCAATCAGTGGATTCCACCATAGAGTTATTGATAACAGACAACGGGGTGGGTGTGGCAAAGAACATTCGCGGCAGCTTATTTGAGCCCTTTGTCACCACTAAACGTAATAATGGTGGCACCGGGTTAGGCCTTAATATAGTACAAAATTTGGTAAGAGACCGGCTGCACGGCACCATTGACCTGATATCGCCGCCAGCGGGCGGCACCCAGTGGCGTATTATTTTACCACCAACACTGCCAAATTAGGCTACTGGTAATTAGTAGCAAGCCCTCCTTGCCTAACCCTAGTGTTTCCCTGCTGTAAACGATACAAAATTGTATTTATGAAGCCGGTCACTTACTGTAATCTGCCCATCTAAATTTTTATAAGGATGTCGGCATGCGGGCGATTACCATTCTGTTATTGTCATATTTTTTAGTGGCCTGTTCGAGCAACTTGAGCAAAGGCAATAATATGATGGAGGCCGAGCAGTTTGATGAAGCGGTTCGCTACTATGAAAAGGCCATGCTGGATGACCCTGGCGATACCGAGGTTGCCACAAAACTGTTTGAAGCCAGAACCCGCATGGTTATGGCTAACTTAATTAAAGTGCGCCTACAGCGCCAATCAAATCAACACCGTGCAGCCGCCATGGTACTAAATCAGAGTTTGCATAATATTAAGCGTTGGAAAATCATCGCCGACAGCGGCGTAAAAGCCACCATTGAAGATGAAGTATTGGAAGGGGGCATCTGGTTAAACAAAGAGCTCACCGCCATCGCCAAACGTAAAGACCACAACGCCTTCTTTTACACCCTTAAGCAATTCAATTACATACTGGATGCCGGTGGCGCCGACAAAACCGTTAATACATACAAGCCTAAGCTATTAAAACAAGGCCAGCAGCAATGCCGTGACTTAAAACGCCAACTTACCCAGCAAAGTTATTACCTGCATAAGGTATGGGTGACCTATTGTGGAGTGTTCGCGGCCAAAGCCAATTATAAATTGGCAAAAGACAGCAGCCGCTATAAACAGCCCAAGATTGCCTATAACCGCTTAAAAATTTCTAAGGCGGCGGGCATTTCGGGCAAACAGATCGCCCATCACATTGAGCGCAACATTAGAAATCACCCATGGTTCAGTGGCGATGCCACCTCATCTATGGCCCTGGTTATGAATGGCCGTATCAATTACTCAGTATCTTCTAAACCCAAAACCTTTACTCGTAAGTTTATGGTTTACGATGAAACCCTGGAATTAGTAAAAGATCCAAAAGACCCTAAAAAGGTTATACGCAAATTAGTGCACCGTAAAAAGGTGCCCAAGGCGGTTAGCTTTAAGGGTAAAGAATATACCGAGGTGTCCTCTCATACTGTATCTGTCAAGGGAACCCTACCCCAAGGTGAAGTGTTGGCGAACCAACAGTCCTCTAAACAAAAACATCTCATTCCAGCGCACACCACTT
>Ga0209825_1001198_pt1 | contig 12112 bp, 10 predicted proteins | sample EN8Hudsemesocosm_FD_184631 | JGI IMG/M metagenome (GOLD analysis project Ga0209825, IMG submission 184631) | Methane-oxidizing microbial communities from mesocosms in the Hudson Canyon - EN8B Hudson Canyon (SPAdes) (version 2) | ecosystem: Environmental > Aquatic > Marine > Cold seeps | place...
ATGGAAAAGTCGTTTTCAAGGCCAACCCTATGCGCATCCTGGCCGACACCTACCACTTTTTAAACATGGACTATTGCCCAAATAAACCTGCATCACACATGATTTGGGACCATGATAACGAGGTACTCACAGAAGCCATTGCCTTCTACGATGCCCTTAAAGAAAAATTAGGCACAGATGATTTTGATGGTGCTCAAAAAGCCTTGGCTGGCAAAGCCCCTAATGGCATCGACGCCACGCAATGGTTACAAGCACAGGCCGCTCATGCGGGCTTCCAGGCTGGTTGTGAAATTTTGGCCCTGCTGCCTTTCCTTGCTCAAACCACGGGCTTCTTTGACTTGAAAGTGAATGACGACCTTAGTATCGATATTCCTTCTAAACTCAGCGACGAAGAATTGCAAAAGCAAATGGCAAAAGTCTTAGTGCCACCACCGGTAGCCAAGAGTGATGAAATACTGGCGGCCTCTGGTGGTATGTTCTACAGCTGCGAAGCCCCTGGCATGCCAGCTTTTGTGGAGGAAGGCAGCCACTTTAATGCAGGTGACCCTTTATACATTGTTGAAGTAATGAAAATGTTCAACAAAATAAACGCCCCCTTCTCTGGTACTATTTCTAAGGTACTGATTGAGAAAGACGGCGAGATCATCAAAAAAGGCCAACCGCTGTTCAAAATTGTGCCTGATGAAGTGGTGATAGAAGTATCACCAGAAGAAATTAAACAACGTCGTGAAGCCGCCACTCAAAGTTTCTTGAGCGCCTTATAAATTATAAAAGCAGGCCCCCCCCTGCTTTTATATATTTTGGAACCTGAATCTTTGACGCTTATTTATAGGAATACACAATGATTGTTGCACTTGATCATATTGCCATTGCAGTACCTGACCTTGAAAAATCCATAAAACGTTTTATGGAAGATTTTGGCCTTACATACAAAGGCCGTGAAGATGTGGTTACTGCGAAAACCAGTACCGCATTTTTTCCTCTGCCCGAAACACAAATTGAGCTGGTGCATCCACTCAATGACGCAGGCCCCATTAAAGGCTACCTTGAAAAGAGAGGCCCTGGTTTACACCATTTGTGTTTTCGCAGTGACAACATTGAAGAAGACGTGGCCCGATTAAAAGAAAAAGGCTATCAGTTTTTATCCGATGCCCCCTCACCTGGCGCCCACGGAAGCAAAGTAATATTCATTCACCCCAAATCCTGTGATGGTGTTTTAATAGAGCTATCACAACCACAAGCCGGGGAGCACTAATATGTCTGAACCAAAATATACATTAGAAGAATGGCAAGCCCTGGCCACCAAACAAATGAAAGGCCTTACCCCAGAGGAAATGGAATGGCACACGCCAGAAGGCGTGCCCATTAAGGTGCTTTACACTCAAGAAGACACCAAAGATCTGGAGTTTGCTAATACCATGCCTGGCATGGCTCCTTATGTGCGTGGCCCACAAGCTACCATGTATGCCGGGCGCCCATGGACCATTCGCCAATATGCAGGTTTTAGTACCGCCGAAGAATCCAATACCTTTTATCGTAAAAACCTAAAGGCTGGCGCCCAAGGGGTGTCAGTGGCCTTCGATCTAGCCACCCACCGCGGATACGATTCTGATCATGAACGTGTAACCGGAGATGTAGGCAAGGCAGGTGTGGCTATCGATTCCGTGGAAGATATGAAAATTTTATTTGATGGCATTCCGCTGGATAAAGTTTCGGTATCCATGACCATGAACGGCGCGGTGCTGCCTATTTTGGCCAACTACATTGTGGCTGCCGAAGAACAAGGGGTATCACAAGAGAAATTATCAGGCACCATTCAAAACGATATATTGAAAGAATTCATGGTGCGTAATACCTATGTGTATCCACCAGCCGCCTCCATGAAAATTATCGGTGACATCATAGGTTACACCACCGAACACATGCCCAAGTACAACAGCATTTCTATTTCCGGTTACCACATTCAGGAAGCCGGCGCCGATGCCGCACTGGAACTGGCTTATACCTTAAGTGATGGCCGCGAATATGTACGTACCGCCATTGCCGCCGGTTTGGATGTGGATAAATTTGCCCCACGCTTATCATTTTTCTGGGGCATCAGCATGAACTTTTACATGGAAATCGCCAAGCTAAGAGCCGGGCGTTTACTGTGGAATCGAATCATGAAAGAATTTAAGCCCGCCAATCCAAAATCTTCCATGTTGCGTACTCACTCGCAAACCTCAGGCTGGTCTTTAACCGAGCAAGACCCTTATAACAACGTGGTACGTACCACTATAGAAGCCATGGCCGCAATATTTGGTGGCACTCAGTCGCTGCATACTAATGCTTTGGATGAAGCCGTGGCCTTGCCTACCGAGTTCAGTGCCCGTATCGCCCGTAATACCCAGATTATTCTGCAAGAAGAAACCGGCATCACTCAGGTAGTAGACCCTTGGGGTGGCTCTTACATGATGGAGACGCTTACCCAAGACATGGCCGACAAGGCCTGGGAGTTAATTGAGGAAATTGAAGAAAAAGGCGGCATGGCCAAGGCCATCGAACAAGGTCTGCCCAAGATGCGCATCGAAGAGTCGGCGGCCAAGAAGCAGGCTCGCATCGACCGTGGTGAAGATGTCATTGTGGGCGTAAACAAATATCTACTGGATAAAGAGCAAGAGGAAGAGCTGGATATTCTGGAAGTGGATAACGTGGCGGTGCGAGAGTCACAGATTAAACGCCTCACTGAAATTAAGGCCAGCCGAGATACTGCTGCAGTGGAAGTTGCATTGGCGGATATCACTGCCGCCGCCAAGAGTGGCAAGGGCAACCTGCTGGACCTAAGTGTTAAGGCGGCACGCTTACGTGCCACCGTGGGTGAAATATCCGACGCGATGGAAAAAGAATTTGGACGCTACCAGGCCACCGCTAAAACCATCAGCGGCGTTTACGGTGCCTCCTATGAAGACGATGCCGACTGGCAGTCCATTAAAAGCGATATTGAAACCTTTGAAAACCAACAGGGCCGTCGTCCACGCATGTTAGTGTGTAAGATGGGTCAGGACGGTCATGACCGTGGTGCGAAAGTGATTGCCACCGCATTTGCAGATGTGGGTTTTGATATTGATTTATCCCCCATGTTTTCTACTCCTGAAGAAGTGGCAAAACAGGCGGTGGAAAATGACGTGCATGTGGTGGGTGTATCTTCACAGGCAGCGGGTCATAAAACTTTAATTCCGGCATTAATTGCCGCCCTTAAAGCACAAGGTGCCGACGATATCATCGTGGTGGCTGGCGGCGTAATCCCTAAACAGGATTACGATCATTTGTGGGACGCAGGGGTTAAAGGGATCTTTGGTCCTGGTACTAAAATTCCGGTATCGGCTCGACAAGTGCTTGATGCTATTAATGAGGTGCAGGGCAAATAACGCTCTGGTGATTAATTAGAGTGCATTAAGTGGAATTAAATTTTTAGGACGTCGCAAGCACATCCTTGTGGACTCGGGCTCAACATCCATGTTGAGAACGCCCTAAAATTTAACGCCACTTAATGCTTTATTGCAGCTGATCAAATATTTGCAACCTCTCTTTCTAAATTTTAAGTAAGCTATTAAAAATGATTGATTTAGAGAAACTAAAAGCCGGCAATCGTCGCGCACTCGCCAAGGGCATAACCCTGGTTGAGAGCAAGCTTGATGAACACAGAAGCCAGGCACAGGATATCTTAAATACTCTATTGACTCACACTGGCAACAGCATTCGCATCGGCATCACCGGCATTCCCGGGGTGGGAAAATCCACCTTTATCGAGGCCTTTGGTTTACACCTTATTGCTCAGGGAAAAAAAGTCGCAGTATTGGCCGTAGACCCCAGCTCCCCCATTCGTGGCGGCAGCATACTGGGGGATAAAACCCGCATGGAGCTGTTATCTCGTGAAGACAATGCTTTCATTCGCCCCTCCCCATCCGAAGGGGCGCTAGGCGGCGTTGCGCAAAAAACCCGTGAAACCATGTTGTTATGCGAGGCCGCTGGTTACGATGTGATACTGGTGGAAACCGTAGGCGTGGGTCAAAGCGAATACGAAGTGGCGGCCATGGTGGATTTCTTTTTGGTGCTCATGCTACCCAATGCCGGTGACGAATTACAAGGCATAAAACGCGGTATCATGGAGTTGGCCGATGCGCTGGTCATCAACAAGGCCGATGGCGAAAGTGCCAACCTGGCCAAGCAAACTCAAGGGCATTATAAAAGTGCCCTTAAATTAATGAAACACACCAGCTTTTGGCAGCCGCAAGTGAATACTTGCTCGGCCCTTAATAATCTTGGCATAGAAGACGTTTGGGCCATGATTAATGACTACCATCAAAAGTCCCAAGACAACGGTTATTTTAAAAATAATCGCGCCCAACAAAACAGCCAGTGGCTACAAAAACTCATTCAGGAAATGTTAGAGCTGCGCCTCAAGCAAAATAAGGCCGTTAAAAGCCAGCTACCTAAATTACAACAGGCCGTGCTGGATCATGAAATCACGCCCTATAACGCCGCCCAAAAAATAATCGACCTTTTATAAAACTATGTCCGACATGAGTCTTCAATTACTTATATTGTTGGTCTAAAAACCATTCTTTAATTAGTTGAGCACTTTGCTGTGGGTCCTGCTGCATAAAACAATGACTGCCCACCACACTTTTAGAGGTGTAAGAGTTAAGTCTGTTCAGCTTTCTCACTGAGCGAGCAATAAAAGGAAAGGACGATTTCGCCACCAAAATCTTACACTGGACTTGCATTTTCTTTAAATGGCTCCACAAGCCCTTAGGGTAACTGCCATATATCTTGGCTTCCACCTGAGCGCTGCACTTTAACTTAACACCGTCTTCACCCTCTTCTAAAGCATGTTCTACATAGGCCTGCAAAGCCTCATCGGTCCAGCCTTTAAAGCCGCCCTTGCCCTGCAAACCATTAAAGGCTTCTTCACGGCTGGCCCATTGGTGGTTACGGGCTCTGGCCTGTTGTGCCAGCGGGCTGTTTCTTAATAAACCAAATATGTCGGCTACCTTCATCACACTGAGCATGCCAGCGGAGAATATAACCGGGTCCATTAACAGGATTTTTCGATAACGATTGGGATTTCGAGCCGCCATAAACGCGGTAATGACGCCGCCGTAGCTGTGACCCAACCCATAAACCTGGGTGGTGGCATTAAGCTGCTGTGAAAAATGGCTGAGCACCATGGAGGCATAATTCGCCGTGCCAATCCAGCCAGGGAAGCGTGCACCAGAATCGCTGTCGCCATGACCGGGCAAATCGGTAATGAGCAAGTCGAAGTCTTTTGCCAGAATTTCTAGCAAGGGTTGATAGGTTAGCCCACAAAAGCCGTTGCCGTGTAGGAAATGAATAACGGGCTTGCCCGTCCATTTGCTGCGCCAGCCCCGTAAGGAAAAACCGGCATCAATCTGAAACGACCAGGGTTCTAATTGAGGTGTCATGAATATACTCTCGGAACAGACAACTTCACTTGCCCCTAAATGAAGGGCGCGAATATACAGCAAGCTTCCTAAAATGAAAACGATCACGTGTAATAAATTTTAGCCTCACCGAATGCCTGTACCACTGGGCTGGGGCTTGTTAATATCCATGGCTAAGTATAGTCGTTAAATCAACTTAACCTCGAGCCAAGATAGCGAGCGCCATGAAACTCATTACCCTGCTAACACTGTGTTTACTGACCACCCTTTGCCAGGCTCAAAACCGCGATAACATCCTGATTCTAGGCGACAGCTTAAGCGCCGGTTACGGCATTAAGGTGGAAGAGAGCTGGCCGGTACTATTGCAAGATAAACTAAATGAGTTGCAATTAGACTTTAAAGTGCACAATGCCAGCATCAGTGGTCAAACCACGGCCGAAGGCGTCGCTCAAATCAATCAACTGCTGCAACTCACCAAACCCAAGCTGGTTATTCTGGAACTGGGGGCCAACGATGGCCTAAGGGGCCTGCCCATCATGGAGATGCAAACCAACCTGCAAACCATGATCACCAAGAGCCAACTATCCGGCGCTAATGTATTACTGGTGGGCATTCGTACCCCGGCCAACTACGGTCGCCGTTATGGGCAAATGTTCACCAAGAGTTTTCATCAATTAGCACAAAAAAATGGCATTTCGCTGGTGCCTTTCATGCTTGAGCCTTTAAGCAAACTCATCACCGATCAAAATAAACCTGAATATATCCAGGCCGATGGCTTACACCCCACCGCTAAGGCACAACCTATCTTGCTCAATTTTCTCATGCCTTATATCAACAAGAGCATTTAACAATACTCGGCAGCCAAGGCTGCCGGGCCTCATAGCTTAGTCTTTTTCGCTATATTAGACTTTCTGTTTTAGCCTCTTAATTTCTAAAACCACCAATTGCTCAAATCTGGGCTATTCTTCGAATATCCAATGGACTGAAAATTAGGCCTGTGTCGACTTAATTAACTCAAGGAGGTATTTAATCAATTAAGGTCATGGGGTGTAGCACCCTAAATTCATACCTTGCCTACAAGGATATTCATTATGAAGCCGTTCATGAAAGCCTTCTTTGCAGTGCTGATGCTTTCTTTAGGCATAAGTGCCTACGCCGAAGTCTCCGTCATTGTTCACCCCTCCAATAGCAATAGCTTTGACCAAAATGCCATCAAGCGGATTTTTTTGGGAAAGAGTCGTGCATTTCCCTCTGGTGGTGAAGCCATCCCAGTTGCATTTAAGGATGGGTCTGCCGAGTCAAACGAATTCACCTCTTCGGTATTAAGCAAAACCCCCAAACAATTAAAAGCCTATTGGGCAAAGATGATTTTCACGGGCAAAGGCACTCCTCCCAGAGCCATGGACAGCAGTCAAGCCGTACTAGATTTGGTGGCCCAAAACCCGAGTATTATTGGGTTTGTGGCCAGTGGCAGCGAGACCGGCAATGTGAAGGTTGTGGGTAAATTCTAATTCACTCAATGCGTTAAATTTAATTTGTGAGGAATAGTCATGAAAAAAATATTAGTCATAGCATTGAGTACGTTTTGCTTAATGTTCACCGCTTACGGCCAGGCCGAGATTACCTTTCAGGGGTTTGCTTCTTTTGTGGGTGGCGCCACTTTGGACAGTGATGAAACCTATTTGGATTATATAAATAAACTGGAATACGACAACGACAGTTTGTATGCCCTGCAGGCATCATCAAACCTGGGAGATGGTTTAACGGTTACCGGGCAAATTATTGCTAGGGGGGCTGAAAATTATCAACCTGAATTTGAATGGATGTATGCCTCTTACAATTTAACCCCCACTTTAAACATGAAAATAGGTCGGGTTAGAACCCCCTTTTACATGCTCTCTGAATACCTGGAAGTGGGCTACACCTACCAATGGATCCGCCCACCTAAAGAAGTCTATGCTGCGTCCATCACCAATATGGATGGTGTGAGTTTTTTATACAACATGCCCATTGGCAACATTGACAGTCAATACATGATCACCATAGGCAATCGACAGGACTTCTCCGATGATCCCACAGCGACGGTTTCTGACTACAAACCCTTAATTGCAGCCAATGCCCAATTTGAGTTTGGCGCCTACACCACCAAGCTTATCTATACTCAGGGGGATATAACTTTTAAATCCCCAGCCATTGACGGAGCAACAGCGGCATTAAGTACTGATACAGCCTTCGCCAAATATGCGGTGATTGAAAATACTCCGGTAACCTTCACCGGATTTGCGTTTATTTGGGACGTGTCTCCCCTTGCCGTCATGTTTGAATATGCACACATTGGCTTCGATCCTTTGATCTTTGCGGCAGACGAGACCCGTATGCTGGCTGCATTTACTTACAGTTTAAACGACGCCAATGCCGTTACTTATTCCTGGTCAAGCAACGAAAAAGAAAGCGACAGTGGACTGGCGGCTAAGCTAGACAGCGCCAATGCCAATTTCGCAACCCATCAAGCAGTTGTGAATGGCTCACTGGCTGCGCTTGATAGCGAGGTCACCACCCATACCCTCGGGTATCGCCATGACTTCCATGACTCTGCTGCTGCAAAAATAGAATTCATCAGCACAGAAGACAGTGTAAAAGACACCGAGGCAACACTGGTACGCTTTGGCATCGATATGCTGTTCTAAGCTCCATCCCCTGCACTTGAGTAGCGCCCAAGTGCAGGCTTTTGTTCATAGCCCTACCGCTTTTCCATGCGCATTATTCATATATCAATATGAGCCCAATTTATACAAGTAACCAGCATCAAAAGTTTATTGCCACCCCTCAACTATAGGCCTATAGTCTACCTACCTATAAGGCTATAGTTGATATGAATTCCAGTCCAAACCTGCGCCAACAAGCGAAAGCACACACCCGTGTGGCCCTTAAAAAAAGTGCCCTGAGGCTATACAGCCAACAGGGGGCCAGCGGTGTGAGCATGAATAAGGTCGCCAAGGGTGCCGGCATTGCTCAACCCAGTTTTTATAATCACTTTTCCAACCTAGATGAATTGCTAGAGGAATTACGCAGCGAATTAACTGAGCGTTACATGGGGCCATTGCGACTGGCGGTGGTCGACATGCTAAGCAAGGTGGACCAAATAAGTGACCAGCAGTTTAAGCACCTTAATCGCCAGTTTTTGCGCTTAATATTTGATGCCGCCTTTCAAAATATAACCCTGTTTCAACGCCTCATTGAGGACCGCCCACGTTTCGACGCCAAAAATGCAGGTTTAGCGGGCATGTTATTGCAGGTTCAAGATGAATGGGCCCAGGCTTTTAATCAGGGTTTAAAATTATCTGGGCGCTGCGTGCGAGCCAGTACCCTTAACCTGTTTTTGGACAGTGTCAGCGCACAAGTTCACGAACTCATATTAGGCTGCCATGGAGAACGCTATTCACAGGAAGAAGCCATTGAAACCTTAAGCAGTAACATTGGAAAAATGTTTGATGAGCTATTAAGTAAAAAATAATAAAACCAATAAAACCCAATAACAAACACGAGAGAACTATGGCTACTAACGCGGATAATACCAAAACCCACTTTCGAACCTGCAACCTGTGTGAAGCCATGTGTGGCTTAGAAATTAAACACCAGGATGAAAAAATTCTCTCGATTAAGGGTGACAAAAACGACCCGTTTTCCAAGGGTTATATTTGCCCCAAGGCCACCGCCTTGCAAGATTTATATGAAGACCCGGATCGTTTACGCGCTCCCATGGAGCGCACCGCTGATGGCTGGAAAGAACTGAGCTGGCCCGATGCACTAGATAAAGTAGCCGACGGCATTACAAAACTGCAAAAGACACACGGTGATAACTCCCTGGGCATTTATCTTGGTAATCCCAATGTTCACAACATGGGCAGCATGTTAACCGCGCGCCACTTGTTAACAGGTTTAAAGTCCCGCAGCCGCTTTTCAGCCACCTCCATCGACCAATTGCCCCATCACATTGTGTGCATGCATCTGTTTGGTCACATGTTACGCATTCCAGTGCCCGACATTAACCGCACTCAACACATGCTCATCATAGGAGCCAATCCACTGGCCTCTAACGGCAGCATCATGACCGCGGCGAACGTTCGCCAAAAGCTGAAAGACATTCGTAAACGCGATGGCAAGGTGGTGGTGATTGACCCAAGACGTACCGAGACGGCCGATATCGCCGACGAACATCACTTTATTCGCCCTGGCACAGATATTTTATTATTACTGGCCATGCTAAATGAAATCTACGCCCAAGGGTTTATCAAGGAAAGCCAGGCCAGCGCCTTAAGCGACGAACTAAAACAAGTAAAAGATTTGGCTCAGGGCTACACGCCCGACAACGTCGCGCCCCTCATTGGCATAACCAGCCAGGAAATTAAGCGCCTGGTGAAAGAATATTGTGAGGCGCCCTCGGCGGTTTTATATGGTCGCATGGGGGTATCGGTTCAAGAATTTGGTTTATTGAGCCAGTATCTCATTATGCTCATTAACCTGGTGACCGGGCGCATCGACGTGGAAGGCGGCTTAATGTTCCCAGACCCTGCGGTGGACATAGTAAACAGTTCTGGACCAGGTTACTTAGGAAAACGTAAAACTCGTGTGCGACAACTGCCTGACTTTAATGGTGACTTCCCTGTGGTGGCCATGAGTGAAGAAATGCTCACACCAGGTGAAGGCCAAATAAAAGGTTTCATCAACATTGCCGGTAACCCTGTATTAAGTACTCCAAATGGTAAGTTACTGGATTCGGCGTTGGAGGGTTTGGACTTCATGGTATCCATTGATTATTACCTGAATGAAACCAGCAAACATGCCAACATTATTTTGCCACCGGTATCTCCACTGGAGCGTGATCACTATGATGTGACCTTCCATGGTTTGGCGGTACACAACACCACTAAATATTCTCCAGCCCTGTTTAAAACCCCTAAAGGACAGAAAGGCGATTGGCAAATATCTCTGGAGCTGGCAAAACGCTTGGACAAAAAAGCCAATTTCTCAACCAAGCTAAATCGCTTTTTAACTAACCTGCTGGGACCTAAGTTTTTACTGAATGAAGGTTTAAAAAGAAGTAAATATGAGGGCCTATCCCTTAAGAAGCTCAAGAAAAACCCTCATGGAATAGACCTGGGCCCACTAAAACCCATGTTACCTGGGGCCATCAAACATAAAGACAAAAAAATTCACCTTAATGTGGATTTTTATAAACCGGATCTGGAGCGTGTTCAGGAAAAGTTTAATCTAGACGCCCCACAAAAAGACAGTGACATACTGCTGATTGGCCGCCGCCATGTGCGCAGCAATAATTCTTGGTTACACAACAGCCAACGACTGGTGAAAGGGAAATCACGTTGTACTCTGATGCTGCACCCTGAGTTAGCGCAGCAGCAGTCCATTAAAAATGGTGACTTGGTAAAGGTTACTTCAAGAGTGGGCAGCATCGAAATTGAAGCGCAAGTGACCGATGAAATTATGCCAGGAGTAGTGAGCATACCTCACGGCTGGGGACATAATCGCAAGGGTATTCGCCAGGGCATCGCACAAAAACATGCTGGCGTCAGTGTTAACGACTTAACCGACGAAAGTTTAATTGATACCTTATCCGGCAATGCTGCGGTAAATGGTGTGCCTGTGGTATTAGAATTGGTGTCGACTACCAGCCAAACTGCCGCACCACAGACTACCGAGAAGCAAGCGGAAACTGTAAGCCTTACCTAAAGCAACACGCTAGCGGTTCACCTTAAAAGTAAGCCGCTAGCTCTTTACTAACATAAAAACGACTTAACCTTTAATACACCTCACCCGTATTGAGGTTGATCAAACCCTCTCCCGAGTACCACATCATCTGGCTCAAACTCTGAAAAGCTTCTTGCGGTAAATCTTGCAAGTAATCTTCATGAATTGAAAAACTGAAAACCCATAGAGGTGTTTGCCTGCTGAAGCGACCGTTACAGACTAAAAAGTTACCCGGAATTTCCCAGTCTATTCTCTGATAGGTATGCTTAGATGCACTCGCTTCACCCGCAGCGGGACTCGTTTCTACCAAATATCTAGTTCGCGGCTCTTGCCAAGTCTCCTCTCCACACTCCAGCCATAAATGATTATTTGATTGCGAAGTTTGGCTAATATTATTTTTTTGCAGATAGGACTCTAACTGACCATTTAAACCTGCCAGCCAGTTGGAGTTTTGTGCCGTTAGATGTATAGCAATATCTTTAATTTTTTGATTTTGAAAACCAGGCTCAATCACATTGGATTGAAACCTGGCATGTTGCACACTGCACCCGTTTAACATCAAACAAGTTAAAACCAGCGCACACAGCCTATAGATAAAGCACTTCAAGATGGACATCCTTGCCTGACAACTATGGATTAAAACGGATAAATCGATTCGGCGTAGGTGGCCAGCTCTTGCAGTAAATCATGTTTTTCCACAGGGGCACTGTTGGCCGCCTCGTTTAAGGCTGTGGAAAAAGCCTGATAATTTAATGACGGACCTGTTTGAGGCCCTAATAACTTCTGTTTGCGATACTCCTCCCAGCGCTCATGTTCGTCTCCTTGCAAACTCTGAGGGTAGTTACGGGCACGATAGCGGAAAAACATTTCTTCCAAACGGCGATCCTGAAAAGCCAATTCCA
>Ga0209825_1001203_pt1 | contig 12058 bp, 9 predicted proteins | sample EN8Hudsemesocosm_FD_184631 | JGI IMG/M metagenome (GOLD analysis project Ga0209825, IMG submission 184631) | Methane-oxidizing microbial communities from mesocosms in the Hudson Canyon - EN8B Hudson Canyon (SPAdes) (version 2) | ecosystem: Environmental > Aquatic > Marine > Cold seeps | place...
TATTTGGATACTTTATTTTGTTTTTTCTTACCAAAAAGGGCCATTATTAACCTAAGAAACTAGTGTATGTAAAAAGAATTATTTATGCTTGAGGTAAAGACTCTGTGCGTTTTGTTTTATTCGCCGCTTTACCAGTGCTAGAACGAGTTGTGCCGAGTTTACTGTCTATCCAGACGATTGCTCCGGTAGGGCAACGCTCAATAGGTGTACGGTCAACTAAAATCTCGTCATATTTTTTAAAATCAATCACAGCAAGATTGTTTTTAATCTCGATTAAACCTTCGGGTGCGTCAACCACACATTTTTCACAGGCTGTGCAGGCAACTTCGCATTCTTCCTCTGCCTTGTCACCCTCATCCAGACTTTTACAGGCAACAAATAATTGATGGCTGACAGGTTGTAATGAGAATAAATCTTTAGGGCAAACCACAATGCAATCGTTACAGGCTGTGCATTTGTCTTCAATAACAATAGGCAGGCCGTGTTCGTCCATAAAAATGGCGTCAAAGTCACAGACATCGGCACAATCAGCTAAGCCTAAGCAGCCCCAGCTACAGCCTTTACCACCACCAGAGACAACGGATGCAGCCTGACAGGTTTGCATGCCTTCGTATTTGGCGCGGGTGTAGGCAACATGGGTTCCGCCTGCGCAAGCTAATCTGGCGACTACTTTTTCAGTGTCACCCATATCAACGCCCATGTAGCTAGCTATTTCGGCATTGCCTTCAGGCGTATTAACGGTGCATGCCGAGGGAGGCTTTTCACCACTAACTACCGCTTCAGCAAAAGGCCTACAACCAGGTACACCACAAGCACCACATTGAGCTTGAGGCAACATGTCGTCTACCTCATCAATCCGCGGGTCTTCGTATACGAATAACTTTTTATTTGCAATCGCTAAGATGATGGCTAAAACAACACCAAGGGCCACCATAAAGATTGCAGCAGTAATTATGCTAGAAATCATTTTGTTTCATAAAACAACAAAAGCAGTACTAAAGAAAAATTCATAATACTAAGCCTTTTTTAAGATAACCGTTAATTATACACAAAATAGCGCTTGAATAGGAGGCTGGTTTGTAGCGAATTAACCCTTTTCTATAAGAGGTAGTTTTGATCAGTGAGCAATGCAAGTTATTAATATTTCGCTAGATTCTAATATGTTTTAGAAAATCTGGGATGAGATGAAGAGGGCTAATTGGAAATGAGGCTTTAGCCTCGTTTGATTTGTGCAGGCGAGGCTAAAGCCTCACTTCCTTGTTATATGAGATGAATCGTTGTTGTTTGGAAAACAAGCAGGAGCATTCGGCTAAGCCTTTCCATGAAAACCAAAGAAAACCCTGTAGGGTGTGGCATCGCCCACCATTAACGGTTGCCAGGTAAATTGTTTGGTGGGCGAAGCCGCACCCTACATAATTGCTTTTCTTCGAGTATCTAGTAGTTTGATAATTTTGGTTTGATGGGTAGCTTGGGTTAGATTTTTTTGGCGTAGCAAAAAACGTAACCCAACATTCCAGCTAAAATGTTGGGTTACGTTATCGCGCTTTGCTTAATAAGCTAACCCAACCTACATTACATTGTTTTATTTATCTCAATAAAAGCAAAGGCTTTTTAGTATTAACAAGCATCTTATGGGTAAAGCTACCTAATAGCATATCGTGTAAACGAGTATGACTAAAAGCACCCATAACGGTTAAATCAATATTATGTTTATCTTGATACGCGCAGAGTTCCTGGTCTGCTTTGCCCCTTAATTTGGCGGGAATAACTTCAATATTTTCTGCTGATTGAAGTATTGCTGTTGCCTGGTTAAGTAGTTTGTCTGCAGTGGTTTCGTTGTTGTTAACGCAAACCAGGTGGCAGGTAAGTCCTTTATAAAGAGGGCTAGTTGCAACCATTTCAACCGCTTTATCAGCCGCTTTACTGCCATCATAAGCAATCATGATGCGTTCTGGTGTAGTAAAGCTATCGTTAACAATCAAAATCGGACGATGAAGAGATCGAATCACCGCTTCCAGTTTTGCTCCTATTTTATTCTCCTGATTGTCATGGACCTGGCCGCGCAAACCAAGAACCAGAACGCGCATGCTATTTTCCAGGTCAATCACTGCTTCAATTAAATCGCCGTGACGCTGGGTGCTGCTAGGAAAAACATCCTTTTTCTCTATATGCTCTGTGGCCGCTTGTAAGATCAGCTTGCCTTGTTGCATTTTTAATTTATTTTGCTGCTGTTCCAGGTTGGTGATTTCTTCTAAGAGATGCTCTTGAGTCCCTAAACCAATATTACCTGATAAATCAGAGCTTACAGATGTTTCATGGTGATGGTTTATGGTGTGTAGCAGTTTTAAAGGTACGTCGACCTTTTCAGCAATCCAGGCTGCATAGTCACAAACTGATTCAGTGAGTGCTGAACCATCAATACAGGCAAGTACTTGTGCTTTTTCTTTGGTCATCTTAGTGGCCTCCCATTACTTTTTCAATTTCTTCAGGGTTATCGTGTATGCCGAAGCGATCAATGATGGTTGAGCTGGCTTCATTTTGACCAATTAGATCAACTTCTGCACCTTCTCTACGAAATTTTAGCACAACTTTATCTAAAGCGGAGACAGCCGAAATATCCCAGAAATGTGCGTGAGTTAAATCGATAGTGACTTTATCAACGGCTTCTTTAAAATCGAAATTAGCAGTAAAACGGTCGGCAGAATTAAAGAACACCTGGCCGTGAACATGATAAATACGTGTGCCTGTTACATCGTCCATTACTGAGCCGACATACATAAAGTGACTGATTTTGTTAGCAAAGAATAATGCAGCGAGCAGTATGCCGACAAAAACACCTAAAGCCAGGTTATGAGTCCAGACTACGACACTCACTGTTGCCAGCATAATAATATTTGCTGATAAAGGGTGTTGTTTTAAATGAATAATAGATTCCCAGCTAAAAGTACCTATAGATACCATAATCATTACCGCAACCAATGCAGCCATGGGGATTTGTTTAATCCATTCGTCAAGAAATACCACCATAATCAGTAGAAAACAACCTGCTACCAGTGTTGATAAACGTCCTCGACCCCCTGATTTTACATTGATGATAGACTGTCCAATCATTGCACAACCAGCCATGCCACCCATTAAGCCTGCGCCAATATTAGCAATGCCCTGGCCTTTACATTCGCGATTTTTATCACTGTCAGTATCAGTCAAATCATCAACAATCGTTGCTGTCATTAATGACTCAAGTAAGCCAACAACGGCAAGAGGCACAGAATAGGGTAGAATGATTTTTAGAGTTTCCCAGGTTAAAGGGACTTCTGGCCAAAGGAAGATAGGTAATGTATCAGGCAACTCGCCCATATCACCTACGGTACGAATATCCAAATTAAGGTACATTGTCACACCCGTTAGAACAACGATGCAGACTAGTGGCGAAGGTAATATTTTTCCAATGAAAGGCACATAAGGAAATAAATAAATAAAGCCTAAGCCAGCAGCAGTCATGGCGTAAACTTCCCAGGTCACATTGGTGAGTTCAGGTAATTGAGCCATAAAAATCAAGATCGCCAAGGCATTTACAAAACCTGTAACAACAGAGCGGGAAACAAAACTCATTAAGCTGCCAAGTTTTAAATACCCTGAAATAAGTTGTAATAAACCAGTCAGCAAAGTAGCTGCTAATAAGTACTGCAAGCCATGGTCTTTAACTAAGGTAACCATCAGTAAGGCCATCGCACCTGTTGCCGCAGAAATCATGCCTGGGCGACCACCAATAATTGCAGTGATAAAGGCGATACAAAAGGATGCGTATAAACCAACTTTAGGGTCTACGCCTGCAATAATAGAGAAGGCAATAGCTTCAGGAATAAGGGCTAAGGCTACAACTGTCCCGGCGAGTACGTCGCCACGGATATTGCCTAGCCAATCTTGTTTTTTGGATAATAAGAGCATAGAAGTCCTATGAGTAGAAGGTCTGAGTGTTAATTTCAGATTTGTAGCTGTGTTATGTTAACGCAGTTTACCAGAAAAGGTAGGGTGGGTACTGTCCACCCTACAGATTTAGATTGTTAGAATAACCCAGTAATAACACCTTTATCAGTAATATCAATGCGTTCAGCCGCAGGTACTTTAGGTAGGCCAGGCATAGTCATCATATTGCCTGCTATGGCAACAATAAAACCAGCACCATTGGCTAATCTGACCTCACTGATTTCAACATTATGGCCTGATGGTGCGCCTTTAGCACTTGGGTCAGTAGAAAAAGACATTTGTGTTTTAGCCATACAGATAGGGAAATGTCCGTATTGTTCTTGTAATGACTTGATCTCTGCTCGTACCTTATCACTGGCAGATATACCACTTGCGCCATATAGCTTGGTACAAATGGTTTCTATTTTGTCCCATAAAGGCAGGTCATCGTCATAAACATAAGTAAAACCTGGTTCACGATTGTCGACAACATTTAACACTTCTTGTGCTAATTCCTCTGCACCTGCGCCACCTTCAGCCCAATGTTTAGAGACTATACATTTTGCACCTAAGGCTTCACATTTTTCTTTCAATAAGGTGATTTCTGCATCGCTATCAAAAGTAAAATGATTGATACAAATAACGCAAGGTAAGCCGTAGTTGTTATTGATGTTGTGTAAATGACGCTCCAGGTTTACAAACCCGGCTTCCAGAGCCGCTAGGTTTTCGTTATTTAGTTCGTCTTTTGCTACGCCACCGTGGAATTTTAGCGCTCTAACCGTTGCAACCAAAACGACTGCTGATGGTTTTAAGCCAGCCATCCGACATTTGATGTCGATAAACTTTTCAGCTCCTAGGTCAGCACCAAAGCCTGCTTCGGTAATCGCATAATCAGCCAGTTTTAAGGCTGTTTTAGTTGCCGTAACTGTATTACAGCCATGAGCGATATTGGCAAACGGGCCGCCATGAATAATGGCAATATTGTTTTCCAGGGTCTGAACCAGATTAGGTTTAATGGCATCTTTTAATAATGCCGCCATAGAGCCATGGGCTTTAAGTTCGCGGGCATAAACAGGGGTGACGCGGTCAGCTTTATAGGCAATAACAATGCGTCCCAGACGTTCTTTTAAATCGTGTATATCTGTAGCTAGGCATAAGATAGCCATGATCTCTGAGGCAACCACAATATCAAAACCATCTTCACGTAGGTAGCCATTTGCAGGGCCGCCTTGTCCAACGGTGATTTTGCGTAGTGCGCGGTCATTCATATCAACCACGCGTTTCCACTGGATGCGTCTTGGGTCTATGCCTAGCGGATTGCCATGGTTGATATGGTTATCAATCATCGCTGATAACAGGTTGTGAGCAACGCCGATAGCATGGAAGTCACCGGTAAAATGCAGGTTGATATCTTCCATCGGCACAACTTGTGAATAGCCACCACCTGCTGCGCCACCTTTCATGCCAAAACAAGGGCCTAATGAGGGTTCACGCAAACACATGATGGTTTTTTTACCCAGACGGTTCATGGCATCGCCTAAACCAACCGTTGTGGTGGTTTTTCCTTCGCCTGCAGGGGTAGGGCTGATGGCGGTGACTAAGATAAGCTTGCCATCTTTTTTCTCGGTTAAACTATTAACATATTCCAGTGAAACTTTAGCTTTGTAGTGGCCGTATGGATCCAGGTGTTCAGCAGGTATGCCAAATTTTTCTTCAGCTAAACCAATAATTGGTTCCATTTTCGCCTTTTGAGCGATTTCAATATCAGACATTAAAGTCTCCATTAAGTATAAAAAATTCTTAAACGCAAAAAGCCTGCTTCATTAATGAAGTAGGCTTTTATGCGAGTGTGGCCAGATGCGAAAAAGAGTTATTAAATAGTGCGGATTTAATCCTGCTCTACTGCTCTTTTTACCTTTAGCCTTTAACCTTGTACCTGCTCTTAATCACTATAAACGGGGAAACGAGAACAAAGTAGGCTGACTTTGTCGCGAACAGCGCTAATGACATTGTTATCATCCATATTTTCCATTACATCGCACATCAAGTTGGCAATCTCAGTGACTTGTGCTTCTTTAAAGCCGCGAGATGTGGGAGCAGGTGTACCTATGCGTATACCACTGGTGACAAAAGGAGATTCTGGGTCGTTAGGTACCGCGTTTTTATTAACGGTGATATGTGCTTTGCTTAATGCAGCGTCAGCCGCTTTACCGGTAATACCTTTAGGGATTAAGGAAACCAGCATTAAGTGGTTATCTGTACCACCAGAGACGACATCAAAACCACGGTTAATAAAGACCTCGGCCATTGCCTTTGCATTATTAATTACTTGTTGTTGGTATGTACCAAATTCTGGTTGCATGGCTTCTTTAAAAGCCACTGCTTTAGCAGCAATTACATGCATTAATGGGCCGCCCTGAATACCAGGAAAGATATTAGAGTTAAATTTTTTCTCTAATTCAGGGTTGCTTTTACAAATAATAAAACCGCCTCTAGGGCCGCGTAATGATTTGTGTGTAGTGCTGGTCACTACATCGGCAAAAGGCACAGGGTTTGGATATAAGCCCGCAGCAACAAGACCTGCAACATGTGCCATATCAACAAAAAGATAAGCACCGACTTTATCAGCGATATCTCTAAAACGTTGCCAGTCACAGACGCGAGAATAAGCAGAAAAACCTGCAACAATCATTTTTGGTTTATGTTCAAGAGCTAAAGCTTCTACCTGATCATAATCGATATAACCTGTTTCCGGGTGTAAGCCGTATTGGATCGCATTATAAATTTTGCCGGAAAAATTAGGTTTTGCACCATGGGTTAAATGTCCGCCATCTGCAAGACTTAAACCTAAAATAGTATCTCCAGGTTGCACTAAAGCCATGTAAACAGCCATGTTGGCTTGTGACCCAGAGTGTGGCTGGACATTGGCGTAATCAGCACCATAAAGTTCTTTAAGACGGTCGATCGCTAATTGTTCAGCTTTATCGACATATTCACAACCACCATAATAACGCTTGCCTGGATAGCCTTCTGCATACTTATTGGTTAATTGGGAGCCTTGTGCTTCCATAACGCGAGGGCTGGTGTAATTTTCTGATGCAATCAGTTCAATATGGTCTTCCTGGCGCTGGTGCTCCTGTTCCATAGCTTGAAATAATTCATCGTCAAAGCCTGCAATGGTCATGGATTTCTTAAACATAATGTCTCCTAAATAATGGTTTTTATTCTGCTTGGATTAGCAATACTTGTAAATCAGCAACATTGGTTCCTGTTGCGCCTGTCATCACTAAATCCTTTGATTCTTTTAAGGCTGAATATGAGTCGTTGTTAGTTAATTTTTGTTCAGGGCTTATTTTTTTGTTTTTTAAGCGCCTAATAGAGTCTGAATCAACTATACCGCCAGCGGCATCAGTAGGGCCGTCACGACCGTCTGTTCCGCCGCTGAGGAATGTCCAGCTTCCTTTTAACTCATGATTCTCTGCGGCTATAGCAAAGGCCAGAGCCATTTCCTGATTACGACCGCCTTTTCCAGTTCCTTTGATTGTTACTGTGGTTTCTCCGCCAGCGAGAATGGCTGTGGGCTTACTTAAACCATCTGTTAATTGTGTTTGTGCATGTAAAACCAATTGTTCAGCGACTTCACTTGCTTCGCCAGATAAATTGGAGCTGAAAATTTCTGTCACATAGTTTAATGACTTGGCGGCTTTATTAATAGCATTAACACTGATGCTGTTACTACCGATTAATGTCTGTGCTGTTGTTTCAAAGCAGGGGTCATCAAATTTAGGTGTTTCATTTATTTCGCCTTGCTGACCTTTTTCCAGTAGAGTCTGAACGGCCAAAGGCGCCTTGTTCCAAATATTTTTGCTTTTCAGAATATTAATGGCATCCGCAAAAGTGCTGTTATCTGCTACGGTTGGGCCACTGGCAATGGCGCTCAGTTCATCGCCCAGAACATCGGACAAAATTAAAGCATGTAGTTCGGCAGGTGCAGCTAATTTAGCTAACTGTCCGCCTTTTAGTCGAGATAAATGTTTCCGAACAGCATTGATTTGATTAATGCTGGCACCACTGGCTAACAATAAATCTGTAGTTGCTTGTTTGTCTTCTAAAGTAATGCCTTCCGCAGGGTAAGGTATCAGTGCTGAGCCACCGCCAGAGATCAGTACTAGTACCATTTCATCTGCTTTAGTGTGGATTAACTGCTGGGTAATTTGCTTGGCAGCTTGTAGTCCAGACAAGTCGGGGATCGGGTGGCCGGCAGCGATGACCTTTATATTATCAAGCGCTTTTTCGTTGTCATAGTTTGTGACGGCTAAGGGTGTGTTAGCCAAATGAGTTGCTGGGACTATTTCAGTCGCTGCTTGTGCCATGCTACAGGCCGCTTTACCAAAGGCAATAATATGTATTTTGTTACTGTTAACGCTGCGTTTTTTTGAATCATCATTAGAATCCAAAGCAATAACAAGGTTGTCATTCTCCCAGCTCAGGTGTTTTTTGACGGCTTGATAGGGATCAGCCGCAGTAATACCTGCCTGGAAAATATTAACAGCATCGTTGCGCAAGGAGTCTAATGATAAATTCATATCCAGGGGGTTAAGCCATTTCTTTTGCTAGCTTATAGATAAGTTCTGCATCCAGTACTTGTTTATTATCTTCAAATAACTTTGCGATACAGGCGCGGTGCAAGGCAAGCTTTAGCGTACCAAAACCAATGGCTCCCCAGACGATTGTGCCATGACGGTTAATCCCTTTATCCAGCATATCTGTACCGCCCAGACCTAAAGGAGGGGTTGCATTTGCATCGGCAATCACTTCAATATTGCTATTATTTTGCCAGTGTTCCGGTTTTAATAATTCAATGCCTGGTGCACCTGTTGCCAGAATGATATTGGCATCTTTAATTGCATCCCCTCTGGCATCACTATTGGGCGCTTCAACTGCCGTTAAGTTAACGTCAAAGCGTTTTTTCATAGTGTAACAAGCTTCTTCAGCACCAAAAATATGCCGAGAAGTAATAGATACATCAGCGCCTTCTCGAGCAAACATGGCGGCAGCACGCTGACCTACAGGCCCTGTACCCGCTAAAATAACAACTTTCTTTCCTGCAAGCGAAGTATTAGTGGCTATTTTGGCAACGGCTGCGGCAGCAGTGGTGTTACTACCATTACTATCCAGCATGACAGACACTTGAAAACCAGGGAAAAAATGTTTTTGTACCGCAGTAAACAGTTTTTGTCCTTCACTAATATTGCTTCCACCCACAAAAATAGCCGTGTTCTTTTTATCTTTAGGTGCGCGAGTGAAAATTGTTCCTTCAACTAATGATGAAATATTGCCTGGTGTTAATCCCCCATGAGGAATTACATGATCAGCTCCGCCATCGTATGCAACGACAGTATCAAATGATGATGGGTTAGGGTCAGTATCAAATTGGAATAACAACTTTTTCATTTTTTGCCTTTAGCTTGCCTTGTTATATTTTATTGGAGTATTAAGCCGGGATATTATACCTCAATATTCACAATTGATTGAATTGTGACTTTTTTTATAAATTTGGCTGGTTGAATCGCGCTGTATTAGCTATCATTCTGTATATGATTGTTGAGTGCAAGTGGCTTGGCTTGTTAAGTTAGATTAATGTGATAATAAAAATAATAGGAAAATAAATGAAGACCCCCGTAGATATTGCTGTCACTGGTGCAGCTGGACAGATTAGCTATTCATTGCTTTTTCGTTTGGCGGCAGGCGATTTGTTAGGACCAGAGCAACCAATAATCTTGCATTTGCTGGAAATTAGCCCTGCAATGGATGCATTAAAAGGCGTGGTCATGGAATTAAATGACTGTGCTTATCCTTTGTTACGAGACGTTATAATCACGGATGATCCTAAAGTCGCTTTTAAAGATGTTGATTACGCTTTTCTGGTCGGTGCAAGACCACGAGGGCCCGGAATGGAACGGAAGGATTTGTTGCTATGCAATGCAGAAATATTTTCTGTTCAAGGTAAAGCGTTAAATGAAGTGGCAAACCCAAATGTTAAGGTTTTGGTGACAGGTAATCCGGCAAATACCAATGCTTTAATTGCCATGAAAAATGCACCCAATTTAAGTCCTTTTTGTTTTTCAGCAATGATGCAGTTAGATCATAACCGTTCTATTTCTCAATTGGCAGAAAAAGCCGGTGTAACTTCCAGAGAAATTTCAAATGTTGTTGTTTGGGGGAATCATTCTTCAACTCAATTTCCAGATTTACATCATGCAAAAATTAAAGAAGAGGATGCTTTATCTATAGTAGGTGATGAATGGTTTAAAAATGAATTTATTCCCACTGTTCAACAGCGTGGCGGAGCTATTATTAAGGCGAGAGGACAGTCTAGTGCGGCTTCAGCAGCAAGTGCTGCTATTTCTCATATGAATACCTGGATTTTTGGTACAGAAGAAAATGACTGGATGAGTATGGGGATGGTGTCTGACGGTAGTTATGGTATTGAAAAAGGCTTGATGTTTTCTTTTCCTGTTACCGTGGTTAAAGGTTATGTAAATATTGTACAAGATATAGAGCTTAATGAATTTTCTAAGGAAAAATTGCTTGTGACAGAAGCTGAACTAAAACAAGAAAGGGATGCGATTAAGCATTTGTTTTAATTTTATTGCCGAGGGTAGGGTGGATTTAAGTCTACCCTACAGTCTCTTTTGTAAAGCTAGATAGCTCTATCTGGTGTGGATAATGTGCTTCCTCTCGTCAGTAGACCCAATAATATTTGTTTCATGGAAAGCCCCGGTCTGTCTCTAACTTTATTCTGACCCCAGTGAATAAATAATCTATTCAAATAATTCAGAATGGCTACCACATCTTTCAAGGCGCAACACATCTTCAGTTACTTCATAAATTAACAAGAAATTTGCTTGAATATGGTGTTCCCATTTTGGGTTTCAATTTCCTGATAAACAGTGAGGAAGATAATCTTCTGATAAAAGACCGTGAGTCGCCAATGTTTCGATAGCTGATAATAATTTATCTGTATCTTGTCTTGGATTTTTTTTGCTTTTTTGAGGTCTTTCTTAAAGCGATTTGTGATTAAAATTTCTCTCACATCACATATCTCGAAGATCCTGAAGATCCACAGACTCAAGATTTTTTTCTTTAAAAGCATTGATCGTTTTCTGATTAGGAACTTTTAATTCAATAGGAAACTCCCCCCGAATAACAACTTGCTTTAAAAATAACCGCATTGCATCTGATGTTGACATACCTATTGAGGCTAAAATCTCTTCTGCTTGTCCTTTGACTTCTGGAGTAATTCGACACCTAACAGTAGCTGAATTTGGTGTAGTCATAATTTTGTACCCATTTGATTACTTACAAACAAAATATAGCGCAAATGTGCTACATAATGACGAGATTTTGAATGATTAATAAAGAAATTTTTTTATTCACAATAGTGAGGAGGGTAATCATGGCTTCTTTTTCCGCACTCAACTTTAATTCTATAGTAGACCCTCTGCTCCGTTAATGGATTACAGAAAGCGCCTCAACTTCTACTTGAGTTAAGTTGCGCCAATGACCAATATCCACATCCAATTCTAAATTACCAATTTGCTGGCGATGCAGTGATTTAACTCTATTGCCAATGGCGGAAAACATACGTTTGACCTGATGAAAGCGACCTTCCGTTAGGGTCAAAAAGACGTTATATGAGTCAATAATGTGTAATTTCGCGGGAAGCGTTAGTTTTGATTCACCTTGAAGAAGGATCCCTTCCAGAAAGCGCTTAGTCGCGTCAGACGAAATTGGCCGAGATAACTCCACTTTATATACTTTTTCACAGTTATTCTTGGGCGATGTTAGATTAAAAGACCAGTGCCCATCATCAGTAACCAGCACAAGACCGGTAGTATCCGCATCCAAACGCCCTGCTATGTGCAGTTCAGTCACTCTATCTACATCAAGGAGATTAAGTACCGATGGATATTTCTCATCAACGTTAGAACAAACCATATCAATGGGTTTATTAAGCAATAAATACCGAGAACTTCTTGGTGTTAATGTTTTGCCATCAAGCGTCACAACATTATTTTTATGTACTTGG
>Ga0209825_1001205_pt1 | contig 12022 bp, 12 predicted proteins | sample EN8Hudsemesocosm_FD_184631 | JGI IMG/M metagenome (GOLD analysis project Ga0209825, IMG submission 184631) | Methane-oxidizing microbial communities from mesocosms in the Hudson Canyon - EN8B Hudson Canyon (SPAdes) (version 2) | ecosystem: Environmental > Aquatic > Marine > Cold seeps | place...
ATTTTTCCAGTCGCCGATCTGTTTATTGTAAAAATCGACTGCATCAATATCCCAGTCACTAGAACCATGGGTAATTAAATTGCGTAATAAAGTCAGTTTGTCTTGTTCATCAAATAATGTCAGTGATGCTTTGTAGCCCAGCGCTTTATGTTCTTTACGTAGAATATCCAGACCTAAGGAGTGAAAGGTTGAGACCCGCAGCCCTCTGCTTTGTTTGTCATCCAATAATTTGTTTACCCTTTCCTTCATTTCCCTGGCGGCTTTATTGGTAAAAGTAAGCGCAGCAATATGTCGGGCAGCGGTGCCTTGTTGAACCAGATAAGCAATTTTTTCGGTAATTACACGCGTTTTTCCACTGCCTGCTCCCGCTAAAACTAATAAAGGGTGATCAATGGTTTTAACAGCCTCTTTCTGTTGTGGGTTAAGTTTTGCCATTGTTTACGGTTATTTGATCCTATCTAATTTTCGATAGGCAATGGCTTCACTTAAATGAGGTATTTCTATCTGTTCTGAATGCGCTAAATCAGCAATGGTTCTGGCTAATTTTAAAATGCGATGATAAGCGCGATGAGATAAACCAAACTGGTCCATCGCTTGTTCTAATATTTTATGTCCCTGTTCGGATAAAGGACAATATTGTTTAACTTCTACGGCTGTTAAAGCAGCATTAACTTTACCACAACGGGTAATAGCCAGTTCTCTTGCTGCTACAACCCGGGTTCTAATATCACGACTACTTTCTTCACCTTCAGCTGATCCTTTGCGTAAAACCTCAAGCGAGACACGAGGTACTTCAAGATGCATATCAATACGGTCTAGTAACGGACCAGAAATTTTCGCGCGATACCGGGCAACTTGCTCTTCGGTACAGTGACAGCGACCTGAAGGGTCTCCTTGATAGCCACATGGACATGGGTTCATTGCAGCAATTAACTGGAATTTTGCCGGGAAATCAGCTTGTCGGCTGGCTCTGGAAATAGTGATATGTCCTGTTTCCAGAGGCTCTCGTAAAACTTCTAGCACTTTTCTGTCAAACTCCGGAAGTTCATCAAGAAATAAAGCACCATGATGGGCAAGCGAAATTTCACCAGGCTTAGGGTTGCTGCCTCCACCGACTAACGCAGCTGCTGATGCGGTGTGGTGGGGCGCTCTGAAAGGCGGCCTAAGCCAGTTGTCAATATCCAGACCTTTATCACTGATGGATGCAATCGCGGCTGTTTCCTGAGCCTGTTGCTCGGTTAATTTTGGCATGATGGTCGGTAAGCGCGATGCCAGCATAGACTTACCCGTTCCCGGTGGGCCAAGCATCAGTAAATTATGAGATCCTGTGGCAGCGATCTCAAAAGCTCTTTTTACATGGAACTGGCCTTGCACATCAGAAAAATCTACACCGGCTTGAGGCTTGTTTTTCAGCAGTCCTGGTAGAAAGGCGTTTAACGACTTTTGTCCACTAATATGAGCACAAACCTGCAATAAGCTACTGGCAGGTAAGAGATCAGCTTGCTTAACTAAAGCTGCTTCGCTTGCATTGTCTGCAGGTAAAATAAGTGTCCGCTTCGCATTACGGCTATGAATTGCAATTGGCAGAGCACCGACAATAGTGCGTAACTCACCACTCAGGGATAATTCTCCTACGCATTCATAGTCAGCCAATGGTGTTTTTGGAATTTGGTCAGATGCGGCCAGTATTCCCAACGCAATGGCGAGATCGAATCGGCCACCTTCTTTAGGTAAATCTGCAGGTGCCAGATTAATGGTAATACGCTGAATTGGAAATTCAAAATGCGAATTAATAATTGCACCACGCACTCGGTCTTTGCTTTCTTTTACTGCTGTTTCGGGTAAGCCAACAATCGATAGCTGAGGAAGTCCGTTAGTTACATGAACTTCAACCGTTACAAGGGGAGCATCAATACCAGAACGACCTCTGCTATAGACAATGGCAAGTGACATACAATATTTGGGTTATATAGAAACGCGATGAGCTATTGTACTCGAATTAGTAAAAATAATGGTCTAACAATGATGTTTTGGTTGATTGAAATCTACCCGTTGCGGTTGTAGAGTAAATTACTTTTACACCGAACGTCGCAAATCACTGGGGAATTTAAGAGTAGGGGGGCAATGCTGTGGAGTTAAGACAAAATAGGTATGCTTGGAAGTGAGGCCTTAGTCTCGCCTGAGACATACGAGGCTAAAGCCTCATTTCCTAAGTCCACAGTAGGTTCTCTATTCTCGGATAGGCTCCTAGTTAGCACTTTTTTGTAAGTTACTGCATCCATTATCTTTAGGGAGCTGGAAAGAAATAATTGTCCGCTATTTGGACAGGATTTTTTCATCTCCCTTAGCTAAGGAATGAGAATTCAATAATACCCAAGTATGACTTGTCTTTTGACTTCACAGCCGCGCTAGAAAAACAGTTACGTAGCCTGCTATGCGCCTGTTTTCCTAACACAGCTGTGAAGCCAAAATCCTGCGTCATACTTTCGGGTATTATTAAACTCTCATCCCTAAGGATAATGGATGCTACTCCTAAAAAAAGGACATATTAGGCGTGCCAATTAATAGAAAACAGTTAACGGCCTCGGTGTTTAGCTTTGGCGACCTCAAAGTTCACTTTCAATGAATTGCCGTTAAAGTCCTTGCCATCAAGGCCTGTTATGGCAGCTCTAGCCTCATGACCTTCCATTTCAATAAAACCAAAACCTTTGCATTGACCAGAAAAAACATCAGTCACAAGTCTAGTAGAGCGAACACTACCAAACTCTGAAAATAAAGTCTCAAGATCTTTTTCGGTAGTGCTTGCAGGTAAATTGCCAATAAATAGTTTTTTCAATTTGGTTAATCCTTGGTTAAATAATAAGGTTAATTATTATGCTAAATAACCCTACGATGCTAATGGGAGGGAGGAGTTTGGTAAATAGATTTCATCTAAATCAAAGTTATAGAACTGTTGATTGCTGTTATATGACAACAATCTTCTATGAGCCTGATAGATAGAAAAAAGTGAAGTATAGAGTTATCAACTATGAATTGCTGCGTCTGCTTCAAAAAAGGACATATCAAAAAAGATGTGTTCTTGTGATTTACACAGCAACTATGTTCTCGGCTTGAGGGCCTTTTTCTCCCTGAGTAACTGTAAACTCAACTTGCTGCCCTTCTTCTAATGTTTTAAACCCTGAGCTGGCAATCGCACTAAAGTGAGCAAATACATCGGGGCCTGATTGTTGCTCAATAAAACCAAAACCTTTAGATTCGTTGAACCATTTAACGGTTCCCGTTACTGTACTAGACATAATAATATCCTGAAATAAAAAAAAGAGATAAGCCTTTACTAGGCTTGTAAAATGGAAAAATAGACTGAAACTTATAGAAACTACAGAACGAGGAATTACGAATAATACTACGACATGGAGGATATAAAGAAAAGACTTTCTTTCTCAAACAGCGAACACAGTATTCGTTTTATGGAAACAAGTCAATAAATTTTTAAAGTTTTCGTCATGAATCGGTTTCTGAGTGCCCCTGGGAACCTGTCCAAGAATATAGAAAAACTTAGTTAAATTCCCTCCTTCTATTATTTGGCAGTAAGCAACGATACTGGAATGAGTTCGGTCATAACAATTGATGTAGGAGCGTCCGCCCTCGGCGCGAATATAACAGGCTCTTGCTTTAGATCAAGATCTCTATTTAAAATCGCGCCGAGGGCGGACGCTCCTACATCATAGTTGTCATAGAACTCATTCCAGGGTCGGTCGTTACTAGCAAGCATTAGCTAAAGCTTTAGTACATTTTAAAGCGTAGGTGGCTCAAAACTTAGCGCTTTATTTTCAGTATCGTCAGGTTCTTTGGGGTTTAAAGACATGACTTTTTTTTCAATCTGGTTTTCTTCAGTCAGCCAGGTTAATAAGTCGTAATAACTTCTGATATTTTCTACATAACTTACGGGTTCGTTGCCTCTGGCATAGCCGTGTTTAGTCTGCGTATACCATTTCTTTTTACTCAGTAAAGGCAGGGATGTTTTCACATCTAACCACTTGTCAGGATTGCCTCTGCGGCTCTGGGTCAAGACTCTGGCATCTTCTAAGTGGCCAAAGCCTACATTATAGGATGCCAGAGCAAACCAGGTGCGGTCGGGTTCTGAGATGCGATCAGGGATTATTTTTAATCGTTGTTTAAAGTATAAAGCGCCACCAGAAATGCTTTGTTTCGGGTCAGTCCTATCTTTAATGCCCAGTTGATTTGCTGTTCCCTGTGTTAGCATCATCAAGCCTTTAACACCCGTTGGAGAGATGGCATCAGGATTCCAATGAGATTCCTGATAACCAATTGCCGCTAGAAGTCTCCAGTCTATATTGTGTTTATTGGCCTCTATTCTGAATAGCTCTTCATAGGCTGGAAGCCTGCTTTCAATGTGTAAGCGAAAGGTACAATTACCAACATAACTCAGATTTCCAGCATTTCCGTAGTATTTTTCAATTAAATGATCTAGCGTTTTGTCTTGTTTGATTTTTTCCAGAAACTTAGATGCTGCCTGATAAAGGCTGTCGTCTTTAGATAAGGGAAAAGCCCAGGCCAGTTGTCTAGGTTTGGTTATATCAAATGCGATATTGAGTTTTGGGTAAAAACGCTGGATAGTACTGACTTGATGGGAGTCAGCAATAGTGTAGTCAATCAGACCTTTGTTAACTAAATAAAGTAAGCCATCAGTATTTAGTTCATTATTGATGTTCCAGTTAAGTGATGGGTGTTTAGATTGTAGTTTAGTCAGGCTGTCGATATAACTGCTACCAGCGATTATTTCAAGGATACCTTTATTTAAATCGGCTATTTTTTTAGGTTTTTTTCTGCCAGAGTGATAGACGACTTGTTCTGTGATGCTTTGGTAAGAGGGGGCAAAACGCATGGCTTTTTTGCGTTGTTGGGTGATGGTGAGTCCGGCTGCCGCGATGTCCGCTTTTGCTTCCGTTATGTGTAGTAAAAGGTCGTTAAAAGTATTGGGAATTATAAACTTCACTTTCACTTTTAAATGCTTGGCAAATAAGCTGATTAATTCGTATTCTAAGCCTGCTGGCCCTTCTGGGGTGTCATAATAGGTGGTTGGGGAATGGCGAGTCAGTACTTTCAGTGTGCCTTCTGCCTTAATTTGTTCGAGTTTGCTAAAGCCGTAATGTGAAGGGTTGTAATTGTCACAGGATGTAAGGGCTATTAAGGCAATAAGGCTAATAAAGAAAGCGAGTAGAATTTTCGACAATTTATTAACCTTATTTTGTTATAACTATTCAGCGACTATAAGGGCTGAAGACATAGGATATTGATTTATCAGGAGGCGTAAATACCCCCTGTAAGCTCTGTTGCAACGTCCTGTAAAAGCCTGATAAATTACACACTATGCCCACAGAAAAATAGATGCTGAGTAGAGTTGCATTTTGTTTTTGTAATTAGTTAGATAGTATATTGCTCGTCTCGGAGTTTTTTGTAGGTATTGATTAATGCGTTAGTCGATGAATCATGAGTTTTGATGTTTTCTCCGCTTTTGAGCTCTGGTAAAATTGCTTTGGCGAGTACTTTACCTAATTCGACGCCCCACTGGTCGAATGAGTTTATGTTCCAGATGACCCCTTGCACAAAAATTTTATGCTCGTAGAAAGCAAGTAGAGTACCTAGGGTACGTGGAGTGAGTTTTTTATACAAAAATGAATTAGATGGCTTGTTTCCGTGGAAAATTTTGGCCATGGTTAAAAGTGGATCGGAAGTACCGATATCTCTTTCAACTTCTTTTTTAGTTTTTCCATTCATTAGTGCCTCTGGCTGGGCCAGAAAATTAGACATCAAAATATCATGGTGAACAGGAGAATCATAATGACCTTGAGCCGCAGCAAGAAAATCACAGGGGATTAGTTTGGTGCCTTGGTGAATCAGCTGAAAAAAAGCATGCTGACCATTTGTCCCCGGTTGCCCCCAAATAATCGGCCCGGTGTTGTAATCAGTGGTTTTTCCATCAACCGTCGTTGCTTTACCATTGCTTTCCATATCACCTTGTTGGAAATAATCTGCAAAGAAATAAAGAGACTGATCATAAGGCAGTAGGCAGTGAGATTCAACTTCAAAGAAGTTGTTATACCAGACGCCCAGCAGAGCCATGGTAACCGGAATGTTTTTTTCTAGTGGCGTGTCACGAAAATGTTGGTCAGCAAGATGGGCCCCCATCAGTAATTCTTCAAAATTATCCATGCCAATAGAAACAGCAATAGAAAGACCAATGGCTGACCATAAGGAATAGCGTCCGCCTACCCAGTCCCAGAATTCAAACATATTGTTTGTATCAATACCAAAAGCAGCAACATTTTCTTTATTGGTTGAAATGGCTACAAAGTGCCTTTTGATGGCCGATTTGTCAAAAGCAGAATTTAACAACCATTTACGAGCAGAATGTGCATTGGTCATCGTCTCTTTGGTGTTAAAGACTTTTGAAGCAATTAAAAAAAGTGTTGTTTCAGGGTTTAGGCGCTTTAAAGTCGTAATAATATCGGTTTGATCAACATTGGAAACGAAATGGCTGGTCAAGTTTGGTGTTGAATAGGGTTCAAGGGCGGTTGTAACCATTTTGGGGCCCAGGTCAGAGCCCCCAATGCCAATGTTAACAATATCGGTGATTGGTTTGTTAGTGTAACCTTTCCATTCGCCAGATCTCACTTTTTCAGAAAAATCGCGCATTTTTGCCAGTACCTGATTAATTTCAGGCATCACATTTTTCCCATCAGAATAAACAGGGGTATTACTTCTATTGCGTAAGGCGGTATGTAGCACCGCTCGGTTTTCAGAGCGGTTGATTATCTCACCTGCAAACATAGCGTTGGTCTTGTCTGTCAGGTTTGCTTGCTCCGCAAGTTTGTGTAGTAGAGGAAGTGTGTCGTGGGTGATTCTGTTTTTTGAAAAATCAAAAAGAATATCGTTAAAGCGTAGTGAAAGCTTTTTATGGCGTTCACTGTCTTCAGCAAACTGGTCTTTCATGGAGAGGTTGCTAACTTCTTCGTGGTGTTGTTTAAGGGCAGTCCATTCAGAAGAGGCGCGTAAAGAAGGCATTTTAGTGTCCGAGCAGAGTAAAGTTATCTGGCAGTCTACGAAATGGCGCTTAAATTGGCAAATAAAATTGTTATAAAGTTATATTAGCATTAATTAAAATTATGATATAGAATGAATTCAGCATATTCTAATGTATGGCCTTGAGCTTTCTTTGCATATTTTGATGTGCTAGAGTCAACAGTTGTTTATAATAGGGTTTCATTACTGCTTGTAATGTTACTAGCTTATGAGCAAAACCATAAAAAATATAATTAAAAAAACTGGAAGGTGTCATGAACAATAAACAAATTTTGAGAAAGAGTTTCCTTGGTCTTCTAGGCTTATTATTTTCATCAGTACTTTGGGCTCATGGTGGGGCTGCTGGTACAGATACAGATCAGTGTAAGTTTGAACTAGAGCCAGATCATTGGATTCATTATACTGCTTACCAATCGCAAAACTATCCTGGTGATGAGTTTTGTGGAAGTCTTCCTGATACAAATGCAATGACTCAATTGGTTTTCGATTACCAGGATATTAGATATCGTAATATGGCTGTTGAGTTTGAAGTCACTAAAGAGCCAGAAGGCACTCGTGTTTTCTTTCAAGACGCAAAGAAACATAAATCAGGTACTGTCGTATTAGCTTTACCAAATGGTGTTGCAGAGCCAGGTAAATATTTAATCCATATTACTTTGCATAAAGGTGATGGTGAAAGACTTGATGCACATATGAGCTTTAGAGCGGGTACAGGTGCACCAACAAGCTCAATAACTCTACTACTGTATTTGCTTGCTGCTATCGCAGGTATCTATGTATTTTATCTTTCAAATGCAGGATTTAAAGCGAAAGTTGATGCATATTTCAAAGATGCAACAAGCCTGAAATAAAGACCATTGAAAGGTAGATAAAATGCAGAAAAAACCCCTAAGTTTTCTTTTGGGTGCTGCTGTTGCGCTGATGCCTATGTTGGCATCAGCTGCGGTAGGCTTACCGAAAACAGTAAAAGTAGATAGAGGTGATGTTGAGACTATTTGTGGCTCAAATGAACCCGAGTGGCGTAAGGCACAAACAATTGAAGGTGTAAAGATCCAGGAGTCTTTGCGTTGTAGTCCTGATAATCCTGCTCAAATAGCTGCGGAAGTAAAAGGTACTAATAATATTTCGATGGAAACATTGATGAATACTTATTACGCTGCCGATGCAATTATTAAAAAGAATGATATGGATGGCGATGGCGATCCAGATTTAATCATCATTAAACTTGAGGTGGCTGAACTAAATGGTCATTCTCCTGATTTTGCTGGTTTAGTACCAACATTTGATATAGCGCCGGCAGTACAGCCTGGTATGTGGGTTTTTGCCCCTAAATCAAGAGGTATGGCAACCAATAGTTTTGTTGGAACCGATGCAAACCCTTTATTAAGAGCGCCTTCACCTGTTATTCGTGTTGAGCAAGGGGATACCGTCTGGATTCAATTAGAAAATAGTCATTATTTTCCTCATACCATCCATTTACATGGTGTAGATCACCCGTGGGTAGATAGTGGTGGTGAAGGTAATGATGGTGTTCCTCAGTCCAGTGATAAATTCGTCTTACCTGGAAGCAGTAAAACCTACGAAATTCGACCCAGACAACCTGGATCTTTTGTTTACCATTGTCATGTACAAACACATGTACATTTAGCGATGGGTTTGGTGGGAATGTTTGTGGTTGAAGAAAACCGTCCAAACAACTGGGTTCAAACTTTTAACGTCGGTGCGGGGCAAGTTAGACACCCTTCAAAAGCGATTTTAGAAGAATATGATAGTGAATATGATCTACATTATCATGCGATGGATAAAGGCTTACACGATATTATTCAAAAATATAACGATCCTCGCTTAATCGCTAAGAAAATGAATCGTGAATATAATATGAATGATTCAACTGAGGATTACCATACTTTGAATGGTCGTTCATTCCCTTACACATTGAGAGAGTCCATCATTGTTGCTGAACCTGATCAAAATATTAAATTAAGAATGTTTAATAGTACGGGTGAGCAATTGGCAATGCATACGCATGGTCATAAAGCAACGATCACTCACTATGACGGGGTAGAACATAATCCTAATGCGCAAATCATGCGTGATATCTATGACTTGGCGCCGGCTCAACGTAATGACTTGAAAATCAGTACGGTTGATGATGGCTTACATAGTTATGGGCAGGGTGTATGGATTTTCCATGATCATCGAGAGAAAGGTATTCTAACTGATGGTATGAACCCGGGTGGTAATGTTAGTGCTTTGGTTTATAAAAAATACTTGAACGAAGTCGGGTTGCCTAAGACGATTGGTGAAAGTATTGAAAACTTGTTTACCAAAAAATTTCACGGCAGAAAATTGCCTGTATGGCAGGATATAGATGCCTGGAACAGCTTAGGTGAAATTGATGGTAAAGATTATAAAGCACCGCAAGCCGCTCAACCAATGGCTGTTGAAGAAGGTCCTAAACCTATGGACTTTTATGACAACATGGTTGCAGATGAAGATAACTCAATCAGTAACTTTATTTGGGGTTTGATCATAGGTGTCTTCTTATATTTACTCTTTATAAATCGTGAACAGGTTTTAGCTACGATAGCTTCAGTAAGAGGAGGAAAATAATATGCCTAAGTTATTAGTAACAGCACTATTATCATTCGCTTTTTCTTCAGCTGCATTCGCGGAAAAAGAGTTTCTGGATCATACCAGTTTGATGAACCATGGTGATGGTCATTTGATGGATATGGATGGCGGTATGGTAATGGGGCAAAATACAGATGTTTTGCCTGGGGGTTGCGACAAGATTGCTGCCTCTAAAGAAATTACTGTCTATGCCGGTCATAAATATTCAGAAAAATTCCCTGGTACAATGTTTGCCTTTGATAAGCAGGAATATCAGTTTGAGCCATGTACCAAGTTAACTGTCAATTTTATTAATGAAGATAGTATTCGTCATCAATGGATGATGCATGGTTTGCCTAAGTATTTATACCCTAAAGGTATGTTTCATCTGGAAGTGACGGGTCCTGGAAAAATTTCAGGTACTTTAATTTTTCCACCTAATGATAAAACTTATCTAGTCCATTGTGATATTTCTCAGCACATGGAAAAAGGGATGAAAGCGCAGTTAAAAATTGGTAAGGGCAGTGGTGATTTACCCAGTATTCCAGGGGTAACAGCTTATGTTATTCAGGATGATTACAGCGATAGTATTCCTGAGCCAGTTGTCGCAAAACCATTAACAAGTAAGGAAAAAAAGGCCGCGGCAGTCGCGGCAGCAGACAATGAATCTGCTATTTCAGGTATTTTGATTATTGGTTTGGCTGCAGGGTTGATCTTAGCTCCATTATTAGCTCGTCGCTTTAAAGGTATGGCGGGTGGAGAAATTATCAGCTATGTTTTTGAAATGCTAGCTAAAGTGATTGGTTTAATTATTAAATTAATCACTGGGCTAATTAGTATGGTTTCTTCAAAAAAATCCATAGAATTATCTGATAAATAGACTGGACATTAAAAACCCCTGAAATCATAAGATTTCAGGGGTTTTTTTATGGGAAAAACAAATGCAGGAACAACTTATTGCTTTATGGGGGCTCTTTTTAAGTGCCTTTATTTCATCAACTATTGCCCCAGGAGGCTCTGAAGCCGTACTCGCTTATCTGGTTTCAGAAAAGTTATATAATGTTGAAGGCCTGGTGTTAACGGCGACAGTAGGTAATACTCTAGGCGCTTTAACTACGTGGGTACTAGGGATATTGGCTGCAAAGAAATTCCCCGCTGAAGAGGTGCTTTCAGGGAAAAAACAAAAGTCTTTGGCCATGGTGAAGCGTTGGGGAATATGGACTTTATTCTTCTCCTGGTTGCCCGTCGTTGGAGATGGTTTATGCTTTGCTGGTGGCTGGTTAAAATTACCCTTGTTGTTATCATGCATTGCAATTTTTATTGGTAAGGCAATAAGATATATCTTTGTTGCTTATATTTTTATTTGATAAGAAGCACAAGATTTACGTTTCCTTGTAGGGTGGATAAGCGCCAGCGCAATCCACCATTTTCAACAACAGGCAATAATTACAAGATTAACCTTGGTATTATTGCTGGTAGAAGATAGTTAAAAAGAGGTTCTATGTTAAGGCATTTTCCAGCGAAGGATATTGAAGTTACGCATAATCAACGCGATTATTATATTATTGCTTTTGCCTTTGCAGCAGTGGCTTTATGTTTTTTAATAGATTCAGTAGCAAGTATAGAGTTGCAATATGCCTTGGGAGTTGCTGGCTGGGCATCATTGATTTTTATACTGATTGGTGAGTGCAAGTATGTCAGAGCACAAGTCTTTGTTGCGGTGACATTTGCAACAATCGGTGAGAATTTTGCCTCTATTTATATGTCAGGATATACCTATCGCTTGGAAAACCTGCCGTGGTTTGTTCCAGCAGGGCATGGATTGGTTTATTTAACAGCAATAGTTCTTGGTCGTACGGATCTATTCTTGAAGCATGCCAGAGCAATTACAGCTTTTGTGGTTTTAGTCGGGGGGGCATGGGCTATTTTGGCATTATTTGCTATTTTAGGAAGATCAGATCAGATAGGCGCCGTTTTATTTTTTATCTACTTAGTATTTTTATTTAAAGGCCGCTCGCCTATGGTGTATTTAGGCGCATTCTTTATTACCACCTGGGTCGAAATAATAGGAACATCTCTAGGGACATGGAATTGGGCTGCAATTGATCCTGCATCAATGTTGACTCAAGGCAACCCACCAAGTGGTGTTGCGGCTTGGTATTGTTTAGTCGATGCCGTGGCTATGGGTGGAGCCATTCCAGTATTACACGGGGTAAAGCGAGTTATGCAATATTTTGGTATAGAGATGCAGCTTGAAGGCATTAAAAATAAATAGCACCTTATAGCCGTGATACCGTAGAGACGT
>Ga0209825_1001214_pt1 | contig 11926 bp, 9 predicted proteins | sample EN8Hudsemesocosm_FD_184631 | JGI IMG/M metagenome (GOLD analysis project Ga0209825, IMG submission 184631) | Methane-oxidizing microbial communities from mesocosms in the Hudson Canyon - EN8B Hudson Canyon (SPAdes) (version 2) | ecosystem: Environmental > Aquatic > Marine > Cold seeps | place...
TTAGGTTGGCTCAAACTGACTTTAGGTTAATACACTTATAACTAGAGATAAATGTAATGAGCAAAGGCCAAGACAGTAAAAAAAATACTAAAAAGGAACCGCTTTTAACTGCAAAGGAAAAGAAAGCAGCAAAAAAAGCAAAGAAAGAAAGCCGAGGCTAATGTGCTAGGGCATTGACTGAGACAGGCTACCAAAATACTGCGGTAGCCTTTCTAATTCCGTAAATTCGATGTTAATATTTTCTCACTTCCTTCTTTAAATCATTCGTTATTTAAAGATTCTTCCATTTCTTTTTTTCTTTGGTCAGCGGCATTTAGCATAAATTCGTTTATATCTTTTTCGAATTTTTGTACATCTTTTGGTGCTGTCGGTACTTTTCGCGCAGTGAGATTCTCATTGTTAATCATCGCCTCGTATTCTGGGTTTGATGAACTCGAATCTAGTTGCTTTTTTACAAGAAAACCAATTATCAATAATGCGATTAGTAGTGAAATAAACTTCATTCTAGGTGATCTCCGATTAGTTATTGCCTAATACATTTTTATAAATGAACTCACGAGGTGGAAGCCCTCTATAGAAAGAACAAGACCTTTAACGATTAATCTCGCTATTAGGTGTGAGGTTAGCGTAAATGATAATTATTCTAATTATTTGTGTTCTATTGTATTCAATGGCTCATCATTTTATTTAGTAAACTAGACATTTCGGTGCCATTCACCGGTTTACTAAAAAGATAGCCCTGCACGGCCTCACAGCCAAGCTTAGTGAGAGACTCAAGCTGCTCTTTTGATTCCACGCCTTCTGCGATAACTCCGTAACCAAGTTTATTTCCAATATCTATCATAGAGCCAGCGAGCAACCTAGCGTCGTTATCGTTATGCACGTCATCAATAAAGCATTTATCTATCTTCAGACAATCTACCTTTAGGTGTTTAAGGGAAGCAAAAGACGAATAGCCCGTTCCAAAATCATCTATCGCTAGGCGAACCCCCAAATCTTTCAGTTCTTTAAATATAGAGAGGTTTGCTTTATCCGTTTGAATAAAACCTTCAGTCACTTCCAGTTCCAGCTCACTAGGCGCTATTCCTGTCGCGGCGGTAATGTGTTTGACCATTGAGACAATGTTGTTATTTACAAACTGGCTTGGAGAAACATTCACAGCTATCCGTAAATTTGGCAGACCTTTCTTTTTCCAGGCAGCAGCTTGGTGGCATGCGGTGCTTAACACCCACTCAGTAAGTTGCGTCATCATACCAATTCGCTCTGCAGTAGCGATAAAATTATCAGGAGGAACTTGTCCTAGCAGTGAATGGTGCCAGCGAGATAGCGCTTCGACGCCAATGATCTCACCGGTACTTATATTAAACTGGGGTTGGTAGACGAGCGATAACTGCTGTTTTTCAATCGCATTTCGAAGGTGTTGTTCGATTTGAAAACGGTATTCCGCTTTATCGGTCAGTTCCTGTTTATAGAAGGCATATTGATTTTTACCCTTTTCTTTTGCGGCGTAAAGGGCGGTATCTGCCGCTTTTATCAGCGTTGTCAGATTATTTCCATCATCGGGGTAATGGGCAATGCCAATGCTGCAAGCCGGTGTTAGCTTTCTAATAGCAAGTTCTAAGGGTTGTCCTAGTTCGTCAAGACTGCGTTGTGCGACATGGGCCGCATCATACTCATCGTTGACTTCGTCTACGAGAACGCAGAATTCATCACCACCTAGGCGGGCAACAAAATCAATTTCACGACAAGTATTCTCCAAACGCCCCGCAATAGTTTTAAGGAGCAAGTCTCCAACATCGTGACCAAGGCTGTCATTAACACTTTTGAAATCGTCCAGATCAATATATAACAGGGCGAAGCGGTGATTGTGCCGGCTGGCGTTATTGATTAACCCTTCAAGGTGTTGGTAAAAGTAGGCGCGGTTGGAAAGTCCGGTTAGCGTATCAGTATAGGCTAGTTCACGTATGCGCTTTTGCGCTTGATCTCGCTCCATAACGATTCCTGCAAGTCTAGCCGCTGATTTAAGGTCATTAGATTCTTCTTCATTAGGCAATGCTGGGTGGTTGTAATACATACCAAAGGCACCCAATATTTTTCCTGAAGAATTCTTAATGGGTTCAGACCAACAGCTGCGCATGCCGTGAGGTAATGCAATATGCTTAAGGTCTTTCCATTTAGGATCGGTCTCAATATTTTCAACAACAACACGTTTGCCGGTAAAGGTCGATGAACCACATGAGCCAACCTCGGGGCCGTATACTAGCCCGTGTACGGCCTCACAATATTCCTTTGGTAAACTGGGCGCCCCGCCATGCATGAGCTTATTACCGTGCAATTCAAGCATTGAGCATCGCATACCAGGGTGACGGCTTTCATACATTAAGGCGATTGCATTATAGATATCGGATGCACAATGCCCGACAGCAATCATTTCCAGGATTTCAGAAGTTTTGTTATTAAATGCTTCTGTTTTTTTACACTCTGTTATGTCGACATGAGTACTAATTAAACGAATAACTTTGCTATCAGACTCTCGAAGGATCAAAAAAGCACGACAGAATACGATAATTTCATGGCCATTCTTGTGGCGCATACGCACTTCAACTTCAAATGAGTCGGGTTGACCATTGGCGTAATCTTGGATTTTTCCTAATACCGCTGTTTTATCATTTGGGTGAATTAGATTGACCCAGGTATTTAAATTGTTGGCTAGCTCATCTTTCCCATAACCGAGCATGCTTTTCCACTGCGGAGAGTAATAAACCTCATCCGTTTCAAGATTCCAGTCCCAAAGCCCGTCATTCGCCTTATGCATGAGTAATGACGACAGCTGATCATTTGTATAATCTTCCATTGAATATTTTCTCTTGGTTGCTTGGTACCCCTATTCAGTACCTGAATGCTGAACCGCTTTAGTAACTAAGACTTGGAGAAATGGTGATCACTTTACTTGAGTGGATCCTTCCTACAAGGTTATTTAAAATAACTAAGTACTTATAAGTTAGTATAAATATTTCCTAAGTCTAGTACGATTTTCGAGTACTTCTAGAGACTTCGAGTGCCGTGGACTGAATATGCTCCGCCGCATAAAATTGGCCATATCGAACGAATATTAGTGGCTTATAAAATTTCGCAGTTAATGTTGATAGACCTTGTTAGGGGAGGGGGACTTAGAGGTAGTTTTTTAGGAAGAGGTGACTGTAGGCCAATTTGGCGAGATGCTGTATTTAGAACCTGAAAATACAATTTGTATTTGTCTATCTTCATTTGTAAAACCTTTATTGCTATTGAACTTCTTGTAGCGTGGTTTATGCGCTTGCTGTTCGTGTTGCGACGATTATTTGGTAGAGCCCACCAAATATTGTTCGCTTATGCCAAGTGAAATTTGAAGCGCTGGCAGCCATGTTTTTGATATCAGAATGAAAAAGACTTTCTGCAAAGGGCTCTAAATGCCTAAATATAAACTGCATAAATCCGCGTAGAGGGTGCCATTTATGTGGCCGGTGATAGTCTACAAAAATAGCTTTTCCTTTGGGTGCAACTTGAGATAGAACAGTATTAACGATTTTTACTTTAAGGTCATCCGGAACTTCGTGCAGTAAAAAAAAGCAATTAACAAGGTCGAATTCATTTCCAGATCCCCGTGCAGATGCATCAGCAATATGTACATGCGTACTTGAAAACTCCTCAAGTTTTTTTTTGCAGAGAGAAACTTGCAAGGGAGCAATATCAATCACCTCTAAAGCACCGCCTTCCCCTATTGTTTTGGCTAGTTCAGGGATGAGTGTGCCATAAACATGCGCCACTTGAAGAACATTACTGCCTGCGATCACCTCCGCTAAAACAGCCTGTCGAAGTCGTTTCGAATTTCCCCATAATATAGCCGACACAATAAATTCGCGATCAAGAAGTTTTGCGTTTCGTTCATTAAGATAAGCCCAATGATAAACCTCTTGTAAATAACTGGGAATGTTTGAACTGACGTTTTCAATATCATCACTTAAGCTATCAGTGCTTGAGTCGCCATTATTGGTTTGATAGTTCATTTATCTTCACCGGCGCTGTTTAGAAAAGAATCTCTTGGCTCAACAGCTTCATGAACTAAATTATAGTGGCAGTCAATGCAGGTCATGCCGTTTTCGCTGGCTATCTCATGTTGTTTCTGACCGCGTTTTCGTTGCGGTTTGATCAATGCTTCGGTATGACAGCTACGGCAGGTGACGCTGTCATTTTTTCGCATGGTATCTCGTACTGCATAAGCAAGTCGTCCCCGTTCTTTCTCCCATACAACAGGATCCTCGTAGTCGTAGTTCAATTGCCCCCACAGGTCACTCACACCGTCAATAATGTGTGTGTAGGTTGAAATAACAAGCCCTTTTGGGATATGACAATCAGCGCAGCCAGGTTGTACACCACTAGCATGGGTTCTATGTACCGAGGTCTGATAGACTTCAGTGTCAGCAATGTACATTTTCATCGCGTGGCAAGAAGTACAAAACTGATCGGTGGTGGTGATATGGTCAAACTTCTCGGCACTCAGAGCAAAGATCAAACCGGTAATGCAGCCGACAATAAATGTGATGAATGCGGGATTTTTTAAAAATAGTAGATGCATTTTTTATCCCTAAATTATCTATGTAATGTTTACTATCTAAAAATCCGCGTAACACTCATTCTGTCCAGCTTTACATTAATTGACTTTTATCGCTTCAATATTCGCTTTAACCCCAAAACCTACGGATATGGGAAAAGACACATGATGTCCACGCGTGGTTATATTGTCATCGTGCACAGCAAAACCAAAAGTGTAAGACTGCCCGTCTTTCAGAATTTTATCGTCTTTAGGGTGTCCAGTATCCAGTTTTCTTTGCCATTCAATCGTCCAATAACCCTCTTTCCAATTGGCAAAAACTTTATTGTTATCTGCCGCTGAGCCTTTTGCCATGGTACGACTGACAAAGTATTCTGGTATGAGTTCGCCTTTTTTCCATTGAGTTTTTGGGTCAAATGAGACGGCGTTTTCACCAACAACTAAGGAGCTTGGTTTAGATAAATCCCGAATCTGACTCAGGGTGCGTGATCGAAAGCCCACAATGTTTTTATCAAACATATACTTGGGCTGATTAAGTGACTTATCCCAATTTTTGGAAAAAATGTTTTTACCCGCATCGGTTAAGCGGTATTCAAACACGTAGCCATCATCTGCCATATCGATTGGGTACGAACGATGAGCGCGCCACTGCATTAGGTCAGCAAAACCATTTTTCTCTTTCAGTTCAGTAAGGGTGTCTTCGGTGTGGAGTTGATTCCAAGAAGAGTTATCATCAGTTCTAGAGGAGGGAAGGTATTTACGCACATCCTTTTTCTTCAATTTCCCTCCAAGAAAATCATGGGCTTTAACGTCAGTTTTCTTGGCAACCTTAGGCATATCTCGCATGGCTGTATGACATGATAGCCAACACCCCTGTTCAGCAAACATGGGAATACTGCCATCATCGATCATCATGGAAAAACGATCTTCATAGATAGCGGGTTGACCATCTTGCCAAACTTTTTTATGTAAACGAGGCCATCCTAACTGTTGCCATTGAGTGCCATCGAATTGCCAATGAGGGTGAGCGGTTCCTGGGTAAGGATTCGCAGTTTTCCACTTAAATCGAAAATAGACGTTTACTTCGTCGTAAGCCACTTTTACACTCAGATCTACAACGGCTGGTTTACCAGTTTGAGGGTGGGGCTCTAGCTTCTCGCCAGAAACGATCACGGCGCCCATATCTCGTTCTTCACCTTCATGACAAGATATGCAAGCTTCCCCTTTAAGCACCTGTTTATTAGCACGCTTATGCTTAGGGCTGCGTAACCATTGGTAGCTTGACTGTCCTGGATAGAAAAGAGTAACGGTATTTGAAGGTAATTTTGACCAGTCGGAAGGTGTTTGAGCTAGGGTAATATTACTCCCCAGTAAAATGCTCACTAACAAATGGGGAATGATTAATTTCCCAAGTTGAATTTTTTTTATCATTAACATCATAATCAGCTGCTCCTTGTCATCCTTTAACAAAAATGAACTAACTTACGAATATTCTTTGTACCTTTAGTAGGCAGAAATCGCAATGATCTAGATCAAGTTTGTGGCGCTCAGGAGTGATCGACCTATTAATGTTTTCTACTGGGTTTAGCTGATATGGCGTCGGTATATGGGAGGGTAAGCTATTACGTCAAAATGGCTATTCTAAATTCAACGCTGCGATATTGAATTGTTGATATTTTGGCTTATGCGCTTGTTGTTCGAGCGCTACAATCGTCTCAAACGATGCGTCGACATACGCTTTGTTGTATAAATAGTACAAGGTCTTTTGTACGACGCCGCCAGGCATAGTAAAGCTTAAGAGCTCTATTTCTGTTTTACCATTTGCTAGCTTGGTAAACTGCCAATAGCCCGCCATTAGAGGAAACCGTACGAGGCGTAAATCTTCTTTCGGTACGTCTTTATCGACGGTTTGAAAAGTAATGCGTACGCGGTTTTTTGTGTCGTCATATTCTGGGGTGTATAAAGTCACGGCATCGCGATCGTAAGCACCCACAAAATTATAATTGGTGTAGACATACACCTTTTCAGGTTCTTCGTTCTGAAATACGCGTTCAGATCTTGAGACACTGACTGCCCACTCGGTGAATTTATTCACGTCCATGATTACCGCGGTGAGAGACTCTAAAGATTCATCGCTGGTTGCCACGAACTTGCATTGGTTAATTTTGCTTTTATGCTGCCGACATACAGCACTGATGCGTGCATCGTCACCAGCAACTTCCCAGTCTGAAAGCCAGTTTGGCGAGATTTGTTTATTAGGCTCTGCAAATAATGAAGATGATAAAGAGGTGCACACGATAAAAAGAAATAAAGCGATGTGTGGGGTGTAGGCTTTATTCGTTGTTGTGGTCGTCATCTCGATTTCCTACCAAAGCATTCACAAGGTAGGCCATATTAATGATCAATCTTTACAATGTAAATTTATTTATGACTTTAATGAGCTATTTTCTTTCTACCGTAGCGTGTAGTTAATACTGATTGACGTTTTTCTACCGTTCCATTGGTATGATTCCCTCCGAAACTGTCGACTCAATCTCATTTGAGATATACTAGCCTCATTAATATGAGTCAAAAATAGCGCCTAGCGAAGAGTCATTCAATAGCGGTTCAGGACAGATAGATGAGTGAAGATAAGCAGATCCCGATAGTACAAATTGAAAGCGGTCGTAAGTTTGTGAAGCCTAGTGGCATTACCGCGATTAAAAATGGCATTAAAGGGTCAGGTCAAAGTAAAAGCACCATTCAGCGTAAACCACCATGGTTACGTATTAAAGCGCAGAGCAGTCCGCTATATAGTGAAGTGAAAAAGACCGTAAAAGAGCATCGATTAGCGACGGTGTGTGAAGAAGCGATGTGCCCGAATATTGGTGAGTGCTGGAGTTCAGGTACGGCCACTATTATGTTGATGGGCGATGTGTGTACGCGTGCTTGTAAATTTTGTGCTGTCGATACCGGTAACCCTAAAGGTTGGCTAGACCTAGAAGAGCCGGCAAACACCGCGGAATCCGTTAAACTCATGGGCCTTAAATATTTGGTATTAACCTCAGTGAACCGTGATGACTTGCCTGACGGCGGCGCACAACATTACGCCGATGTCGTCGCAAAAGTTAAAGCAGAAAACCCAGGTACCAATGTGGAAGCGCTAACACCTGACTTTTTGGGTATATTGGATAGTATTGAAACGGTGGTAAGTAGCGGTATTGCGGTGTTTGCACAAAATGTAGAAACCGTTAAGCGCTTAACGCACCCTGTTCGAGACCCTCGCGCCAGCTACGAACAAACCTTAAATGTTTTAGCGCACGCTAAAGTACATAATCCTAAGGTGCTCACTAAAACGAGCCTGATGCTTGGTTTAGGTGAAACAGAAGAAGAAATTCTGCAAACCATGGATGATTTACGTGAAAATAATGTCGATATTTTAACGATGGGCCAGTACTTACAGCCTACCTTAAATCACTTGGCCGTAGAACGTTATGTCACCCCTGAAGAGTTTGATAAATATCGCCAATGGGGTTTAGATAAAGGCTTTTTTGAAGTCGTGTCGGGAGCCTTGGTTCGATCAAGTTATCGTGCAGAGCAAGTGCTGCAAAAAAATAATGTAGGCCTTTAAGGCTATTTAAGTCATTCGCTTAAAAGATACACCTCGTCATTCCGATTAAATACGGCCGGAATGGCGAGATAGTTTTGTAAATAGCTCGTACTCTTATCATCTCATTCTTTCTCAAAACTAACGTTAACCGGCATATAAAATATTATGAAACGACTGGTAGTGATTGGTAATGGTATGGCGGGTATGAAGGCGGTTGATGAGCTGATCTCTGCCACGCCTAATAAGTATTCGATCACGGTGTTTGGTGCTGAGCCTTACGGCAACTATAACCGTATCATGCTATCGCCGGTATTGTGTGGCGAAAAAACGATTGAAGACATCATGATCAATGATCGTCAATGGTATACCGATAACAACATTGTGCTACATGCTGGGCAAGATAAAGAAGTCGTTGAGATCAACCGCTCCAGTAAAACGGTGATCGCAAAAGATGGCACCGAAGCACTTTACGACCGCTTACTGATCGCGACGGGCTCTAACCCCTTTATTTTACCGATACCCGGCCATGAACTTGAAGGCGTCATTGCCTTTCGTGATGTGTATGACGTTAATAAAATGCTTAGTTATAGTGAACATAAAAATTATGCCGTGGTATTAGGCGGTGGTTTGCTAGGTTTGGAAGCGGCCAACGGTTTGGTTCAGCGCGGTATGCATGTCACGGTGATTCATAGCAATGAGGTTTTACTCAACCGACAATTAGATAGCACCGCTGGGCACTTGTTAAAACTTGAATTAGAAAAACGTGGCGTACACTTTAAGCTACCCGCTAAAACTCAAACGCTGGTTGATAATGGCGATGGTCATGTTAAATCAGTCACCTTTGAAGATGGGTCTGAGTTACCTTGTGATTTGTTTGTCATGGCGATTGGTGTCAGGCCCAACATGGCGCTAGCCAAACGTGCAGGTATTTATTGTGAAAAAGGCATTGTAGTTAGTGATACCTTACAAACCTATGACCCGACTATTTATGCGGTTGGTGAGTGCATTCAGCACCGTGACGATACTTTTGGTTTAGTGGCCCCTTTGTTCGAACAAGCGAAGGTGTGTGCGAATCATTTAAGCGGTCATGGCATGGCTGAATTTAAAACATTACCCAGTGCCACCAAGCTCAAAGTAACCGGTATTAATTTATTCTCACTCGGCGATTTTAATGGCGACGAGACCTGTGACATTATTCGTTTTAGTGATCCCTCTGCCGGTATATATAAAAAGCTGGTGATTAAAAATCAGCACGTTATTGGTTTGGTTTTATATGGGGCAACAAGTGATGGTGCTTGGTATCAAAGCTTGTTGGAGCAGCGTATTAATATTGAAGCCATGCGTGAGCATTTGATTTTTGGTCAAGCGTACTTTCAACAAAATTTAGAGAGTCAACAAGACCTAGCAGGAGAGATATAATATGTCGACGCCTGTTGAAGCAAACGATCAAGCCCATGACCAAGCTAAGCTAATCGCCAAAACCATTAAAACAACTTGTTCGTATTGTGGTGTGGGTTGCGGTATCGAAGCCGAAGTGAATGTTGAAACGCGTAAGGTGGTGGTTAAGGGTGATACCTCTCACCCGTCTAACTTTGGACGGCTTTGTTCTAAGGGGTCGTCTTTAGCTGAAACACTCGATCTATCCAGCCGTTTATCATCCCCCCAGCTTTACGGTAAACCAACTAACTGGGAAACCGCACTCACCACCGTTGCCGATAAATTTAGCCAAATCATTCAAGAACATGGGCCTGATGCGGTCGCATTTTATGGGTCGGGTCAGTTATTAACAGAAGACTATTACGTAGCCAATAAACTGATGAAAGGCTTTATTGGTAGTGGCAACATCGATACCAATAGTCGCCTTTGCATGTCGTCCACCGTTGCTGGACACAAGCGAACCTTTGGTTCTGATATGGTACCGGCCTGTTATGAAGATTTTGAACATGCAGAACTGATTATACTCATCGGCTCTAATACCGCATGGTGTCATCCCGTCTCCTTTCAACGGATTAAAGCAGCGAAAGAGAATAACCCAGCGTTAAAAGTGGTGGTGATTGATCCACGCAAAACGCCGACCTGTGATATTGCTGACTTACATATCCCAGTAAAAATAGGCACTGATGTTGCTTTATTTAATGGCTTATTAAGCTACTTGTATCAAGAAGGCGCTTTGGATCAAACGTTTATACAGCAACATACCGAAGGTTTTGATGAAACCATTATTGCGGCACAAAATGACGCTTTTAACGTGGCCAGTGTCGCTCAGCGATGTCAGGTCGCACCGCATATTATTGAAACCTTCTACAGTTGGTATAAACAAACCGAGCATACCTTGAGTTTATATAGCCAAGGGGTAAATCAATCGTCATCGGGTACCGATAAAGTAAGTGCTATTTTACATGCTCACTTAGCCACGGGCCGTATTGGTAAACCAGGTTGTGGGCCGCTCTCGTTAACCGGCCAACCAAATGCCATGGGGGGGCGTGAAGTCGGAGGCTTAGCCAATCAACTTGCTGCACATATGGACTTTGAGGGGAGCAATATCGACCGAGTGCAACGTTTTTGGAATAGCCCAGCAATGGCTGATAAGCCGGGTTATAGTGCCACTGAACTCTTTGATGCGGTTGCCGATGGAAAAGTAAAAGCAATTTGGATTATGGCGACCAATCCAGTGGTCAGTATGCCGAACGCAAATAAAGTAAAACAGGCACTCGAAAACTGTGAGTTTGTGGTGGTGTCTGACTGTGTTGCCCATACCGACACCCTAGATCTGGCGCATGTTAAATTACCAGCATTAGGCTGGAGCGAAAAAGACGGCATGGTGACCAACTCTGAACGCCGTATTTCTCGCCAACGTGCTTTATTACGTCCTGCTGGTGATGCCAAGCCCGATTGGTGGATCATCACGCAAGTCGCCCGAAAAATGGGGTTTCATGAAACCTTTGGCTATGAGTCTAGCGTTGAAATATTTCGCGAACATGCGCGGCTTTCTGGTTTTGAAAATAATGCTAACAATAAGCTACGTGATTTTGATATCTCTTTATTGTCCGAAATTAGTGAAGAAGACTACAACAACTTTCAGCCGACCCAATGGCCGATTAATACAGCAAACCCTCAAGGCGTCGCGCGTTTATTTGCCAGCGGCGGTTTTTTTACCGCCACGAAAAAAGCACGGTTTACCCCACTAACATTTACCGCCCCTAAAAACCTGCCAACTGACGAATGGCCCTTAGTGTTAAACACCGGCCGAATACGTGACCAATGGCATACCATGACGCGTACCGCCTTAGCGCCGCGTCTTAACCAGCATAAACCTGAGCCGTTTGTTGAAATCACCACCGCTGATGCGCTCAGCTTTCAACTTGAACACGGTGAATTAGCCCAAATTGAAAGTGCGTGGGGGAAAATGCTCGCGCGCGTCGTCGTCACCGATACTCTCCCTCAAGGTGATATTTTTGTCCCTATGCATTGGACTGCACAGTTTAGTAGCCAAGGACGTATGGGCGCGCTGGTCAATCCCGTGATCGATCCGATCTCTAAACAACCTGAAAGCAAGCATACGCCTGTCAACATCAAAGCGTATGAAGCGCTCTGGTATGGCTTTATTATTTCACGACATCCCTTAATCCTGGATGGCATTGACTACACCGTGCTGGTGAAAGGCGATGGCTACTTTCATTATGAACTGGCGGGTATGAAAAAAGTGCGCCATTGGCAGTCTCATTTGTCTAGCCAGCTGATGCCTT
>Ga0209825_1001215_pt1 | contig 11925 bp, 7 predicted proteins | sample EN8Hudsemesocosm_FD_184631 | JGI IMG/M metagenome (GOLD analysis project Ga0209825, IMG submission 184631) | Methane-oxidizing microbial communities from mesocosms in the Hudson Canyon - EN8B Hudson Canyon (SPAdes) (version 2) | ecosystem: Environmental > Aquatic > Marine > Cold seeps | place...
TTTATAGTACTCAACTATGTATAGCTCACTGATGGTTACAGGCTGCCAGGCTCTATTTCATTGGCTTACAGAAAATTTTTAAGCCTATTTGCTTGACATAGTTTCGTTGGTATTCTGAAGTGAAAAATCCGCCACTTCAGCATATCGAGACCGATTTGGCGTTGAAGAGCAAGGAACTGCCAATATTACAATGATCCGAGGAAAAATATACCGCATACACAGTTATAACAGCACTGATGATGCTCCTTAAGGCACTATAACTATGTAAAGGTCGCTAGCGGCAATGTCCATAGCGTATAGGACAGCGCGCGATATGGAGCACAACTATACATAGTTAGGTTCTATACATAGGGGTCGATGACAGCCCTTTGATGTACGATTTGATAACAATCAAATTTTAAAAATGTCAGATTGAGCCTGAGCCAATGCAGCTAAGTATATAGCTTTCCTTTTATTGTAGCTTCTCTGTAACTTTAGCTGTTATGACATTTTTCTAGAATAGCCTGCAGTTTCTCTAGTCCCAGTTGTCTGGTTAAAATAATATTTCTTTCAGGGATTTTCTCAGGATTAGGGAATGAGTTTAGTGCGCGTTCCAGGCTAGCTTCTCTAATAAGGTGTAGCATGGGGTAGGGTGAGCGGTTAGTGTAGTTGGCTGGATCGTCGATATTTTTACCGTCAAAGCAATAATCAGGATGAAAACTCGCTAATTGATATATTCCTTCGTAACCTTGTCCAAGTAATAGTGACTCTGCAAGCGCTAGAAAATCAAGATAGTCATCGAAATGCTCAAGCGCTGTTGGGAATATAAGCAGGCTTGTTTCAATTTCTGCCTTAGTGTCCAGCAATTGACATTCTATAAAAATAGACTCTAAGCACTGCTCTAGTTCATCTGATTCGATAACAGAATAACGTATGCTTGCGCGATCATGCTCTCGTTTGGCAAAAGGGCAGATATTATAGTTAATAATAAAGGATGTTAACCATGCTTCTGTCTGTTTTATGATGTCTTCAGTATTTGTCATATCTAATGGTCGATTAAAAACAAAAAAGCCCCTAAAGAGGGGCTTTTGATACTCACGGAATAAAGTACGATTTAGCTGTGACTCTGACCTTCTGCGATACGTTGTTCTCTTAACTCTTTGGCATGCTCTATTTTAGAGAAAACTCTAAGTATATCTGTAGATGAAAGAATACCAACCAGCTTGTCATTTTCAACAACAGGAATTGCGCCAATTTTATGTTCTGCCATCACCGCTGCAGCATCAGAAGCTAGCGTGTCAGGTGTTATGGAGACAACGCCTCTACGCATAATATTTTGAACTTTTTTAGGTATAACGTGTAGCTCAGTACCGGTCTTATTGGCTTCAATTGCATTTGAATTACTTTTAGGACCTAGCGCTTTATACATGTCTCTATCAGAAACCATACCGATAAGTTTGCCTTTTTCAATGACAGGTATGTGTCTGACTTTTTCGTAGTGAATCAAGAAGAACACGCGATCAATTAAGTCGTGTGGCTCAACAGTAAAGACATGTGAAGTCATTAATTCTTCAACGCGCATGAATATCCCCTCTAACAAAAAAAAATAACTGGCTAAGAATAAGGAAGTTTCACATTTTTTACAAGCACTTAAAAGATTGAGATTAAAATAATTCTAATTGTTTTTGGATGCGTGTTGTTTATACTATTGATTTGTAAGTAGTTTGTGGTTTTTCAAATATTGTATCTAGATGCTGTTTAATGAATGAATTGAAGAGTTTGCTTGTTAGTTTTGAAATGTAGATAGATATTTTGTTAATTAGGGCGGTTTTGTTAGATTGCTTCATTTCTAAAAGTTGGTTTTTGATATAAAATAAGCAAAGTTTAATTTAGCTCGTTTTAATATATTTGTATATTGTTTTTTAGGATGAATTGTTTGCTTAAGAATAGATAATTAATGTTGATTTTTTATTCTTAAACTAGCTGTTAATTTTAAATTTTGGAGTTTTTATGCGTATTATACTTTTAGGTAGTCCAGGGTCAGGTAAGGGGACTCAAGCCCAATTCATTACTGAGAAATATGGAATACCTCAGATCTCTACTGGCGATATGTTACGTGCGGCAGTAAAGGCGGGAACGCCTCTTGGTGTTGAAGCCAAGGCGGTGATGGATGCAGGTGGTCTGGTTTCAGACGATATCATTTTAGGCTTGATTAAAGAGCGTATTACTGAAGATGATTGTACTAATGGCTTTTTGCTAGATGGTTTTCCCCGTACTATTGCTCAGGCTGAAGGGCTGATTTCAATGCAAGTTACTGTTGATTATGTGATTGAAATAGCGGTTGAAGATGCTGAAATAATAAAGCGAATGAGTGGCCGACGTGTTCACTTAGCATCGGGGCGTACCTATCACATTGAATTTAATAAGCCTAAGCAAGATGGTTTAGATGATGAAACAGGCGAAGCGCTTATTCAAAGAGATGATGATCAAGAAGATATCGTGAAAAAACGATTGGCTGTCTATCATGATCAGACTAAACCATTGGTTAATTTCTATTCTGCAGCCGATCAGTCGGCTCAGTTTGGTTCTATTACCGGGGTGGGTGAAGTGAGTGATATTACAGAAAAAGTTTTTGCTGTATTGGGGTAAGGTTTTTTGAACAATGGTGAAACAAGTGGTTTTTGTATTGAGGCTGCTTGTTTAGCATTTGTTTATGAGTTTAAAACATCATCAGTGTTCTGATGGGTTCAATTGTTGTATAGAAGGTATGTGAGTGTCAAAAAAAGTTGATGTAGCGGTAGTTGGTGCAACAGGTGCTGTTGGGGAAGCAATGTTATCTATTCTGGAGGAACGTAACTTTCCTGTAGGTGAAGTGTATGCTTTGGCGAGTAGCCGTTCTGTTGGTAAGCGTATTCCTTTTAAAGGAAGTTCCTTGATTGTTGAAGATTTGGCTGATTTTGATTTTTCTAAAGCACAAATTGGATTGTTTTCTGCGGGTGCATCAATTTCGAAAGAGTTTGCCCCCAAAGCTGCTGCGGCTGGATGTATAGTCATTGATAATACTTCAGAATTTCGTTATGAGGATGATATTCCTTTAGTTGTGCCAGAGGTCAATCCTGAGAAAATTGGACAATACCAAGGCCGAGGTATTATTGCTAATCCAAATTGTTCAACGATTCAGATGCTGGTTGCGCTAAAACCAATTTATGATGCAGTTGGTATAGACCGTATCAATGTTTGTACTTATCAGGCTGTTTCAGGTACAGGGAAAGAAGCAATAGAAGAAGTTGTTAAGCAGACTGCTCAGTTACTGAATGGAAAGCCCATTACAACCGATGTTTATCCAAAACAAATAGCATTTAATGTGTTGCCACAAATAGATGTATTTATGGAGAACGGCTACACCAAGGAAGAAATGAAAATGGTGTGGGAAACGCAAAAAATATTTAGTGATGATGATATTCAAGTAAATCCAACCGCTGTACGGGTGCCTGTTTTTTATGGTCATTCTGAAGCGGTACATATTGAAACCAAAGAAAAGATTTCTGTAGAGACTGTGCGTCAATTATTGTCAGCTGCGCCAGGTGTAACGGTTATGGATGAACGCGTTGATGGGGGTTATCCAACAGCGGTGACAGAATCATCTGGTCATGATGATGTCTTTGTTGGGCGTATTAGAGAAGATATCTCTCATCCTCAAGGTATTGATTTATGGGTGGTTGGTGATAACGTGCGTAAAGGCGCAGCACTTAATAGCATACAAATTGCAGAAGAGCTGGTAAAAAAATACATCTAGTCTAAGCTTAGATAATATAAATGACTATCTTGGCAAAGGTGGGGGTATGGGCCGTGAAGAGGGCTGCTCTCTAGGTACAAGCTTAATAAAAACTTAAGCAATGCCTCAATTATTGCTTAGGGTGGTTGGTGTTTTATTTTCAAAGGCCTGAATTTGGTTTTTTTGCTGTTAGCTGTCAACTTAGGTTGAATAGCTTAATGAGGTTTGTGACGTGGTAAAAAATTGTAAAGGAGATTGCTTGTGCGCAATTTAACTAAAACTATAGCGGCTGTATCGTTACTGGTTCCTGCAAGTGCTTATTCACTAGGTATTGGCGATATTAAATTGCATTCAGCATTAAACCAGAGGCTTGATGCTGAAATTGCATTGTTACTGTCATCAGGCGAGACTGTTGCTGATGTTAAAGTAAACTTGGCCTCTCCTGAAAAGTTTGATGAAGCAGGTGTACCCTGGAGCTATTTTCTTTCAAAAATTAAATTTACAGCAGTCACTCAAGCTAATGGTTCTACTGTCGTTAAATTGAGTTCAAAAGAAGCCCTAAGGGAGCCTTTTTTAGATTTTTTGCTTGAAGTAAGCTGGGCTACGGGTAGTTTGTATCGTGAATTTACGGTTCTGGTAGATCCCCCCGTCGCTTATACCCAATCGACTATCCCTGTTATCCAGAAACCTCAGCAGATTGATACATCAGCCGTTATATCGGCTGAAAAAGTGTCTGCTCGGGCTCAGCAAGGAAGTAGGGCTACTGTTAATATGGATGGGCTTACTAAAAAATCAGATTCGCTATGGGGAGTTGCTAAAAAAACCAATGTTCATGATGATGTCTCCATAGAACAAATGATGTTGGCGATATACGAAGCCAATCCAAAAGCGTTTTATAAGAAAAATGTTAATGCTTTAATGGCTGGGAAACGGCTTGATATTCCTGAGAGGCAAGCTATTCTCAAGCTATCAAAAAAACAGGCTCTAGCGGCATACAGGCAGCAAGATAATGAATGGCGAGGCCGCGTTGGCAAGAAAGCTACGCAACAGAGCATAGCCCAAACAGAACTAGCAACTCAGTTAGAACTAGAGGCACCTGTTGTCGATGATATTACTGATGGCTCTGTTGTAGCAACGGCGGATGATCAGGTAAGTAAATCTGTTGTCGATTCCGAAATAAAAGACTCTATTGTTGACACTGGTACTGAAGGGCTTGCTGTACAAGCCAAGATGGAAAAACTAGAGCAGCAGTTAGTTATGATGCAAAAAATGCTGGTTCTAAAGGATGAGCAAATTGCATCTTTGCAAAATAAAAAAGTGTCTGATGCTGTTGTCAAACCGGGTATTGATGCCAAAAAAGTCACTGCCACAGATAAGCCGAAACAGCATAAACCTTCAGATACTAAGCCAGTAAAATCAACCACAGCTGTTGTGAAAAAGGCTATAAAAAAGCCAAAGCCTATTGCTAAAGCTAAGCCTGAAGCAGATGACGATATGTTGACCTATGCTATCGGTGGGACGGGACTTGCTATTTTAGCTGGCTTGGGGTTTTTGTGGTGGCGTAAAAGGCAGGATGAAGATCAAACGGATACTGAAAGTATGTTTGCGTCGGCAAGTGAAATTAGTTTGCCAGATTCATCTGCAGAAGATGAGCTTTCTATTCCTATTGTTGATGATTCTTCTTCGTATGATGTGGGAACAGTGGGAGAAAGTTCTTTCTTAAGTGAATTTACTCCTAGTGATTTTGATGCTTTCGATACTGATCATCATGAAGTTGATCCTATTTCTGAAGCTGACGTTTATCTAGCTTATGGGCGCTATCAGCAAGCTGAGGACTTGATGCGTGAGGCAATAAAAGACAGTCCTGAAAGAGATGAGTGCAAGCTAAAATTATTAGAAATTTTTTATGCTAATGAAAATAAAACTGCTTTTGAAGAATATGCAAAAGAGTTGGTTAGTTCTGGAAAGCATGAGGATAAGGATTTTTGGTCTAAAGTTACTGAGATGGGAGGGGAGTTAGATCCAGAATCTCCTATATATGCTGATAAGGCAAGTTTTGATGCGGTTAATTTAGCTGAGCAGGGTGATATTTTAAATAATGAGCCAGGACAGGTTTTAGGGGCTGAAGAAGACTTGGCGGCAACAGATTTTGATTTGTCAGTTTTTGATGATAATGTTGAAGACCCCGTTGCTAAAGAGCCGAATGTTGAGGCGGCCGACGACAATGCCCTTGATTTTGATTTAAGTGTTTTTGATATTGATGGTTCTGTCGATGATGTTGAGGTCAAGGAAAAAGAGGTTGTTGATGATGCTAATGCCATAAACTTTGATTTGGATTCGGTTGCTTTAGATGATGTTGAAGATAAAGAGCTCAAAGGTGTCGATATCGATGTTGATGAGGTTGAATCATTTGATTTTGATATGCAGACAGCTGATCCAGGGATAGATGAAAGTGTTGACAAAGTTGGTGAGATTGATTTATCTGCCGAGCTAGAGAGTGAAAGTGATATTGATTTAGAAGCTTTTGATTTTTCACAAGATGGTGATAAAAAAGAAGAGGCTAAAGCTGAGGTTGAGGTAACTGAAGATATTGAATCATTCGACTTTGATTTTGATTTCGACGCTGACACTTCTGTATCTACTTCGACACCTGTTGTTGAGTTAAATGACGGAGTTTCTGATTTGACCGATATGGATGAGTTAGAGACTAAAATTGATTTGGCGAAAGCCTATATAGATATGGGGGACTCTGAAGCGGCTAAAGGTATTGCTGAAGAGGTTTTAAATAAGGGGAGTAGTGATCAAAAGGTGGCTGCTCAAGCAATACTGGATCAGATAAAGTAAATTTTCTAATCTACCTATCTAGATAAAAAAGCTCTTGAACAGGGCTTTTTTTATGCCTGCTATTATAAGGCTGCCTGCACACCATCCTAGACTCCTAAAGTCTTGTGGTTGCTGTCAAGGATATATTCAGGTACGGAGCGAATTGAAGAAGACCCAAATGCTAATGTCATTAAGTTAGGGGCAAAAGATGTATTTCAAAACCAAAAAATTTTGTAACTACTCAGCGAATTTAGGACTGAAGGTATAGGGAATTGATTTATAAGGACGCGTGAATACGTCCCTGTAAGCTCTGCTGCAACGTCCTGTTGCAGAAGCCTTATAAATAAACACCCTATACCTACATAAAAATATACGCTGAGTAGTTACAAAATTATTCACACAAAGCCACAGAGACACAAAGAAAAGAAAAAGAAATCGCTCTTCTTGGTGGCTTTGTGTGAGTATAAAATTTTGTAGAGTTTCTTAGCTTAGGAATAGGTACGAAATAAGATAGACAATACCAATAGGAAGTGGGATTTTAGTCCCGCATAAGTCAAGGCGAGGCTAAAGAGGCTGTGAAAGTATTGGCTTTTAGCTCCCCTCTTTGGAAAAGAGGGGGTGGGGGAGATTTTATTATAAAAATAATTCATTTAATATCAATGGGGTACTGATTTACAAAATCCCCCTCTATCCCCCTTTTCCAAAGGGGGGAGGTCAAAAAGAGAATGCTTTCACAGTCTCTAAAGCCTCACTTCCAAGGTGTTGGCGTTATTTCATGCATGTTCCTTAATGGCATTGGCCCAGGGGCCCTACGTCTAGATCAACTATGCACAAAAGCGGTTTCGTTAAACTATCCTCAATGACTGGACGGCTATTGCTGAAAAACTGTCGCTTCCCGAGCGTTGCTATCGCGGCACTACGGATCAGCAGCTTTTTAACTACTGGAGGCTGAAAATCACTCCACAATAGCATTCTTTCCCTGGTTTTCAGCTGAGGAGGCTACAACAGATTGAGGATTTTTTGTTTTTTTTGTATAAAAGCAGTAATCTCATTTTTTAATAGAATAAAATTTGATTGGATTAACTGCTGGTTGTCTCCAGAAAAGCTACTTTCTAGTTCGTAAGCGAGGGTCTGGATGTCTGAAAAGCCACAGAAACTGACAGAGCCGTGTAATTTATGGGTGGTTTCTTGTGCCAATGAAAGCTTGTTGTTCTTTAAGGCTTGCTCTATTTGATTGGCTTGTTCGGGGAGTTCGCTAAATAATTTGTTAAAAATAGTGGTTGCCAAGGCAGTATTTCCTGAAGTTCTTTGTAGTAGTGTGACCACATAATCAAGCTTTTCTGGCTGATTGTTTTGTTGTTTTGTTGGGGGTGGTGTTATTGGAAGCCATAGGCTTAATAGCTCCTCAAGTTGTTCCATTAGGATGGGCTTAATCAGGCATTCATCAAAACCTGCATCAATTAGAATTTTGCGCTGGTGACTTTGAGCGTGAGCAGTAATTGCAATAACAGGTGAGTGTTGGTTGACTGAATCTTCTCGTTTAATGATTTTAATCAGTTCTAGTCCGCTAAAATAAGGCATCTGCAAGTCAAGTAAAATAAGGTCATATTTATATTTTTCTAGGTAAGCCAAGGCTGTTTTACCGTCATTCGCCAAAGTGATGTTATTGCAGTAATCTTTAAGTTGGGATTGCAATAGCAGTCTGTTTATTTCATTATCATCAGCAATAAATATGGAAATGGAGTCATCTCTTATTGTTGTGCCTGCTGAAGGAGTTGGTAGTATTGTTTGTTTGGTGTTGAGTCGGGCATCAATTATGCGTTCTAAAAAACTGGATCGACAGGGTAGTGGCAGAAATTGTGTATCAGTATTTATTTTGCAATTGTCGGTGATAAATATAATGGGCTGGCTTGTCAAAGAATGTATTTGTTGTAATAGATTGTTTGATAGTTCGCTGTTATTTGTTTTTGCATAAAAAAGAAGTTCACAATTGTACTGGGGAGGAAGGGTAAGTTTTGTCAAAGAAGGGCTGTCAGTCACGGTATAGCCAAGAAAGCGAAGTTGCTTTACAAATGCGTTGCGTCTTAAGGTAAGCGGATCTATAACACAAAAAGAGTGTTGTTTTAGTATGGAGGGCTCTATTTCTGGTAAAAGGACAGGAAGGTTAAACCAAAAGCTCGAGCCAGTATTGTATTGACTACAAACACCAATAGAACCATGTAGTCGTTCAATAATATTCTTTGAAATAGTTAAGCCTAGTCCTGTTCCTGATTTATTATCAGCAGCGTAATCAGTCGCTTGCTGAAAAGGTTGAAATAAAGTATTTATTTTGTGCTGTTGGATTCCAATACCTGTATCAGAGACTGAAATCAACAGTGACTTAAAGTTGCGTAGTCGGCAACGAAGAATAATATGTCCTGAATGAGTAAACTTATTCGCATTACCTAATAAATTGGTGATGACTTGTTGTAAGCGATTGGGGTCCGATGTGATTGATTTTGGAATGGAATTATCAATATCTATGATCATTCGGACTGCACCAGGCGTTGGGCTAATAATGCTGGCACAGTTCTCAATGATTTCTCTAAAATCAAATGTTATTTTATTGATTTTAAAGTTACCCGTTTCAAGGCTGGAATAATCAAGGATTTCATTTACGATAGTTAAAAGATTAGTCGCTGAGGTTTTAATTAGCTGAGCTTGATCTAGTTGCTGTAAAGAAAGTTGGGAGTTAGTGAGTAATTCAATAAAGCCAAGAATACCATTCATTGGGGTGCGTATTTCATGGCTTATATGAGCGATAAATTGAGATTTTGTTTTATTTTGAGAGACGGCTAATTGGGTGGTTTTTTCAAGAGATTTATTTTTATCTTCTAAGCTAATTAAGGTTTTGTTTAGCTCCTGGATAGCCATGTTTACTTGTTGTCTTAAATGGCTTTGAGTATGTTGAACCCCCGTTGCCATACTGTTAAAGCTTTGACACAGTAGATCTAATTCGGCGGTACGACTACTTTTTGCACGAGCACTCATATCCCCCTTGGCTAGAGCATTGGCGGCTTTAGTTAGGTCAATAATTGGATCGCCGATGGCTTTTTTAAGACGAATAGCAAGTAGAGTGCTGCATGTAATACCTATAAAAATAAGTAGCAGGCTGTTTGCAAGATAGCTATTTTGCTGTTTATGGGTGTGTGCTAAAGATAAAATTATTTTAACCCGGCCAATTTTTTTTGTGGGTAACTTGTTGCTCTGATCAGAAAAGCCGTTAATTGCACTATTGTTTTTTGTCCGTAGAGAATGAATGGTGACAGGGCGATGAAAAAAAAGTAGCTCTTTTTCATCGGGTCTGGGGGTAAGTTCAGCAATTGACAGTGAATTTCCCTGGCTATCAAAGATTTGGGCACAGACAATGTCGGGTTCATTTAATAAAGCAGAAGTGATTTCATCTAATACTTCTTTATTGCCCGAGAAAACGCCATAGATACTCGAAATGGCGAGTTGGTTAATGGTTATTTGTCCTTTTTCTTTTAGCGCGTTTTCAAGGTCATGGTAGTGCTGCTGGATAAAATAAAAAGCCAGCGCTGATACCAAAAATAATGCAGGAACTATACCTAGGAGTAAAAGCCGAAATTGAATGCCAGATAGATTCATTGTGTTACTCTGAGGTAGTAGGAATTATTTTGTATTGACTATTTAAGTAAATGCTAATATTCTTGCAAGACACCGTATTTGCCGCGAAAATAAATTGCTGGCAAATATACTTAAACAAAAAATGCATAACAATAATAATAGCGCATTTTTATTATAACGTATGAGGAGAAAGTTATGGCTCGAATAGTTGTCTTAGGTGCTGGGATAGGCGGGGTCCCCATGGCCTATGAAATGAAAGAAGTAGTGGGTGGGGAGCATGAAGTTATCAGTATTTCAGATTCCCCTACTTTTCATTTTGTTCCCTCTAACCCTTGGGTTCCGCCTAGGTGGCGTAAGCCTTCAGATTTAAAGGTTGAGCTCGCTCCAGTGATGAAAAAGAAAGGTATTGAGTTTATTCAGAAGGCGGCAACTAAAGTCGATGCTGAGAATAGTCAAATCCTGATGGATGATGAGTCTACCGTCCCCTATGATTATTTAATTATTGCAACAGGGCCTCGCTTAGCATTTGATGAGGTGCCTGGGTTGGGGCCTGATGGCTATACTTCATCTATTTGCCATGTTGATCATGCGGAGTTGGCATCAAAAGACTGGGATGAGTTTATGAAAAATCCTGGGCCTATAGTGGTTGGAGCTGTTCAGGGGGCTTCATGTTTTGGCCCTGCTTATGAATATTTGATGATTCTGGAAACAGAATTACGGAAAAGGAAAATTCGTGATCAAGTGCCTATGACCTTTGTTACTTCTGAGCCTTATATTGGGCATTTAGGCCTTGGCGGGGTAGGTGATACAAAAGGATTGCTGGAAAGTGCCTTGCGTGATAAAACGATTAACTGGGTCACCAATGCCAAGGTAGATAAAATAGAACAGGGGATGATGTATGTTACCGAAGTGGATGAGAATGCTGAGGAGAAGAAAAAGCATGAAATTCCTTTTAAGCATTCTATGATGCTACCTGCTTTTACCGGGATTGATGCCGTAAGGCATTCAGGTGCAGAGGGTTTAATTAATCCCAGGGGATTTGTGCTGGTAGATAAATATCAGCGAAACCCGACCTTCAAAAACATCTACTCAGTAGGGGTTTGTATAGCCTTGCCACCGGTTGAGAAAACCCCGATTCCTACAGGTACGCCAAAAACAGGCTATATGATTGAGTCTATGGTAACGGCAACTGCGCATAACATCAGAGATGAATTAGCTGGAAAAGAACCTTCTGATATTCCAAGCTTAAGTGCGTTATGTCTAGCTGATTTAGGTGATACTGGGGTGGCTTTTTTAGCCGTGCCGCAAATCCCGCCTAGAAATACTACTTGGTCAAATCATGGGCGCTGGGTTCATCTTGCTAAAATTGGTTTTGAAAAATATTTTATCCGTAAAATAAAAAAAGGTATTAGTGAGCCATTTTACGAAAGAATGATGCTTAAAATTATGGGTGTTGTAAGGTTGAAATAGGAGAGAATATGACGATTGAACGATGGGTAATGGCTGTTGCCGGAACCTTTATATTAATCAGTGTAAATCTGGCTGTATTTTATTCAATAAATTGGTTATGGTTTACGGGCTTTGTGGGCTTAAATTTATTGCAGGCTGCATTTACTGGTTTTTGCCCCTTGGCCATTATCTTAAAAAAGTTTGGTGTTAAATCTGGCTGTGCATTTTAGCGCCTTTAATTTTTAAAACACTGTTTGAAAAAAGGGGGTGAA
>Ga0209825_1001223_pt1 | contig 11804 bp, 6 predicted proteins | sample EN8Hudsemesocosm_FD_184631 | JGI IMG/M metagenome (GOLD analysis project Ga0209825, IMG submission 184631) | Methane-oxidizing microbial communities from mesocosms in the Hudson Canyon - EN8B Hudson Canyon (SPAdes) (version 2) | ecosystem: Environmental > Aquatic > Marine > Cold seeps | place...
GGCTAGGTTTTGAAAGCCTTTCACCTTGGCGGCCTGTCTTACAAGTGTTACCAATTACATTGGATTTGTTATGGGCTCCGTTAAACCCAGAAATTTTATTACAATTCTTAATGCATCCAGTAGGCCCTTTAGTTGCAAGAATCCGTAAACCCTTAGCAAATATAGTCGCGCAATCACCAGGTATTGGCGGTGAAAAATGGCAAGATAAATTGGATGAGTTATTAGAAAAAGAAAAGTTGCGAGAATACTTTACCGAAAAAGACTTTAAGCAATTAAATGCAGATATTAAGTACTGGTTCGATAGTGAGCGATATGATCCTAATGAAGGATTACCTATTGAGGTTGCCAAGCAGCGTTGTATTAAAGTGGCGAACTGGTTAGCTCAACAACAAGCAAAAATTCAAGATGATTCGATGAGATCATTATTTGGAGCAGCCCATAGTCAAGCCAGTGAACTAAATACGGCATTAAGCAATCTGTTAGAGGGTGGTACAACTAATATTAAACCCGAACAATTACGTTATTTATTAGATCAATTGACTGGTTCAGGTACTGGTATTGTTGATAAATATTCTGAATGTTTAGCTGATCAACCAAAATGGCTGGTTGGAACACAGCAAGCGGACAGCTTTAATCAAGCAGTTGATAGCGTAATCTGGTGGGACCTGCAAGCTCAAGGTTCAGACTCTGGCTATGCGTGGTCTAGTAAAGAAGTGCAACAATTGGCTAAGCAAGGGGTATTGCTACCTGAATTAGATAAACAATTACAACATCAGGCGCTAAGCTGGTTAAAACCGATTAATGCAGCAACAGAAAGTCTGGTATTAGTCTTACATGATAGCGATGAAGCGCATCACCCATTATGGGATCAAATCAATAGTTGTGTGGAAAATTGGCATGAAATCAGTGCTGAAGATAGCGTGTTAACCAAAGAGCCTATTATCTCATTAAATGCATTGACCTCAGTCAGTACGACATACAACCCACTGCCTTCATTAAGGCGTTGGTGGCAACTGGAAACAGGTGAAAACTTAACTAAACGCGATAAAGAATCATATTCTAGTTTAGAAAATTTCTTCTACAGCCCGTATCAATGGGTATTGCGATATAAAGCTGGGTTAAAAGCAGGCACTTTACAGTCTCTCAGTGATGGCAATTTATTAAAAGGCACCTTGGTTCATCACTTGTATGAAAAATTCTTTAATGAAAATGCTGATTTACTAACGACATCAACATTAGATACTCAAAAAGTAGATCAGTGGTTTGATCAAACAATGGATCAATTGTTAATAGAAGAAGGCGCTGTTTTATTAATGCGAGGCAGACTGGTTGAAAAAGAAATGTTCATCAGTACAGCCAGACAATCGTTACATCAACTTATTCACCAGCTACGCGTTGCAAAAGTTGTCACAGTAGAAATGGAAGCAGCACAGGAAGCTTTATTCTTTGGCGGTAATTTACATGGCTTTATAGATATGAAGGTGACTAATAAAGACGGTGATGAAGCTTTAGTTGATATTAAATGGGGCGGCATTAAATATCGAAAAGCGAGTTTAAAAGACAATAAGCATTTACAGTTAGTTACTTACTCTTATTTGAATCACAAAACCAGTCCATCTAAAAAATGGCCACCCGTCGCCTTTTATATTATTGATGGCGGTGCAATGGTGGCACAAGATAACCGTTATTTTCCAGAAGCAACAGATGTACCGCCTACCGAAAATGAAAACCATGCGGTGATCTGGCAAAAAATGGAAAAGACATGGAAATGGCGTAGGCAACAAATTGAGCAAGGCTTAATTGAAGTCACTGTGACAGGAACAGAAAGTGATGAGGATTCTGATGCAGGAGAAGATGCCTTAATTATTCCAGAGACCAGTGATGGCTTTAATGATTATCGAGTATTAACGGGATGGGGAGAATAAAATGATGGAACATATTACCTTTATTAGTGCAGGTGCTGGGAGTGGTAAAACTTATCGATTAGCCTCTGATCTGGAAAAAATGCTGACTGCAAAAAATCCAGCAAAACCCTCAGGTGTTATTGGTACAACGTTTACTAAATTAGCGGCGGGTGAATTGCGAGAAAGGGTCAGACAAAGACTTAATGAACGAGGGTTTAGCCAAATTGCAAATCAAATGGATCAAGCCATGTTGGGGACGGTCAACAGTGTTTGTGGTCAGCTACTTGAACGGTTTGCATTTGAAGCAGGTCTATCCCCTCAGTTAAAGGTTATAGAAGAAACCGAAGCAAATCATTTGTTCAGTTTAGCATTAGAGCAAGTGTTAGATATAAGCACTGTGCAAACGATGAATAGTTTAGCTTATCGCTTAGGTCAAGAAGACTGGAAAAAGGTTGTTAAAGATATTGTAGGTACAGCAAGATCAAATAATCAGTCTTCTGAAGAAATTGAAGGCAGTGGCCAAAGTAGTGCTGATTCATTATTAGCATTTTTCCCCAAAGTTTCGCCTAAAGACTTGGATCAAGAGTTATACAAAGTTGTTGAGTCAGCGATTAAATTTATAGAAGAAGGCGAAGATACTACTGTAGGGACTAAGAAATACCTAGCGACAATAAAGGACTTAGTAGCCCCTATAAAGTATAAAAATTTGGTTTGGTCAAGCTGGGTCAAGTTATCAAAAGATAAAACAACCAAGAAAAGTCTTGATGCCTGTGAAGCAGTACAACGTGTGGCAGCAGACTTTGAAAGACATCCACGATTACAACAAGACATAAGAAATTATTGTGAAAGTATTTTTGAAATAGCGGCTAAAGCTTTAACGCATTTTCAACACAGCAAAAAAGTAAGGGGTTTAATTGATTTTACCGATCAAGAGCAATTGCTATATGAAGCCTTAGATAATCAGCAAGTTCAAGAAGTCTTAAAAGATGAATTAGATTTATTAATGGTCGATGAGTTTCAAGATACTAGTCCGATTCAATTAGCTTTATTTTTAAGATTAGCAAAATTAGCTAAACAAGTGATATGGGTAGGGGATGTAAAACAAGCCATTTATGGTTTTAGAGGTTCTGACCCAGAATTAATGCAAGCTATTTTAAAACACCTAGATGCGAATGGTGGGAAAACGGATGTACTCACTACATCATGGCGGTCACGTCCTGAATTAGTTAATTATGTTAACGAGGTCTTTGTTCCTGCTTTTGCAAATACATTAGCTAAAGAACGCGTTGAATTAAACCCTAAAACAGGGAGTGATCAAGTTACCGAATCCAGTGCTGTTGAACACTGGCAGATAATGGGTAAAAAAAGTGAACAGGCATTAGCAACGGCAAAAGGTATTCAGGAATTAATTGAAAGTGAATACCAGCTCATAGATAAAGAGACTGGCTTAGCAAGAACAGCAAATTATGGTGATATAGCCATACTTTGTCGTACTCATGACAACTTAAATGAAGTGGCCAATGCATTGGTAGCTTTTAGTATCCCTGTCAGTCGTAGTCAAACAGGATTATTAAGAACACCTGAAGCGGCTTTAGTCTTGGCTGCTATACGGTATTTAGCTGACCCTAGAGACAGTCTGGCAACGGCTGAAATTATTAGTTTAACCCAAGGTGATGCACCTGAAGTTTGGTTACAATCAAGATTAGATTATATTAATGAACAAACTAAAAAGCCCTCTCCAGAGGGAGAGGGTTGGGTGAGGGGAGATTTAAATAAGAAAACTCAATGGGGAGATGAAATCCCTTTACTACAAACACTGTCCGCACAAAGAGAAAGAATCCAATATCTAACACCGTCAGAAGTGATGGCACAAGCCATACACTCAGCGGATATTCGTCAAGTCATACTAAGCTGGCAAACTAATACACAACAAGCTAAGCAACGCCTGTTAAATATTGAACAATGCTTATCATTTGCAGAAAGTTATGAAAGCCAATGTGGTAATACAGGTCAAGTCGCCACAGTAACAGGTTTGTTATTATGGTTAACCCAGTTAGCAAAAGATAAAGAAGATAAGCAAGCAGCGAATACACAAAAAGATGCCATACAATTATTAACGCATCATGGCGCTAAAGGTTTGGAATGGCCTATCGTGATAGCCATGGATTTAGACAGTAATATCAAAAGCAATTTATGGGGACTTTCTGTAGCAGCAGATAATGAAAACCTAGATATTACACAACCATTAAAAGGCAGAAAGCTACAGTTTTGGTTATGGCCGTTTGGCAAACAAGCAACAGGTATTACATTAAAAGATCAGGTGGAAAAATCAGCTTTTGGTCTGAAAGAATTAGAACGTGCAACAGAAGAATCTAAACGATTATTGTATGTCAGCTTAACTCGACCTAGAGATTGCTTGATCATGCCAATGAAAACAGACAAGGGTGAATGGCTTAATTGTTTAGGTGCCGATTGGATGTTACCTAAAACAGAAACCAGTAAAGAACTCACTTTGCCAGAAAGCGAACAAACGATTCCAGCCGCTTTTAAAACATTGGAGCAGAAAGAAACACCAGAAATTGCAACATCAAGAGAAGAGCCGCCGCATTGGTTCGAAACAGTTAAAAGTGGAACAGACAAATTAAGAGCAAAACTATCACCTTCATTGGTAGCACCACTAGAACATGCAAAAGTAGTTGAGACCATAGAGCTGGGCGAAAGAATTAGCTTAAAAGGTACACCTGATATGGCAAACCTAGGTGAAGCCATACACGCGCTGATAGCCACCCAAATAATTAATAACCCAGATGATCCAAAAGCATTGGCAGAACAGGTATTGCAAAGCTTTGCTGTAACCGAACATATCAGTACAGAAGATGGATTAACCTGTGCAACACGCTTTAAAAAGTTTGCTGAAGAACATCTTAAAGCCAAAGTCATTTATGTTGAGTATCCGATTGAATACTTAAAACCCAATGGTCAAACAGCAACAGGCTGGATTGATGCTTTAGTTGAAACTGATGAGGGTTATATTATTGTTGACCATAAATCTAATCCTCAATCCAAGGCTGATTGGAATGATGTGGCTTTGAAGTATTCTGGGCAATTGGCACTTTATAAAGAAGCGGTTGAGGCAGTGAGTGATAAGTCTGTGATTGGGTGTTGGGTGAATTTTGCTGTTACTGGTGGGGCAGTAAAAATTGAAGTTTAATATATACAATTTTTTAGCTTAGGTAAGACAAAATAATTAGGATTAATGGAAATGATATATCTTTTTAATGGAACAGAAATTGAAAAACAATTTGTATATGAGTTTCCTTGTGAAGCCCTTGATCAGTTGTTGAAACAAGGTAAAACGTATGAGGAAATATCTACTGCATGGGGTAATAATGAAGACAATCAAGTACCTATCTTGCAACCAGTAGAAGGTAATGATAATAATGTCCCAGAGCGATATATTCAGAAAATTTATGAAGATAACAATAGCAAGAAATTTTTTCTTACAAACCAATGGGGCAGAAAAAATCATGCGTTGCCAAGATGGGAAACATTTATCAATGGTTGCGCTGAATTAGGCTTAACTATTATAGAAAAACAAAAGAATAATTCGTGTGAATTAAACCAAATATTATATGGTCCACCAGGGACTGGAAAAACATACTCAACAGTAAATCTTGCTTTAGAAGTTTTAGATAGAACAGGAAAACATACTGAAATAAACAGTATTAAAAAATTGAAAGAAAAATTTCCTAAGCAAGTAGAGTTTGTCACATTTCACCAAAGCTTTAGTTATGAAGATTTTGTTGAGGGGTTGAAAGCTGAAAGTGATGGTGGAAATTTATCTTATTCTGTTGAAGATGGTGTTTTTAAACTGATTTGTGAAAATGCAAAAACTAGCGGTAATAACTCACTAGAAGAGTTAGATAAGGCAATTGAAAAGTTAAAGGAACAAGTTGAAGAAGGTTCTTTAGAGCTAAAAACAAAGGCACAAAAGAAAAAATTCTCCTTAACCTATAATGGAGGGAATTCTTTTTACGCTAAACCAGAAGCTGGTACATACGATAACCCCGTTTCAATTGAGTCTATTAGAACATTGTATATCAACCCAGATGTTAAAAGCGGAGAAGAAGGAGTCCATTTTAAGACATACACTACCCCTGTTATCGAATACTTGAACAAAAGGTTTAACATTCCTGAATATCATCATCAGACTGATAACAAGCCTCACGTTTTAATTATAGATGAAATAAATCGTGGCAATATTTCACGTATTTTTGGAGAGTTAATTACCTTAATTGAATCTTCAAAACGAGCAGGAGAAGATGAAGAAATATCAGTTACATTGCCCTACTCTAAAGAGTTTTTTTCTGTTCCAAGTAACCTATATATTATAGGGACTATGAATACAGCCGATAGATCTTTAGCTTTGATGGATACAGCATTACGTCGTCGTTTTGATTTTATTGAATTGATGCCTAATAGTTCTTTAGTTCCTGACAATATTGAGGGCGTTAATGTTAAATTAATACTTGATGAAATCAATCGACGTATTGAAGTACTTTATGATCGTGAACATACCATTGGTCATGCTTTTTTGATGAAGGTGAAAAACTTAGATAATTTACGACACGCTTTTAAAAATAAGATACTGCCATTACTTGAAGAGTACTTTTACGATGACTGGGAGAAAATACGATTAGTCTTGGCTGATGAAAATCAGAATTTTTATAAGGTATTGAAGAAGGATGATGATATATTTTCAGGTATGGGTGACGATTATAAAGATCAAATAAAGTATAAACGCAAAAAAATTATGGAATGTAGTAGAGAGGCTTTTATTCAAATTTATAAACTTGCTGTCGTGACTAATGCTGTAGATGAAGGTGAGTGATAAATTACTTACTCTCCGTGAATGGGGAAAGATAAATAAAGGTAAAGGTGCAGAAAATAAAAGTGAGGGTATTGATCTGATCACCCTTAACCCTCGTGCGTGGGATTTTTTGGCAACCCTTAATGGCGCAAAATATCTACGGTTTCTCCAAAGAGACCAATTACAGGTAAAAGGGTTTGTTGGTGTTATTAGCACACCTGATGGCACTCAAATCGAAATTTTGCCAAAAACAAATGAAGGTAGTGATAATGACGCTATTGCTGAAAGTCGTGCAACATTATGGAGAATGCTAAAGCTAGTCAATAATATTAAGTTTGTTGAAAGTACCGAAGCAAATCTACAAATTAAAAAAAAACAACCACTACCTGAGATGTTGATTGCTTGGTTTTTACAGAGTGTTAATCACATTGTTCAACAGGGTATTCGCAAAGACTACACTCGTATTGAAGCACAAGAGAAGTTTTTAAAAGGCCAGTTGCAACTTAGCAAGCAATTACGGGAACCACCTCATAAACAGCATATTTTCCAAATTGAATATGATGTTTTTTTAGCAAATAGGCCAGAAAACCGATTGCTTCATTCTGCATTAATTATTGTAAGTAAATGGAGTAAGAATAATGATAATAAAAAACTAGCAAAACATTTCTTATTGCTATTTGATGAAGTGCCTCAATCGAGTAATTATAAACATGATTTTTTAAAGTGGGCTGTTTCAAGGGATATGCATTACTACCAACCCATATTGCCTTGGATAAAGCTTATTTTAAATCAACAAAGCCCATTTACATTAGCAGGTAAAAATTCAGGTATTTCGTTTTTATTGTCAATGGAAACACTATTTGAAAAATATGTAGCCAAATGTTTGGCTAAAAAACTGCCACCCGAATATAGGTTAACTGAACAGAAACCACAAAAACCGTTAGCAAGACAAGGCGGATGTGGAGTGTTTCAAATGAAGCCTGATTTAGTTATTCATCAATGTAATAACAATAAGCCAATTTGTATTTTGGATACGAAATGGAAACGTATTGATCAAGAAAAAACCTATGAAAACGGTTCAGATGATAAGAAGCGAGGGATTAGTCAAAGCGATATGTACCAATTATTTGCTTATGGAAAAAAATATGATGTTGCTGAAGTGGTGTTGATTTATCCCTTATGGCATAGGTTTAATAAAGAATTTAATTTTCAGTTTGATAATAAATTATTGTTGAGAGTTAAGCCTTTCGATTTAGCAAAAGAAATGCAGCCGAATTTCTTATCATTTTTAGACACCAATAGTGAATAATGGCATATATAGTCCCTTCAGATATAAAAAAACTAGAATTTAGGGCAGGCAACAGCCATGAGTTAGAGACTTTAGCTTATCTACAAAAGTACCTATCCAATGATTACACTGTTTTTCACGGTGTTCATTGGTCTAGGGAGTATCAATCATGGACCCATTTTGGTGAAATTGATTTTGTTATCCTCAGTAAAAATGGCAAGGTGCTTTTTATTGAGCAGAAGAACGGGACTTTGGATGAGTCAAAGGGTGCTTTAGTTAAACATTACGGAAATAGTAGTAAAGATGTAGCTGATCAAATTCACCGTTCTATTGATAAAGTCAGAGAAAAATTCCAATGGACACAGGGTAAAGGCGAACGCCTTATTGTTGATTATTTAATTTATTGTCCTGACTATCAGATTAAGTCCATTAATGCGGCTGGGATTAATGCCAGTCGAGTAGTCGATGCATCACGAAAAGAAAAACTGGCTGAAATTATTGAGTCTTTATGTGTTACCAGTTCTGAAGAAACAGTTAATTATAAAAAACTAGAAAGTTTCTTTCGCCAGACCTTTGAATTGGTTCCTGATATTCATGCCCATAAGGAAAAACTGGATAAAAGTTTTGTCAGGCAATCAGGAGCATTAGTTAATGTGTTAGCTAATCTTGAAATGCAACCCTTTAGATTAAGAGTGATGGGAACAGCAGGGTCAGGAAAAAGTTTGGTGGTGCAAAGCTTTATGGAAAAAGAAGCAGAGCAGGGCAAACGACAGTTGTTTTTATGCTTTAATCGAATGTTGGCAGAGAAGCGAAAAGCGCTTTGGTTAAATGATCATAATGATGATTCAGTGATTCAAACTTTTTACGGTTTTTGCAGTGACTTTTTAACCAGTCAGGGCTTGGCATTAGATTATCAAAAAATGTTCAAACAAGGCGAAACCTTCTGGCAAGATGTACTTGAACAAGTGATGGCATTGGATATTGATGAAGCTTGGATGTTTGATACCCTGATTGTCGATGAGGGGCAAGACTTTCAAGACGATTGGTATGAAATCGCCAAATTATTTTTAAAGGAAAATGCTTCTATTTTATGGCTAGAAGATAAAGAGCAAAAATTAGTATTTGGTAGCTCAGTTCAATTGGATCAGTTTGTCAGTTACCGTTGTAATATCAATTATCGATCCCCAGAAACAATCGCAAGATTTATTCTAAATACCTTACCGATTAAGTTTGAAATAGGCAATCCACTACCTGGTTTGGGTGTCGATGTTCATGAATATCAAAATGAACAGGAACAGCCCAAAAAAGTAGCCAATATTGTCCAACAATTGATAAGGCAGGGCTTTAATCAAGATGAGATTTATATCGTTTCCTGCAAAGGCGCTAATAAATCTATTTTTAGTAAACTGGATAAAATAGGCAATTTGCCACTCAGTCATTTTACGGGTAATTATGATGACGCTGGCCAACAGGTTATGACAGAGGGGCAATTACATTTTGATAGTATTTATCGCTTTAAAGGACTGGAATCCCCCGCTGTTATTCTAGTAGATATTGAATTTGATAAGCTTAACAAACATCAACAGCATGTATTGTTCTGCGGTATGACCAGAGCAACAGTTAAGTTAGATTTGCTGGTAAATATTGATAAAGCAGGAAGCCGAGAGTTATTTTCTTGAGTTATGTTTCAGTACTAGCATTGCTATGCGTTGCACAGAGAGTGATAAAGGAAAATTATGTTTAAAGCAGAAAGTGAATTTCAAGAACTGATTCACAATAATCCAGAAATTTTATTATCAGGCATACTTGAAATTAATCCAAGGTTCTGTCCAGATACCCCTACGCTATTGTCTTTAGGGAGAGAGATTCCACTTAGCAGTGGGCCAATAGACAATATGTATATTGATGTAAATGGTGTGATTACTTTTGTGGAGTGTAAAAGGTATAGCGATGCTCGTATTAAAAGAGAGGTTTATTCGCAAGCTGTTAATTACGCATCTGATTTGAAAAATTTACTGATTCATTACACTGGTGAAGACTTTATAAAAGAGTTCTTTCAAATTGTTTCTAAAGCACAAGGATTTCCATTTGAGTCATTTGAAGGTCTATTGAGTTGTCTTTCTGATGACCCATTATTATCGGGTAAAAATTTAAATGACTGGGAAGGCCAGTTTACAAAGAGGCTGGAAAATAATATTAAACAGGGAATTTGCAGGATTATTATTGCTTGTGCACCTTCAGTAGATAGGATCTTTGCTTATTCGCCAGTCAGAAATTTAATGCAAATAATGACTTTTACGGAAACATCTAACAATAATTATGATCTTATTTTGTTAGATACAAGAAAGGAAAATGAAGAATATATCTCTAGAATAATTTGGAGAAATTATAGCCCATTACCTCAAATACCGCTTATTGCACAAGCTCAACGTAATACAGCGGCTCGTATTGAGGATATGAACGGAATGCTATTAGTCATGCCAGAAAAGTCAAAACAACTTCTGGAGAAGGTGTTTCAGTATTTAAATGATAGAAATATATACCCAGTTGAAAATACTTATGGTTATGCACTTTATTCAGGTAAAAATAATAAATCATCGTATGTTGTAATAAATATTAAAAAGGATGGCTGGGAAATTATTAGGCGACAAATACGTTCTCCAGAATACCTTTTTGAAGTAATTTGTTCTAGTAAGCTTCAGTCCATATTTAATCAGGTTGAATTTTCAATTAATGAAAAAAAGACCAGTAAATTTGGTGAAATGTATGAAATTAAGATTCAACCAAAGGTTTCTAGTTTAGCGAGTGATATTGGTGGTTTAGTGGTGAAGTATTTAATGTATGGAGCAACTTTTAATCAAGAACAGATAGAAAAAAATAAATAAATAAAGAGTTGACGGTTATTGGCTTAGGCTTATTCCTTAAGGTATATAACGGTATTGATAGAGCCATCAGCTCCACCATGATAGATACAGCTTGAAACAACTTTTGTTGCACCAATTTCATTGGCAATGTTTTTAGAAAAATTGAGTAATTGTCCTGGATTACAGCCAGAAAACTCCCAATCATCAATCGTTTTAATCACTTGACCCTCTTTATAAAAGAGTAATTCGCCAGCTAACATGGGTATCTCCTTTTTTCTTACAATAATACATTATCATAGCGACAAATAAGATCGTATAAAGTTAACCTCAATTTGTATTTTGATTAGGAGTTGCGTGTTAATAACTGCATAAGACTCAATATGTCGCAATGAATACTTATAATCATCTTATTGATTGTGTTTGTGTAAAACACAAAGGAACCTAACAAACAAAGGGGGATAAACATATGCTAGGAGCAATTGCGGGTGACATTATTGGTTCAGTTTATGAGCATCATAATATCAAGACTACTGCCTTTCCTTTATTTTCAAGCAATTCAAGATTTACCGATGATTCAGTAATGACATTGGCGATTGCTGATAGTGTGATGAAAGGTGAGAATTGGGTTGATAAGCTGAAGGAGTATTACTTTATTTATCCCAATGCGGGTTATGGACGTAGTTTTAATGAGTGGTGCCAATCAGAACTGAATGAGCCTTATGGAAGCTGGGGCAATGGTTCTGCAATGCGAGTGTCTGCCATCGGTTTTGCTTATGATAATTTAGATCAGGTATTAGAAAAAGCAAAAGAAAGTGCAGAAGTCACTCATAACCATTTTGAAGGAATTAAAGGCGCTCAGGCAACAGCAGCTGCAATCT
>Ga0209825_1001228_pt1 | contig 11769 bp, 9 predicted proteins | sample EN8Hudsemesocosm_FD_184631 | JGI IMG/M metagenome (GOLD analysis project Ga0209825, IMG submission 184631) | Methane-oxidizing microbial communities from mesocosms in the Hudson Canyon - EN8B Hudson Canyon (SPAdes) (version 2) | ecosystem: Environmental > Aquatic > Marine > Cold seeps | place...
CGGCAACATAGATACCAATAGCCGCTTATGTATGTCCAGTTCGGTGGTGGGCCATAAACGAGCCTTTGGTACCGATACCGTGCCCGGCTGCTATGAAGACTTTGAACAGGCGGAACTTATTATTTTGGTGGGTAGCAACACCGCCTGGTGTCACCCGGTATTATTTCAACGCATTAAATTGCACAAAGAAAATAACCCCCATGTAAAAGTAGTGGTGGTGGACCCAAGAGCCACCGCCACCTGCGACATTGCCGACTTACATTTACAGGTTAACTTGGGCACAGATGTCTGGTTATTTAATGGTCTATTGAGTTACCTGGCCGACAATAACCTGTTGGACAGCGGCTACATTAATGGCCATTGCCAAGGGTTTGAAGCCGCATTAAAAGAAGCACAAAACACCTGTGGCGATGCAGCCCACAATGCCCATGCACTGGGAATAAATGAAAAAGATTTAAACACTTTTTATAAATGGTTTGGTGCCACCAAAAAGGTGGTGACCCTTTACAGCCAGGGGGTGAACCAAAGCAGCTCCGGCACCGACAAGGTCAACAGCATCATCAATGCCCATTTAGCCACCGGAAGAATTGGCAGGGAAGGCTGCGGGCCCTTCTCCATGACTGGCCAACCCAATGCAATGGGGGGCCGTGACGTGGGGGGCTTGGCTAACACATTGGCTGGCCACATGGATTTTACCGAGGATAATATCGAACGGGTTGGCAGGTTTTGGCAATCAACCAATATGGCCCAGAAACCTGGGTTAATGGCGGTGGATATGTTTGATGCCATTAGCGAGGGTACAATAAAAGCGGTTTGGATAATGGCCACCAACCCGGCGGTGAGCATGCCCAATGCCGACAAGGTAAAAAAAGCCTTACAAAAATGTGAGCTGGTGGTAGTGAGCGACTGCATCGCCGATACCGATACAGTTGCATTAGCCAATGTAAAACTACCCGCCATTGGCTGGAGTGAAAAAGACGGCACGGTGACCAACAGTGAACGTCGCATTAGTCGTCAGCGAGCATTGTTTCCGGCCGCTGGTAACGCCCGAGCAGACTGGTGGATGATTTGCGAGGTGGCCAAGCGCTTGGGTTTTGGCGAGGCATTTAGTTTTGAGCGTTCGGCGGATATTTTTCGCGAGCACGCTGCGCTGTCTGGTTTTGAAAATCACGCCACTGAAAATGGCAAAGGCCGTCGCCGGGATTTTGATATCTCCCTGCTAGAGGATTTATCGAATGACTCTTATGAAGCGTTACAGCCCATACAGTGGCCGGTGAATAAACAACACCCTACTGGCAAAACACGCTTTTTTGCTCAAGGAGAGTTTTACACCGCCAGCCAAAAAGCCAATTTTTTAGCGCTTACACCCAAACTGCCCAAACACTTGCCCACGCAGGATTATCCTCTGGCATTAAACAGCGGCCGTATTCGTGACCAATGGCATACCATGTCGCGCACTGCCCTGGCCCCACAGTTAAACCAGCACATCAGTGAACCCTTTGTGCAAATGCATCATGAAGACGCCCATGCTCGTAATTTGGTTGATGGGCAACTGGTAAAAATACGCAGTCGCTGGGGTGAAATGATGGGGCGCCTCAATATCACAGCTGATGTGAAAAGCGGGGATATTTTTGCCCCCATGCATTGGACCGCACAACTGTCCAAGACAGGTCGCATCAACAGTGCCGTGAACCCTGTGGTGGATGAATTTTCCAAGCAGCCAGAAAGTAAACATACTCCGGTACAAGTAAGTTCCTTTACGGCAAACACCTATGGTTTCATGTTGAGCCGTGAAACGATTTCATGGCCAGAATGTGATTATCTGGTGGAGGTGAACGGCAAGCAGCATACTCGTTATGAGTTTGCCCACAAGCAACCCTTCAAAGAACCCATACAGCAAATGCTAAACTGGTTAGGACTAAAAAATGAAGCCGCGGCCAAGGCCCAACAGCTGGAAATTTTAAGTTATCAAGACGAGGCAAGTGAGCTGTATCGCCTGGCGGTATTAAACCAACAAGGGCAATTGCAAGCGGTGGCTTTCATGGCGCCTACCCATCAGTTACCCGAGCCTACCTGGCTAGCCCTACAATTTGAAAAAGAATCTTTGGAGACTCGAGCCCGCCATGCCATTTTAAGCGGCCATGCACCCGCAGGAGAGGATATTGGTCCCATTGTGTGTGCTTGCTTTAGTGTGGGGCAAAAACAACTTGAGAAGGCTATTAAAGAGCAAGGATTAAGTTCCACTAAAGAGATAGGAGTATGCCTGAAGGCAGGTACCAATTGTGGTTCGTGCATTCCTGAGCTCAAGCAACTGATTACCAAGTGCCAGTCATAATAAAAATTTTAACGATTTACTGATGTTCGTCATGAACACTGGCAATAAAGGGCCTTGCCAATGGGCAGCCCCTCCTGAGCCTCGCTTCTGGTATTACTCGGCGCTATAGTATTGCACTGCTTTTACACTACACTTACAACATATAGAACACTAAAGGATTCAGCATGAGCTTAGATTTAATCCCAGTCGGTATTGACGCCCCTGAAGACATATATGTAGTGATCGAAATCCCTGCAAACTCAAGCCCAATCAAGTACGAAATTGACAAAGACATGGGCGGTGCTTTGATGGTGGACCGTTTCATGGCCACCCCCATGTTTTACCCTGCCAACTACGGTTTCATCAACAACACGTTAGCCGATGATGGCGATGCGTTGGACGTACTAGTAACGACCCCTTATCCGGTACAAGCTGGCTCTGTGATTCGTTGTCGCCCGGTTGGCATTTTAAACATGACCGATGAAGCCGGTGAAGACGCTAAATTGCTCGCGGTACCTCACACTAAGATCAGCAAGGCTTACGAAGATGTAAACGACATCGAAGACGTGCCTCAGTTGCTACGTAATCAAATTGAACACTTTTTTGAGAACTACAAAGATCTGGAAGTGGGCAAGTGGGTTAAGGTTGAAGGTTGGGGTAATGCTGACGCGGCTAAAAAAGCCATCGTTGAAAGTATGGCTGCTTACGAAGCTGGCAAGTAATTAGTTACTTTCATCGCCTTATGAACCCGCCTAGTGCGGGTTTTTTATTGGGGATCGGCCACGGGGTGGCCTCGTACGAGGGCAGCCTCTGCCCGACTTCTTTTAGGTAGCCCTGCCCGATTTTTAAACCCTACACCACGTCTAAATGACGCACCATTAACTGCAAGTTTTCATTGCCACGAAATTCATTCACGTCCATCTCAAATACAATATGCACACGTTTTAAGCTGTGCACATCAATATCATGACGTTCCAAATTAAAAAGAATGCCATCATAAACCTGCCTGCTAGCGGGCTCTTGTAGAGTTAGTTTTAAATGATTTTTGTCCGCTCCTAACAAACGAAAGTTTAGCACTTCAAATTCGGCATCAAATAAAGGCTCAGGAAAATTTTGCCCCCAAGGCGCGATGAAACGTAACTGGCGCGCCATACTCACACTGTAATCCGTGGCGGCTAGAGCGCCGTCTGTGACCAGACTATTTACCAATAAATCATCGGTTAATAACTTGCTTGCTATCTCTTCAAAAACGACTTTGAATTCGCCCAAATGTTTTTGCTTGATGGACAAGCCCGCCGCCATAGCATGGCCACCAAATTTGGATAATACATGAGGTATACGTTTGGCCACTAAGTCCAAGGCATCCCTTAGGTGAAAGCCGGGAATGGAGCGACCGCTACCTTTCACTTCAGATTCACTACTATTATCACCTTCATCTGCAGGGGCAAACACAATCACCGGGCGATAGAATTTTTCTTTTAAACGAGACGCCAATAATCCTATGACCCCTTGATGCCAATCCGCTTGAAATAAACACAAGCTATTGGCCGCCTTAATATCATCCATTGGCAGCTTATTAAGTTGCAATAAGGCCTCTTGTTGCATGCCGCTTTCTACCTGTTTACGATCCTGATTTAGGTCATCCAGCACCTGGGCAATAGAAAGCGCTCTATCAGGGTCCATGGATAGTAGGCAATCTATGCCTATGCTCATGTCGTCCATGCGCCCTGCCGCGTTTAGACGTGGCCCTAAGGCAAAGCCAAAGTCTTTACTGGTGAGCTGAGTGTGGTTTTTCTTGGCTACTTTTAGAAGTGCCTGAATCCCCGGACGCCCCACCCCTTTGCGTATGCGTCTTAATCCTTGCTCTACCAAGATTCGATTATTGTCATCCAGCGGCACCACATCGGCTACCGTAGCTAATGAAACCAAGTCTAAATACTGCGCCATGTTAGGTAACTGGCTTTGATCAACACCGCTTTCAATCAGGTGACGGCGTAGCGCACAGCACACATAAAATATCACTGCACAACCGCAGGCATTTTTAGAGGGGAATTTACATTCGGGCTGATTAGGGTTCACGATTGCATCGGCATTGGGCAAACTGTCTGCGGCCAGGTGGTGGTCGGTGACCAGCACTTGCATACCCAATTCTTTGGCCCGTGCAACTCCCTCAAAACTTGAGATGCCGTTATCCACCGTCACCAATAAATCCGGCTGATATTCTTTTTGCGCTAAATCCACAATGGGCGCCGACAAACCATACCCGTATTCAAAACGGTTGGGCACTAGGTAGTGCACCCAGGCCGCTCCCATTTTTTGCAAGCAGTCCACCGCTAGCGCAGTACTGGTAGCCCCGTCCACATCGAAGTCACCAACGATTAGAATGCGTTTCTTTAGCTTTATGGCATCAACTAATAATTGTGCGGCTTTACTTATATCCTTTAACGCAGAGAAATCGGCCAAACCGTTTAAGGTGTAAGCCAGCTGATCACGAGTTAGGCCACGGCCTTGTAGGATACGATCAACTAGAGGCAATGAATTGTCACTTGAACGTCGTTGGATTTGAACACTCATATTTTTAACGCTCAACTTTTCAGGGTTTACACTTTTTTTGTGCACATACTTGTAGGAGGCTTACCTAGCATGCAGCACAAATAAAAACGGCGCAATTAAGCGCCGATTTTATTTAGGTAATTAATTTACCCTAAAATATTGCTCCTGCAATTTTAGGATACAACCCATCCTAGGTATAAATTACTTAAACGTTTTTTCCGCCACAAACTTTTGAACTTCTGCCAAATCAGCAGGCAATACATCCAAACGCTCTTCACGTTCCATCAAATCTTTTAGATGGTGTGGCAAGGCAGGGTGATCAAAACCAGCACGCTCCACCGCTTCTTCAAATTTAACCGGGTGGGCAGTGCCTAAAGTAATCATAGGAATACTTTGATTACGACGTACAGAACGGGCCGCCTTAACACCAACGGCTGTGTGTGGGTCTAACAAGTAACCGGTTTCTTCAAACACGCCTTGCATGGTTTTAACCGTGGTATCTTCATCACATGCGTAGCTATCGAATAACTCGCGGGCTTTGGCCAGCTTGTCTTCGTCTAGCTCTACCACATCGGTTTTAGCATTCATGCGCGTCATTAACTCGCTCAAGGCCTTACCGTCACGATCGTATAGATCAAACAATAAACGCTCAAAGTTTGAAGATACCGCAATGTCCATGGAAGGCGTAATGGTGTGCAATAGCTCGTGTACTTCGTATTTGTTTTTGCTCATTAAGCGGTGCAATACATCGTTGCTGTTGGTGGCAATAATTAACTGCTCGATAGGCAAGCCCATTTTTTTCGCCATGTAACCGGCAAAAATATCACCAAAGTTACCGGTGGGAACCGAGTACGCCATGGGACGCAGTGGACCGCCCAAGTTCAGTGAAGAATAGAAGTAGTAAACGATCTGGGACATGATGCGCGCCCAGTTAATGCTGTTTACTGCAACTAACTTACGCTCGCCTTTCAAGAATGACTTGTCAGCAAAGCTGGCTTTAATCATATCTTGCGCTTGGTCAAAGTTACCCTTAATGGCGATGTTATAAATATTATCCCCTTTAACCGTGGTCATTTGACGACGCTGAACTTCAGACACTTTGTTATGCGGGTGCAGAATAAAGATATCAACGTTACGGCAGGTCTTAGTGCCTTCGATGGCAGCAGAGCCAGTATCACCGGAGGTGGCCCCCATGATCACCACTTTCTCGTGGCGACGCTCTAACACGTAATCCAGTAAACGCCCCAGAGTTTGCAAGGCAAAATCTTTAAACGCTAAAGTGGGGCCGTGAAATAATTCCAACACGTATTCGTTATGATCCAGCTGCTGAAGAGGTGCCACCGCTTTATGATCAAAGCTTGCGTACACTTCATCAAGAATCTTTTTCAAGTCGGCGCTTTCTACACAACCTTCTACAAACGGTAGAATAATTTTGTGGGCTAACTCTGAATAGGGAAGATCACGCCAGGACTCAATCTCGGCCTGAGAGAATGTTGGTACTTCTTTAGGTACGTACAAACCACCGTCATCGGCTAGACCGGTAAGCAGCACTTCTTCAAAGTTTAACTCTGGAGCGTTTCCACGGGTGGAAATATATTTCATCATAATTTTTCAGCCAGAGCCTGATATGACAGGCCCTTATCAATAAATTTAAATTAGTTTAAATGCTCAACACGAATGCGCGTAACGGTACCGTTAATGTCGCTCAGTGCTTCAATTTCACTAATGGCCTGGTTCATGACTTTTTCCTGCACCTTTTGGGTGAGCATAATCATAGGCACCAAGGTTTCGCCTGGCGCAGGCTCCTTTTGAATAATGGCTTCAATGTTGATGCCCTTATTACTTAGGATGCTGGCCACGTTGGCAAGCACTCCAGCCTTGTCGTTGGCTTGCATGCGTAAATAGTAGCTGGTCTCAATCTCTTCGATTGGCAGCACCTTTACATTATCCAAAGTATTGTAAGAAAGGGGTTCAACTTTAATGCCACGGGCGATATCAATGATATCTGCCACTACCGCTGAAGCGGTTGGGCCAGCGCCGGCACCTGGGCCGCAGAACAAGGTATCGCCTACTGCGTCGCCATTAACGGCCACTGCGTTCATCACGCCGTCTACTTTGGCGATCATGTTGCTTTCTGGAATCAAGGTGGGGTGCACACGCAAATCAATGCCTGCTTGCGTGCGAGCACTCACGCCCAAGTGTTTAATGCGGTAACCCAATTCTTCGGCGTATTCCACGTCATCACGGGTAATCTTGCCAATGCCTTCGGTGAAGCAGTTATCAAACTGCAACGGAATGCCGTAAGCGATGGACGATAAAATAGTTAATTTGTGGGCGGCGTCTATGCCTTCCACGTCGAAAGTAGGATCGGCTTCTGCGTAACCTAAATCTTGGGCTTCTTTTAATACGTCGGCAAAATCACGGCCTTTGTCGCGCATTTCGGTCAAAATGAAGTTGCCAGTACCATTGATGATACCCGCCAAACGGTTAATCTTGTTGGCCGCCAAACCTTCACGAATGGCTTTAATCACTGGAATACCACCGGCTACGCCCGCTTCATAGCCTACGGTTACACCGGCTTCTTTGGCGGCAGCAAAAATTTCTTCACCGTGCACGGCAATTAACGCCTTGTTGGCGGTAACCACGTGCTTGCCGTTTTTAATGGCTTCCATTACCAGCTCTTTGGCCACATCGTAGCCACCAATCAATTCAACCACTACGTCGATTTCAGGGTTGCGAGCCACGTCAAAAATATCTCGGGTAATGCTGGTATTACTGGTGTCGCAATCGCTATTGTCACGACGGGCACCCACTTGCTCAATAATAATGCCGCGACCAGCGCGACGAGCAATTTCAGATGCATTGTTTGTTAATACGTTGAAGGTGCCACCGCCAACGGTGCCAAAACCACAGATACCTACTTTAACTGGTTTCAAACCAAGTCTCCGTTCTATTAAAGCCTTGCACCTGTACTGAGAGGAGAAGGCTGGGCTGTTAAAATTTGGGGTAAATGTATCACAATTCAAGCGCCTAATGGAGCAAATTAAAGGCTTTAAATACAATCAGAGGGGAGTGGAAACAAGGAAGAGAGACGCTAGGGAGTTAAATTAGCGCCAGACCAGGAAGTCCGGCGCCAGTAGGCGGTTTACAGGCCTAGTTTTTTAGCCAATTGGTCGGCAGGCATGTAGCCTGGTACCAATTCACCGGTTTCAAATACCAACGCAGGAGTGCCACGTACACCAAACTGCTCACCTAACGCCAAATGCGCTTCGATGGGAGCTTCACAGGCCAGGTTTTCTTTAATAAAACCGGTAGCCTTGGCTTTGCTCATGGCCGCAGCACGGTCATCATCACACCATACTGATTTTAATTTCTTGTAAGAGCCCGTGTACTTAGTACGGCTATTGTCACTGTATACACCCGCACGAGGGTAGGCCAGATAACGAACCGTAATGCCCAGTTCGTTTAGCTTGGGCACTTCACGGTGCAACTTGCGGCAATATCCACAATCTACATCGGTAAATACACTAACAACCGCTTTTTGCTCGCCGATACTCTGAAAAACCACCATGTCTTTTTCTTCTACCGAAGCCAACATCTTTTGACGCTTGGCATCACCACGCTTGGCGGTTAAATTCACCAGACCATCTTGGCTGGCTTCAAAAAGAGAGCCGTAGATGAAAAACTTGCCATCTGGTGTGGTATAGAGCACTTCACCCGAGGTTAGCTCAACCTCGTAAAGGGGTTGACCCTGTACCTGAGTGGCACTTTGCATGATTAGGTTGGGCTGCGCGGTACGCAGGGCCGTGGCGATGCGCTCTTCTACACTCAGCTCAACGCTTAACTTCGCCGCGTCTTCTGCCTGGCTTTGAAACGCCAAACACGCCCCCAGTACGGCGCCAATTAGTAATACAATCCGCATAATATTATTCTCAATCTCTCAATAAGTGGTGGTAAGTGACCTACATTCTTATGTTAGAGCATTATGCCCGAAAAGAGTTCAAATACTCTCCACCATAAGTCGTCATTGGTCAAAACGAGAGTAAACCAATCTGAACAATACCGCTGCCGCCATCCATGGCTCCGCGGCATTGCTTACATGGATGTAAGTACTTAGGATTTGCCTGGAGCAATAATCCTGACGTATTTCCTATACGCACCGCTCCATGCCATCCAGGCATCGCGACATACATTACGTCCTTGTAAATAAAAAGGGCCATTCTTTCGAATGACCCTTTGTTTTTGCTAACTCACAAATTAAGACAAGCTTATTTGCGAACCAACTTCTCTTTGATACGTGCAGAACGACCACTACGCTCACGCAAGTAGTAGATCTTAGCCTGACGTACAGCGCCACGACGCTTAACTTCAATGCTGTCGATTTGCTGGCTGTGAGTCTGGAAAGTACGCTCAACACCAACACCGCTAGAGATTTTACGTACGATGAAAGCAGAGTTAAGACCACGATTTTTCTTCGCGATTACAACACCTTCATAGGCCTGTAGACGTGAACGATCGCCTTCTTTTACTTTAACCTGTACAACAACGGTATCACCGGCGCCGAATTCAGGAATATCAGTACGTAGTTGTGCAGACTCGATGGCCTGGATAATTTTGTTCTTGCTGCTCATGGCTAGCTCCTAGTTATGGCGGATAGGTTCAAGTGTCGCCTTGAACTTCGCGCTTATACTCTTGCAAAAGAACTTGTTCAGCATTGCTGAGGGTTCTTTGCTCCAGCAGATCTGGCCTTCGTTGCCAGGTCCGCCCTAACGCCTGTTTAAGGCGCCATTGCTTAATCTTTGCGTGATTACCACTTAACAAAATGTCGGGCACACACTCGCCTTTGTAATCCTCAGGTCGAGTATAGTGGGGACAGTCCAATAAGCCATCGGTGAAAGAATCTTCCACCGCACTTAATTCGTGCCCCAACACCCCTGGCAACAGGCGAATAATGGAATCCATCATCACCATGGCTGCCAGCTCACCGCCACTTAATACGTAGTCGCCAATGGACCATTCCTGATCCACATGCGCTTGAATCAAACGCTCGTCTACGCCTTCGTAACGACCCGACAAAAAAATCAAACCACCCTCTATTGAAGATGCATCTGGGTCTCTTGCCAGTTCCTCTGCCCCTGCCTGATCGAGTTTTCGACCCTGCGGCGACAGATAGATCACTTTGCTTTGGGGGCCTAATTTGGCCTTGGCCGCAGCAATTGCTTGCTCTAGCGGCTCTACCTTCATCAACATGCCCGGACCACCGCCGTAAGGGCGATCATCTACGGTTCTGTGCCTGTCTGTAGTGAAATCCCTAGGGTTCCACACATCAAACGACACCAACCCCTTGTTAACGGCACGGCCGGTTACGCCCTGCTCCGTCAACGCCTGGAACATCTCTGGAAATATCGAGATAATACCAAACTGCATGATTAGAATTCCGGATCCCAATCTACTTTAACAACGCCGTCTTCAAGGCTAATTTCCTGTAAGTACTGGTCTGCATAAGGCACCCAGCGCTCACGGCCATCAATGCTTTCTTTACTAGGTTTCACGACCATTACGTCGTTTGACCCGGTATTGAACATATGATCAATTCGCCCTAATACTACGTTGTCAGCGGTAACCACCAATAACTTTTCTAACTGGTGGTAATAAAACTCGCCATTATCGCCGCTAGGTAACACTTCCTTAGGAACCGCTACCTCACATTGGCAGTATTTCTGCGCCAGTGTGCGATCTTGGCAATCATCCAGTGCTGCAACTATGCCCTTACCATGGGGGCGCCAGCTGCGCACTTTAACGGTGGTCCATTGGCCGTTCATACAAACCTGCCAATCACCGTAGGAGAATATATTCTCCATGGGCTGCGTATCACTATGGATCTTCACCCAGCCTTTGATGCCATAGACACCGGTTATTTTGCCAATAATGGCTAGATGTTCAGGTGTTTTAATCATCAAAGTACGTCTTATTACCAAACAGAATTAAGCGGCTACGGTTGCTTTTTTAGCATCTTTAAGAAGCTTAGCAACACGGTCGCTAGGCTGAGCGCCTTTGCTCATCCAGTATTCAACACGCTCTAGGTTCACACGTAGAACTTCTTCAGAACCACGGGCAACCGGGTTGAAGAAACCAACACGTTCGATGAAACGACCGTCGCGTGGGAAACGCTGATCAGCTACAGACAAGTGATAAAAAGGACGCTTTTTAGAGCCACTACGGGCTAAACGGATAACTACCATACGACAGTACCTTCTGTGTTGTGGGCAAGTTTTAATATGACTTGCCATTTGTTTACCAGCCGCCAAAAGGCAGATGGTGGATATGGGGCGCGTATTGTATAGGGTTTGAACAGGGAATGGAAGGTGGGGTGGCCTTATAAACAAGGCTCTCTAGGGGTGTTTCATATAGAGAGGCTACAGGTAAGCTTCAATACTGCCGGGCTTTCCGCTTACCCCATCAAGGAGCCGATTTACTGGCTACGCTGCGTCCTGCGACAAAAGCCAGTAAATAGGCACCTTGACGGGGTTTATTCACGCATTAATTTCTACCCAAAAGCTCACAGCTGGCACTTCCTGATGTATTCAAATTCGCCGCCAGGCCTGATTAAGTCTGCTATTCATCAGACTTTGTCGCGGGACGCAGCGTGGCTGATGAATAGCAGGCTTAATTTGGCCCACCAAAAGACTCGCAGATTCGATACATACCTTTAAACGTCAGCCAAAAAAAATCGGGCCAGGCCCGATTCTATTTTTACTCATTTAAAACTTGGGAAAGCCACCGCCACCCATACCTGGGGGCATTCCGCCTCCTGGCATTCCGCCCGGGCCGCCTTGACCGCCCATGCCTTTCATGGCGCCCATCATCTTGCGCATGCCGCCTTTGCCCGACATCTTCTTCAT
>Ga0209825_1001235_pt1 | contig 11659 bp, 9 predicted proteins | sample EN8Hudsemesocosm_FD_184631 | JGI IMG/M metagenome (GOLD analysis project Ga0209825, IMG submission 184631) | Methane-oxidizing microbial communities from mesocosms in the Hudson Canyon - EN8B Hudson Canyon (SPAdes) (version 2) | ecosystem: Environmental > Aquatic > Marine > Cold seeps | place...
ATGTGTCTCTGGCGCTATGACCAACAGCTAACACTACATGTCGGGATTTTATTTTTTCACCGCTAGCCAAGGTCAGTCCAGTAATTTGACCTTGTTCAATATCTAAATCATCAACTCTGGCACTAAACCTTATTTCACCCCCTAGTTCAATGATTTTTGCCCGCATTTTTTCTACCATGGAGACTAACCTAAAGGTACCGATATGAGGTTTGCTAACGAACATGATTTCTTCAGGTGCACCCGCTGCAACAAATTCAGTGAGTACTTTACGGCTATATTGTTTGGGGTCTTTCACTTGGCTATAAAGCTTGCCATCAGAAAATGTACCTGCACCACCTTCACCAAATTGAACATTGGATTCTGTATTGAGTATTTTTTTACGCCAAAAACCAAAAGTGTCTTTGGTGCGTTCGCGTACTTCTTTGCCGCGTTCAAGAATGATGGGTTTATACCCCATTTGGGCTAATAATAAGCCAGCCAATAGACCGCAAGGGCCAAACCCGATAACCACAGGACGCTCGGTTAAATCATCAGCTGCTTGAGCGACAGCGTGATAAATTAAATCGGGGGTGGTTTTAATTAATGGGTTATCGACAAATTTTTCTAGCAATAAGGGGTTGATAGAGGTTTCTACATCAAGCGTATAGATAAGGAATATATTGGCTTTTTTTCTGGCATCGTAACCGCGTCGAAATACTTCAAAACTTAGGAGTTGATCAGAGCTAATTTCCAGGGTCGATAAAATGATGTTAACCAGCGCATCTTCATCGTGGTTCAGAGGTAGTTTAATGTTAGATAGACGTATCATGTCAACAGGCTTCCAATCGTTGAGTGGTTACTTAGTTAGAGTAAAAATGGTATTTTACGGCATAAATTAAAGCGACGCCGAATAGATTTTAAACTTGAGTTAAGCAGGCCACGGTGCGAGTGGTATGTATTTATTATGATAATAAATGTTAAGTTTGGCTGCTTGTTTAATTTATATCTGTATACAAGCAGAGCGCGAAGTATCTTTTCTTTGAATGCAAGATTCAAGGACTGATGCCTTTTTTTGTAAATCAAAGACCTTTTTCCTATTTCAAGTTGGTTGACCTTATGATTATTTTTAATAAGCTGTAGAAATTTGATTATTAAATGGCAGTGTGTTTTATTGTGATAATAAACAATTGATTTTGTTAAGGGGGAAAATATGACAACAGTACATGATGTGACCAAGCTTATAGGTAATACTGATTTGGTTCAATTGCAACATTTGCTTAAGCCGGGTTCAGCAGATGTTTTTGTAAAATTGGAATCTCGAAATCCGGGAGGCTCTGTTAAAGATAGAATTGGCCTTGCAATGATTGTAGCAGCAGAAAAATCAGCTCAATTAAAGCCAGGGGGAACAATCGTTGAACCGACTTCAGGTAATACGGGTATTGCTTTGGCTATGGTTGCTGCTGCGCGAGGATATAGATGTATTCTAACAATGCCTGAAACAATGTCAGTTGAAAGGCGGCAATTATTAGCATTGTATGGTGCTGAGATTGTTTTGACACCAGGTCCTGAGGGGATGAAAGGAGCAATAGCTAAAGCAACTGAAATTGTGGCTGCAACAGAGGGGGCCTTTATGCCTCAGCAATTTGAAAATCCGGAAAATCCAGAGATACACCGGAAAACAACCGCTCAGGAAATTTGGGCTTCTACAAATGGCAAAGTTGATGCTTTTGTTTGTGGTGTGGGAACGGGGGGAACAATTACTGGTGTGGCTGATGTGATCAAAAATAGAAATAAAGATTTTCAAGCCATTGCTGTAGAGCCCTCTGAATCACCTGTCATTTCAGGTGGCGTTCATAGCCCTCATAAAATTCAAGGCATAGGCGCAGGGTTTATACCTAAAAACCTGAATATAGATTTAGTTGATTCAATTGAACAAGTCAGTACTGAAGAGGCTTTTGCTATGCGTAAACGACTAATAGAGGAAGAGGGCATAATGGCTGGAATATCATCAGGTGCTAGTGTGTGTGCGGCTTTGCGAGTTGCAGAACAAATGGGAACAGGGAAAACCGTAGTTACGATTATTCATGATACTGGAGAACGTTATTTGAGTATGGGATGATAGCTTGTCATCTGCTTTAATGGCAATTAAAGATCTCAGGCTTAAGTAAAAACTAAATCCGTGAGTTCATAATAGATAATGTTTTATTCATTTAGCGACTGGAAAGCATTTCAGACAAAAAGGACAATAATAAAAGTGATTTTCAATCGAGTCTGACCCCATTGATTTGACCCCATTGATTTATAAAGATTAGACGAGAAGATTAGGGGCAGTCTGTTCATGCCCATGCCTAGATCCCCTATATATTAGATATGTTTCAAACTTGTCCAATCCGAACTAAACCTGTTGAGTCATTCCGAACAAGGCAAGTATCAAGCCCGATTATTTTTAAGTTAGTTTGCTACTACCGGATCAGATCAAGAAATTCATTCGGTGCTGGTGTCTCGAAGGTGAGTCGCTTGCCAGTCTTTGGTCGCGTAATACTTAGGCGCAATGCATGTAGTCCCATGCGGGGGCCATCAGTCCCATAACGGGGATCGCCAATCACTGGATGCCCTAGCCAGGCTAAGTGGGCACGGATTTGATGTTGTCGCCCGGTCTCTAGTTGAACTTCAAGCAGTGATCGGCCGTTTACCGAGCGCTTGGTGTCAAAATGGGTGATGGCTTTTTTAGCTTCTGGATGTGAGCCAACATGCATCTGATATTTCTTTGGATCCATTCTTAAGGGCTGGTCAATGGTCCCTTGGCTTGGGTCGGGGCAACCTTCAACCACCACAAGATAGGTTTTCTCTGCACTGGACCATCCTGCATTAACTGCTTCGCGCATCTCGGGAGAGGTGGCAAACAACAAGACGCCCGAAGTATCGCGATCTAGCCGGTGAACAGGCCATAGTTTAACAGGGCGATTGGGGCGTGAGAGTTGGTTGCGAAGAATTGCAAGCGCATGGTTTTTGTTTTCATCCGCTGATGCCACAGACAATAAACCTGCAGGTTTGTTAACGGCTATAAGGTCGTTGTCCGAATACAAGATCTCCAGTCGGGACGTTCCACCACGCATGTTCTTTACCGCTGCTCGAACTTCCACATTATCGCCGACTTTGAGTTCGTAATCATGCTGCATAACAGGCTGACTATTGACAAACACACATCCAGACTTCAGTCGTTGTTTTATTTTGTTGCGAGTCCAGCCTTTTAGCTGAGTGTTGAGGAAAGTGAGTAGACCCGTAGCCTCGCTCACTCGTAATCTGTCAGACATAGTCTTTCATTCTCCGAACGGTTTTTTCCAGTAATACTTTAGAAATAATTATCATCGCTTAACGCAAAAATAACCAGCTTGTTTGGTTGATTTTTTTGGTTATAAAAATTAACCGAAAGCATCGTTTGCACTCCTTCGCATAATTTCAGAACTTGCTAGGTTTTCAAGCTGAAGCTACAAAAGGTTCATTTTCCATGTCAGGTTCACGTGCTTTTAATTCGGTATCTAACGTCCAAATATGCACAAAATTCCGATCATTTTTAAGCTTTTCGGCATCTAAAATTATAGATGCATCAGTAAAACCTAAACCTTGCTGTACAAATTCTGATTCAAAGCGATCAACAAAATACTCTAGTTTTTGACTAAGTTCATTGGCTACTGTAAAAGCCATACTAGATATGATATTTAAGGATGGTTCTTCAATAGTAATTCCTTGCTTAACTGTTTTTGAAAACTGACCAGCTAAATCGTGCCTTTGACTTCCGTTATCAACATGCGCAATATGGTTTGCTAATTCAAATAACACGGGGACAGAAATATATAACCTATAATTATTTTGAATAGCAGTTTTAAAATAGAGTTTAACTTTATTATGATTTGAATCTTTAAAATGCCCAGGAACTTTAAATAATTCTAGCCAATAACTGGTGTCAATAACAATATGGGTTATCATCAAAATAACTCCAACCATGACTCTACTTTATTCTTCTGATCCCTCTCAAAATTAGGCATTAAATACGTTTCTAATACATTCTGAGTCATTAGGTCTCCTAATTGACCTTTCTGTAATAAAACATCAGAAAAAGGGAGTTTAGATAAAGGTGTTATCTTATCTGCTTGTTCAGCAGAGTCATAATGACAAACCTCAACACAATCTAATTGCTCAGCTGTTAATCCATTTAATGTAGCAGGGTTATGGGTTGTTGCTAAAACATTTAGCTTTCTCCTGCGACTACACTCCCAAATAGTATCAACTAATAATTTTGCACGTGAGGGATGAATACCATTGTCCAATTCTTCAATAATTATTCTTGAGCCTGCGGGAACTGTTTCCAAGGCAACTAAAATAGCTAAAGCCCGTAATGTTCCATCAGATAATAAACTGGCATCAATAAAGGAACCATCCTCTCGCTTTAAAGCAAAGAGTACATGATTTGTTGGAGTGGTAAAAAATTCAAACCCCGTGTAAGGTTCTTCTGGTAATTGCTTTAGTGTATCTAAGATTTTCGGTAATAATTGCTGTGATTCTTCTTGTGTCTCATCATATTGTTTGATGGCATTCAACACCGCTGATAGATTGGATCCATGCCTATTTAACTTGACTGATGATATGCTTTCATATTGCCTCATTAAAAGTGGGTGGAAATCAAAAACATAAGCTGACTTTAAGTGGTCTATTACTAATGATGCTACAGTCATAGCTTCATTCAGAGCTACTTTTGATTTCTTTTTTTCATACAAGGGGGCGATAACTGAGTCATAACGGGATAAAATTGAACGGTTAGCTGGTAATTGAGTAATAGGTTTCTTTCCACCCCTGGAAAAATTATCGTAAGTGATATTTAAAAGATCATCAGAGTTCTTCTTTATTGATGCTTCAAAATAATTTTTTTTATTATAGAAAAGTACCTCTTTCAAAATTTTAGGTGGAATAAAATCAATATCAATTCGATATGAAATAGGTATTTTATTTTCAAGATATACTGTATCAAAAGCAAGGCCAAAAGGAATATAGTGATCTTCTCCTTTTTTTCTCATACACCCTGACAGTCCACCACGAATTTCGAAAGCATTACCTCCACCTCTTCCTACTTCGCTAATTTCATGTAAAGGTCTACCACTTGCCAATTGAGCTAATAACTCAACACCTTCAATAACATTAGTTTTTCCTGAACCATTACGCCCAATCAATAAAGTCATAGGACGTAACAAGTCAATATTAGCTGATTTAAATCCTTTAAAATCATAAAAATAATGCATGGTATATTCTCAATAAAAAGATTAAATTAATTTAAGGGATGAAATGAATTATAACCTTCTTTCACTTTGCAGAAAAAAACATCCTTATTGATCTCAAAAATAGAAAATAACAAGTTATTGTCTCGGGGCTACTTATCCTGAATTCTACCGCTAGTCATTTGTCAATAAAAAGCTCTAAGCCAAAAAAACTCTAAACCTGACTGCATATATTTTTTACAAAATCATCAAACTTAAATAATATTCAACATCCAGGTTTTCACCGAATTTCAAAGCGACTAAATGCCTCTGTGATTAATGGTTCAGTAATATCAACCTTATTAACCTTCGCCATCATAGGACCTTTATGACACCAGCTAATAAAAGGTTCTAGTTTTGCAGCTTCAGCACAGGCAATCACTTCTACCGAGCCATCGCCTTTATTACAAACAAAACCAGTAACACCATATTTAACCGCTTGTTTTTGGGTGAATGCTCTAAAGTAAACGCCTTGCACGCGTCCACTTATAGTCAGTTGAACTGTTTTCATTTCTTGGTGATTTTCCAGCAATAATGAATTTTTGGGCTACGGGAAAAATCCTCTGGAATGGTCGAGGCTGAGATATTTTCAATAACAGCTTCTGTTATCGCTTGTTCGTCTAGTTTAAAGCGTTTGAAGTTGGTGGAAAAATATAAGGTGCCTGCATCTGATAACAGGGCTAATGCATTATTAATCAGGGTAGTATGGTCTCTTTGCACATCAAATACATCATCCATACGCTTGGAGTTTGAAAAGGTTGGAGGATCTAAAAAGATTAAATCATATAGCGTTTTATCGTCCTTTTTAGCCTGTTCTTGTAGCCAAACCGAACAATCAGCGCGTATGATTCTATTATTGCCCTTTAGATTATTTAAATCAAAGTTCTTTTGCGCCCAGTCTAAATGGGTATTCGACATATCTACGGTGGTAGTAGATAGTGCACCGCCAACTGCAGCATGGACAGAGTCTGTTGCTGTATAAGCAAACAGGCTCAGGAAGTTTTTGCCTTCAGACTGTTGCTGAATTTTTAGACGAATAGGGCGGTGGTCTAAAAATATCCCGGTGTCTAAATAATCCTCAAAATTGATCAGAAATTTACAGTTATTTTCTTCAATCACATGAAAGTTAGCTTTGTTGTCCTGCTTTTCGTATTGATCGGTACTTTTTTGTTTACGACGAATTTTTAAAAAGACTTGAGACTTGTCAATTTTAAGCACACGTGGAATTTCAGCCAGTATGCCAGCAAGGCGTTCATTGGCTTTATGAGGCTCGATGGTTTTAGGGGCTTCATATTCCTGTACATTCACCCACAGTTTTTCAGCCTGATAGATATCAATGGCAACAGAATACTCGGGCAGATCCGCATCATATAAACGATAACAACTGACATTTTTTTGTTTCGCCCATTTGGACATTTTCTTCCAGTTCTTTTTTAGGCGGTTGGCAAACATTTCCGCTGTTAGCCCACCATCTTCATCAGAATCTGAATCTTTGGCAATGCGTTCTAAACGTTCTTGCTGCGATTTTGCTTTAGGAACAAAGAATGATTTTTCTTCAATATTTAAACGCAGTAATTTACATTCTATGGGACCATTGAACAAGGTAATGGGTTTTTGAGAACGTATGCCTAAACGAAAGCCCATTTCAGGATTACTGATAATCATGGATGCTTTCCAGCTTTGAAAATGGGACTTTAAAACTTCGCCAAATTGTAGGTAAAGCTGAGAAATTTCTTCATCATCACCTAATCGTTCACCATAAGGCGGGTTACATATTAATAAGCCTGGTTTCCAGCTAGTTGCTGGTTCTGCATCAGATATATCTCTTTTTTCTACATGTATTTTATTTTCAAAACCTGCATTGATTACATGTTGAATAGCTGTTGCCACGGTACGGCGACTTTGGTCAAAGCCAGCAATATTAGGCATATTTTCAAGACCTGTAGCTTTGCGTTGCTCTGCTTCAGCAAGCAGCTTTTGCCAGCATGCTTCATCATGTTTTTTCCAGCCAAGAAAGCCGAAATAATCGCGTAATAAGCCAGGTGCATAGTCGGCAGCAATTAAGCCCGCTTCTAATAGCAAAGTCCCTGAACCACACATGGGGTCAATTAGAGAACCGCCTTGTTTGGCAATTTCAGGCCAGCCACTGCGTAATAGCATAGCCGCCGCCAGGTTTTCTTTAATCGGTGCGGCTACGTTGGCTTCTCTGTAGCCTCGTCTATGTAGACTTTCACCTGAGAGATCCAGACTTAATTGGGCCTCTTCATTATTTAAATAGACATTGATTTTGATAGTGGGTCTATTTAGCTCAATATTGGGGCGTTGATGAAATTTAGCCCGCATTTGATCAACGATTGCATCTTTGACCACTAATGAACCGAAGTGACTGTTGTTGATGACTTCAGAGTTTTTTGCACTAAAGGATACGGCAAAGGTTTGTTCTGGTTTAAAGTGTTCAAACCAGTTGATTTTTTTTACCGCCTCATACAAGTCTTCTTTTGATGTTACTGAAAAGGATTTTAAAGGCAGGAAAATACGGTTTGCCGTTCTTGACCATAGACAGGCTCTGTAGGCCATTTCAAGGTCACCTTGAAAACTGACGCCAGCCATTTTAGGTTGCACATTTTCTGCACCTAGTGATTTTAATTCATCAGCAAGGATGTCTTCCATTGCCTTTGGGGTCGTTGCGAACAGTTGATATTTTGTCATAGAAGTGAGGGTTTAATAATATTCGAAAATTTAACGATGGGTTTTGGTTTCACAGAGGGCTAGAAAAATGGGGGCATAGCTAGCTACGCAACTGTTTTACTAGCCCTCTGTGGAGCCAAAAAACAAGTTAAAAATTGGATATTATTGAATTTTCACTTCTTAAGCCTTAAATAAAAAAGCCTTGCTTTTTAAGCAAGGCTTAATTGATTACCTGGTGTGTTAATAAAGATGTAGAGCGGACTTCAGTCCGCTATAAACAGCTAACGTTACCAGGAAAATTCTTTACAATAGAAGTATACACTTAGAACTTTAGTAGTTCCACTTCAAAAATAAGTGCCGCATTTGGTCCGATATCAGCACCTGCACCACGTTGACCGTAAGCAAGTTCAGATGGGATGAAAAAACGGTATTTAGCGCCAACATTCATTAATTGAAGGCCTTCAGTCCAGCCTGCAATAACGCGGTTTAATGGAAATGTTGCTGGTTCATTACGGCTGTATGAGCTGTCAAATTCTTTGCCGTCAAGTGTAGTGCCTTTGTAATGCACGGTAACACTAGTGGTTGCAGATGGAGATGAGCCTTCCCCTTCTGCTAATACTTCGTATTGTAGACCGCTTGCTGTGGTTACAATATTTTCTTTTGTTGCATTTTCGGCAAGAAACGCTTCGCCAGCGGTTTTATTTTCTTCTGGTGAAGTGGCATTGGCCATAGAGAACATAGTTATTCCTATAAAAATAATGGATAGAAGTACAATAACGGGGTTTTTCATTGATTATTCCGTTGTTATTAGTATGTAACCGTATAGTTTACCAAAAAAACCAGGATGTGCTTTCTAATTCATCTTTGCATGACGATAATTGCTTATTAAATTGCTGTGATTTTTTAGCTACTTTTTTTGCTGTGTTGATTAACCAGGGCTTTTTTAAGTAAGTTTTTCGTTTATATCCGCCATGACCTTCATGATAAGCAAGGTAGAGTTTTTTGGTATCCCATAAGGGAATTCCCAGCTTTTTGTTACTGATGGCACAATACCAGCCTATAAAATCACAGGCATCAGCAAAGTCATCTCTATCCGCTCCCCAATTACCATGTTTATTGAGATAATCATCCCAGGTCCCGTCTTGAGCTTGAGCATAACCATAAGCACTGCTGGATCGAAACCAGGGGATTATGCCTAATAACCAAGGGCGGGGTGGTTGAGCATCCGCTACAAAACGAGACTCTTGATGCATAATGGCCATACTGATATGAATAGGTACTCCCCATTTTTCGGAAGATTCTTTAGCATCGCTATACCAATCGTCTTTTTCTTTAAAAACACTGCAAATATTGCCTGTACTTTTGGGTGTTGTAGCCGTGCAAGAATATAGGCAGAATAATGCGCCCAAGCAAATAATAAGGTTTTTCATTGAAAGAATGGTTTTCAGAATGGTAGAACTAAAATTAGTGTCTATACTTTTTAATATAACTGTCTATTGTAGAAGAAATTAAAATGTCTGATGAAAAAAGATCTTACCGAAAAACCTTAACCTCTCATGGCGTTATTTATCTGCTGAATCAAGAGTTGAATATATCGGTAAGGAATTTGTCAATTACGGGTTTGTTGGCAGAGTTAGATGCAGATATAGTTATTAATGGCGTTGATGATGTTTTGCAGGGGCTGGAGTTATCACCAACGATTGATCTTTATTTACCAGAAATGCGATTGGCTGGAGAGGCTGATGTCGTTAGAGCTGAAAAAATTGATGGGCAAATTTATCTGGCGCTAGAATTTAGAAACCTTGCTTATGATGTTAATAATCTGCTTTATAAGCGAAAAGCCTATAGAAAATTATTAAGTTCTTCGGGACATATTGTCTTTAATAAAGAACCCTATCTTTTTTTGACCCAAAATGTATCAGTAGAAGGGTTGATGATACATTTGAAGGAAAAAGTGCTTGTAGAGCCTGGTGCAATAGCAAGTTTTGATTTTCCACGTCTTAACTTACAAGGGGATGTCAAAGTTATCTGGCTGGATTATGAAGACAATGGCTATACTTTAATGGGCCTGCAATACGAGCGCTTACTGAAAGGCCAAATAGATGGTATTCCTGGGTTTTTATCCTAGCTGAGATTAACTACAGACTTTAGTTTGCTATCCAGTAATGTAAAAAGCTTATAAAGTTAGGCGCTTTGCAGTTTAGTCATGGTAAAAACTAGTTCCCATTTTTCCTTCCTAATCGTAGTCAATCCTGGTCTTGCAATAGAGGACTTACAATAGACGCGTTATAATTAACAATTATTCGTTTATTTATCTGACAACTGAAAAGATGAGCTTTTTTTTAAAGTGGCGTTGGGAGTTGATTTCTCCTTTTGCCGGTTTGTTATTAACCTTGGCATTTGCCCCTTTTAACTATTCATACTTAGCCATAGCTTCTTTGGTTTTTGTATTTTTATCCTGGTTAAGTTGTACTGCTGCTCGTGCTGCTCTACGAGCTTATCTTTATGGTTTAGGCCTGTTTGGAAGTGGCGTTTCCTGGGTTTATATCAGTATTCATGATTATGGTGGTGCACCTGTTATTGGTGCTGTTCTTCTTACGCTGCTGATGGTTTTTTTCTGGTCTTTATTTCCCGCATTAACGGCTTATCTTACGGTTAAACTAGCAGGTAACAAACATAAAACCAGAGTGCTTTTGCTTGCTCCTTTTGTTTGGGTATTTGTTGAATACTACAGAGGCTACTGGTTTCTTAATGGTTTTCCCTGGTTACAAATTGCTTATTCCCAGCTTGAAACGCCTATGCAAGGATATGTCCCTCTTATTGGTGTTTATGGAACAGGGTTTTTATTGGCAGTAACCGCCGCTGTCGTCGCTGCCGGGATAATGAAAAGGCTTAAATACAGCCGGGCATTTATTGTTGTTCTATTGCTGTGGGGCATAGGAGGTGCTCTAAACACTGTCAAATGGACTGATGTTATAGGTAAGCCGATTCAGGTTGCTCTTATTCAAGGCAATGTGGCACAAGATCAAAAATGGTTGCCTGCAAATAGAATAAAAACCTTATTAAGCTATCAGCAATTGACAGAGCAGAGCTGGGATGCCGATATTGTTATTTGGCCAGAAACAGCCATTCCCGCCTATTTATCTCAAGTGCAGGAATTTTATTTAAAGCCGTTATCAGCAAAAGCCAAAGCACAAAATACGGATGTAATTGTGAGTTTGCCAGCCAAGGGTAAGGCTAAGGAATATTTTAATACTGTATTGTCTTTAGGGAAGAATGAAGGGCGATATGATAAAAATCATTTATTGCCATTTGGTGAATATTTACCTTTGCAGCCATTATCCGGATTTGTTTTGGATTCACTCAATATTCATTTAGGAAGCTTTACCTCAGGAGGTGATGAGCAGGCTTTATTAAAAGCCGGTGGATATCGATTTGCAACTTCAATTTGTTATGAAGATGCCTTCGCAGTAGAAGCGATAAGAGCCATGCCTGAGGCTGCTTTTTTAGTTAACGTGACAAATGATGCCTGGTTTGGTGACTCAATTGAACCGCAGCAGCATATGCAAATTGCTCAAATGCGTGCTTTAGAAACAGGGCGTTATTTATTGAGAGTCACTAATACTGGGGTGACGGGGATTGTCGGGCCTGATGGTCATATTGTTGATAAGGTTCCTCAATTT
>Ga0209825_1001238_pt1 | contig 11648 bp, 14 predicted proteins | sample EN8Hudsemesocosm_FD_184631 | JGI IMG/M metagenome (GOLD analysis project Ga0209825, IMG submission 184631) | Methane-oxidizing microbial communities from mesocosms in the Hudson Canyon - EN8B Hudson Canyon (SPAdes) (version 2) | ecosystem: Environmental > Aquatic > Marine > Cold seeps | place...
CTGATATGAATCACTGTTTTTTGCGTATTTTTGAATTTTTTGTTGTTGGCAGCGTGAAAATTTGGTACTAATGAACATTAAGGCAGGTCTCTTGGTGATTGCTTATTTGTTTTGTCGCAATCAGTTTATCATCAACCCTGCCTTTTTTAGCTTTTTCAATTACTTATGGCTTAAGTAAGTGCCATTCCGTGCAGCCCCTTATATTGCAGATAACAATGTTGTGAAAAAGCTGCTTAAAGGAACCGAGGTTTTCAGAATGCAGGAAGCAAATGGTGGCTGGGTTTACATCAAGGTTGTATCAGACAATACGGAAGGTTATATAGCGGAGCGTTATTTACGAATGGTTTAATAATAGGATAAACGTGAGGTGAATAAGGTTAAAAATACAGCCATCCTTGGCCCTTATAGTCTCAATTTTACTCAGAAACTAATTCCTTTAATGATTGGTATAACAAGCGAGCTGATTTAGGTGGCTTTTCTGCCTTTGCTTCTTTTTGAGCATTTCGTTGTAATTGTCTTATATGCTGGCGATCAGCTGTTGGGTGCTCATTTAAAAGGTTCGTCAGTGCATCATTATTTTCACAAGCTATTAGATTATCTCGCCATTGTTCTGCTTGATGATGCTCTCTTACTCCATGCGCACTTTTTGTTTGTATACGCTCAAGCACTTCGGTAACCTTTTCTAGGTCAATATCTCTTAATTTTGCAGTAATAAATTTAAGTTGGCGTTTTCTAGCGGGTTTTGTTGTAGGCATTTTTTTTGCGGCAACAATAGCGCTTTCAAGTTGCTCTGGCATTTTCATTGAAGCCAGCTGACTTTCAGATAAATGAGTAAGTTCTTCAGCTAATTTGGCTACTTCAGCAATATCACGTTTAATTTGTTCTTTATTGGGACGAATTGCATAATATTCTATTACATCCCCATTTTCATCATATTCAATTTCATCGCCACCGTATGCGACTTCATTATTATCTATCATCTTTAAACCATTGCTATTAGAAATACTACAAACATAACCACAAAACCTATGGGTAATAATGCTGACATCCAGTCAGACTTAGCTTCTCGGGATTGTTGCATTGATGTTTTAATGCCAGGGCGCATCCATAAGATAACACCAAGAACCATTACACCTAATAAAAGGTTTTCCCAAATTGAAAATTCCACTCTGTTACCTCAACTCTAACTATTAGGTAGTATTATACTGCAGAGAATTAGACCAAATACTCATTTTTTGTTGTAGATTCATAGCGGCATAAGCTGGGCTAGTAGAAGGGAGCTTGAAATAGCTTAAATGACTAAATTCATTTTTAATTTGTGGCAGTACATATTTATTAAAAATAGCTTGAGCTTTAGCGCCATTAAAGCAGATTGTTGTTATTTTTTGATGGACTGTTAAAAAACTATGGAAGTCATTTGCTTTGATTGAGTCCATTTTAATCGCAGCATCTAAACTGCCTTCTCTATTGCAGCTTTGTAGCACATCCCAAACAGCAATATTATTTTGGGTTAATAACTGTTGCCGCTGTTTATAAGATATATTCAATGGTTTATTAAACATCGTTAGCATAATGGGCCAAAATGCATTACGAGGGTGGCCATAGTATTGCTGTTTATCTAATGATGTGTCACTAGGCATTGAGCCTAGAATTAATATTTTAGCTGATTTATCGCTGATAGGCATAAAGCCTGAAATAGAATTCACGATTCGATTTAGTTTAAAAAATAAACCCTACCCTAGCTATAAATTTGAGATAATGCACGACTTTTTTATTGATGAAGAATAGCCATGTGGTTTAAAAATCTTGCCCTTTACCGTTTTACCGAACCTTTTTCTTTAGCCGCTGATGAGCTTGAGGAAAAGCTTGCTGATAAACGGTTTGCACCTTGTGGTAAACAGGATGAATTTAGCATGGGCTGGACTTCTCCAGTTGGTGGATCAGTAGAGCAGCTTATTCATGCTTCAAATGGCTTTATGATGTTATGCCTTAAAAAAGAAGAAAAAGTTATTCCTGCTGGCGTTATTAATGAAATGCTAGAAGAAAAAATTGCTGAAAAAGAAGAGCAAGAAGCTAGAAAATTAAGTAAAAAAGAGCGTACTGCGTTAAAAGATGAATTGATTTTTGAGCTATTGCCTAGAGCTTTTTCTTTTTCTAAAAAAACTTTTGCGTATATTGATCCAAAAGGTGGCTGGATGATTGTTGATGCGGCTTCTGCTAAAAAAGCAGAGGACTTGTTAAGCCATCTGCGTAAATGTTTAGGGTCTTTGCCTGTTGTGCCAGTTAATACCGTTGATAAGCCTGTCACTGTAATGACTCAATGGTTGCTTGATACTGCAACAACACCAAAAGATTTAGTGGTTGAAGATGAATGTGAGTTACGTTCACCTGAAGAGGAAGGTAGCATTATTCGCTGTAAGAAACATAACCTTGCTTTACCTGAAATTATCAATCACTTAGATACAGGTAAACAGGTCATAAAACTGGCTGTAAACTGGACGGATAGATTGTCGTTTATTGTTGATGAAAACCTAGCGATTAAGCGCCTGAAGTTTTTAGATTTAATTCAAGATCAGGTGTCTGATACCGATGCTGAAGATGAAGTTGCTCGATTTGATGTGGATTTTTCTATTATGTCTTTAGAGTTATCTAATTTCCTCCCTCGGTTATTGGAAATATTTGGCGGTGAAAATAAAGTATAAAGACTGCTAAAATAAAACAAGGATGTTTTTAAGCACATTAAATATACAAACCACAGGGTTATAAAACCAGTAAATTACTAAGCTATTTTTATCGGTAAGAGGCAATGGCTATTAGATTTAGCTTTTGTAGCCTTGATGAAACAACGTGGAATCAAGGTTTAGCTGAAATTTCCCTTGATTTCGTTTCACTACATCAAGGCTACATTTTTTATTCTCTTTAACCTGTGGTTTATTAATAGCTCCGTAAATTAAAATTTATCAATGATCAATAAAGCCTTTCTTTCATTAGTTCTATTAAGTTGCAATGCTGTTTCTGCAAGCACCTTTTTATACCCAGAATTTACGGGTGATACTTTAATTAGGGATGATATTGAAGAAGCTCATTATACTTTAGCAAAACAGGAAGACACATTACTTGATATTGCCAGAAATTTTGACTTGGGTCAGAATGAAATTTTATTGGCAAACCCGGAAGTTGATAGATGGATGCCAGGTGAAAACACAAAAGTAAGAGTCCCTAATAGTCGGTTGTTACCCGATACGCCTCACGAAGGTTTAGTGCTTAATTTATCTGAATATCGTTTATATTTTTATCCAAAGCAAAGTAATGATCAGCTAAAAATAGTTATTACTCATCCCATTAGTATTGGACGTTTAGATTGGGATACGCCACTGGGTAAAACTAAAATCATTGCTAAAAAAGAAAACCCTACTTGGACGCCTCCTCAGTCAATTAAGGATGAGCATGCTGAAAAGGGTGAAATATTACCTGATGTAGTCCCAGCTGGTGTTGATAATCCTTTAGGGCTTTTTGCATTACGATTAGGTGTACCAGGGTATCTGATTCATAGTACCAATAAGCCGTATGGTGTTGGAATGCGAGTAAGTCATGGCTGTATTCGGATGTACCCTGAAGATATTGAAAAGCTTTTTCCTCAGGTGAAATGGGGAATGCCTGTTTATATTGTTAATCAAGCAATTAAAGTTGGGTGGTCACGAAATAAACTGTATCTTGAAGTTCATCCTGAATTGGAGGGCAAAGAGAAGAGTTATACAGAACGATTGGCTATTGCTCTCGAATTAATAGAGCAGGCGAATAATAATCAATTGCCTGTGTTAAACGGCGCGGTATTGCGGAATGCTTTGGAGCAAAAGAATGGTATTCCTGTTGCTGTTTTTGAGCGTGCTTTTTTATCTTTAGATGATAGAGCTGAATAAATATAAATTGTTATTTTAAAGTTTCACTCATCCAAATATATGCAACAACATAATGGATGAGTGAAAGATAAAATAAGATTACTTCATCATTGATTTTTTGAACATACGATCAAGTTTACTGTTTGTATCTTGAGCATATTGAGCTGCACGGTTAGCTGCTGCTTCTGCTGCTGATGCTCTAGCTTCTGCTGATGATGCAGCTGCAACTGCTTTTGCAGAATCTGAAGATGCAGTAGAAATGCTAGAATTTAAAGCATCAATCTGAGTTTGTAGAGAAGTAATATCAGAAGTGCTTGCACAACCCGTTGCTAAACTTGCAGTAATAACGATAGCTGAAATTTTTAAAGCTTTTATCATTTTCTTATCCTAAATAAAATTAAGTTACTTGTTAGAGACCTTGCTATAGAATTTATATAAAGCCATTTTAACGCCTTTCCTAGTTCATTTTACTTTAACCACAGTGCCTTTGCCAACCCATTGGCTTAACAGCTCTATTTGTTCATTGGTTAATGCGATGCAACCATGAGTCCAGTTCAGTAGTTTATGGATATCTTTGTTAGCCGCACCTAGGCCATGAATACCAATATATCCGCCTATCGTGGTGTTTTGAGAGGGTACTTTCTTGTTTTTATGGGCTTTGAGATTGCTGTGGTATTCTTTTTCAGTTAATAAGCCGCTTAGGAGTGCTGTTTCTGCATTTTTAATGGAGGGGTAATTAAATCCATAAAATTTATTAAAACGACTTTTATTATTTATCCAGCCAATTTTATAAGAGCCTAACGGTGTCATGTCATCCCCTTTATGGGTTTTAGTTCCTGCTCCATTTTGGCCTATAGCTATATTTTTCATGGTAGCTAAAGTCTTGTTGCCACGTTTAACTTTAAGCTGTAATTTTTCTGTATCAACTAATACCCAAATGGCATCAGTTGCATGAGCTGGAACAGGAACAAGGGTATAAAGAAGTAAAAAAAAGCTAAGTAGTAAGGGTTGTTTCATAAAAAAATTACAATTAGAGATTGTTTTGGTGTATTTTAATGGCACATTAATAATGTCGTGAAGGTTAAAAATGCAAATAAATAGTATCTCAACTACTCCTTATACTGATCAAAAACCTGGTACTTCAGGGTTAAGAAAAAAGGTTACTGTTTTCCAACAAGATAATTACTTAGAAAATTTTGTACAGTCAATTTTTAATTCGCTGACGGATTTTAAAGGCACTTCATTAGTTATAGGTGGTGATGGGCGTTATTTTAACCGTGAAGCGACCCAAATTATTATAAAAATTGCAGCTGCCAATGGTTTTAGTGAGCTGATTATTGGTCAAGGGGGCTTGCTATCTACACCTGCCGCTTCACATATTATTAGAAAAAACAAAGCCTTTGGAGGGATTGTTCTTTCAGCAAGCCATAACCCTGGAGGCCCTGATGAAGACTTCGGTATTAAATATAATGTCAGTAATGGCGGCCCTGCTCCAGAAAAGTTTACAGATGCATTGTACGAAAATTCGACAACAATAACAGAATATAAAATAGCTGATATTGCAGATGTAGATTTAGACAATGTAGGTCAACAGAAAATTGATGAGTTGTTAGTGACAATTATTGACCCTGTTGATGACTATGCTGATTTAATGGCCACAATTTTCGATTTTGATTTATTAAAAAGTTCCATTTCATCTGAATATATCACTTTATGTTTTGATGCGATGCATGCGATTACCGGGCCTTATGCAACACGTATTTTAGAAGATATTTTAGGAGCACCAAAAGGCACAGTTATTAATGGCATTCCATTAGAAGACTTTGGTGGCGGGCATCCTGATCCTAATATGGCGCACGCTAAAGAATTAACCACTGCGATGTTTGGCGATAACCCTCCTGTTTTTGGTGCGGCATCTGATGGGGATGGTGACCGTAATATGATTATGGGGGCAGGTGTTTTTGTAACACCGAGTGATAGTTTAGCTATTATGGCAGCTAATGCACCTTGTATTCCTGCTTATGCAAAAGGTATTGCTGGTGTCGCTAGGTCTATGCCTACAAGCCAGGCTGTTGATCGTGTAGCTGAAAAATTAGGTATTCCTTGTTTTGAAACACCAACAGGCTGGAAGTATTTTGGTAATCTTTTAGATGATGGTCAAATTACTTTGTGTGGAGAGGAAAGTTTTGGTTCTGGTTCTAACCATGTCAGAGAAAAAGATGGTTTATGGGCGGTATTATTCTGGTTAAACTTAGTCGCTAAAAAGCGCCAGTCAGTTGAAGATATAGTGATTGATCATTGGCAAACTTATGGTCGTGATATTTATTGTCGCCATGATTATGAAGCGGTAGATATGGATATTGCTAATGGCATTGTTGATCATTTGCGTGAGCAACTTCCTAAATTAAAGGGTCAGTCATTTGCTGAATATGCAGTTAAATATGCCGACGAATTTAGTTACACCGATCCTGTAGATGGAAGTGTTAGTAGCAATCAAGGTATTAGAATTGGTTTTGAAAATGGCTCGCGTATCATTTTCCGTTTATCAGGTACGGGAACAGTGGGCGCAACTTTAAGAATCTATCTAGAAAGATATGAGGCAGATGCCAGCAAGCACGACCAAGATGCTCAAGATGCATTGGCATATTTGATTGAATTAGCTGAACAGTTCTGTGAAGTTAAAAAACGTACTGGTAGAACAGAACCTACAGTTATTACTTAGCAAAAACTAGGGTCATAAAAAGCCACGAAGGCACTGAGAAGAGTCGATAGCTTGGCCCTACATGATGTGGGGCTAAGTCCAATGTAATTAAGCTAAGAGAATTAAAAAATAGGTAGCCTTGATGTAGTGAAGCGAAATCAAGGAAAGTGTTAGATAAACCTTGATTCCACTTTGTTTCATCAAGGCTACTTTTATGGGGCGCAGGCTTTAGCCTGTTTTTGAGCCAAAGAATGCAGTTTAAACCTGCGCCTCAAAAAAGGCTGTTACTAATGATGGTAATGATGGTGTTGTTTGTTAAAGCAGCGCTTTAACCTTTGCATCCTTAGTGTCTTCGTGTGATTTTACCTTTACTTTTTAGTACTCTCTATCCACTTTTCACGAAGATAAAGGTCTTCAACTTTTTGCCTAGCCCAAGGGGTTTTTCTTAGAAACTTAAGGCTGGAGTTAAAGCTTGGCTCGTTAGCAAAGCAATTTATTTTAATGCGTTTAGCTAACTCATCCCAACCGAATTTCTCTACCAATTCGGTCAGCACCATTTTTAAAGTTATCCCATGAAGAGGGTCTTGCTGACGCTGTTCACTCATTGGATTCTGATTTTTTGACTCTAATTTTGTTGCCGTCAATATCTTTGCCATTAAGGCCTTTCATTGCTGCTTTAGCTTCGCCCACTTTAGGCATTTCCACAAAACCAAAACCTTTCGATAAACCTTTTTCTTTATCCATCACTAGTGTGCAGGATTGAACTGTACCGTAAGATTCAAAAAGATCCTGTATTTCTACTTCAGTTGTAGAGCGAGAAAGGTTACGTATTAATAATTTCATAAGGCTTAAGAATTGCTAAAAAATAAATTGATTATACCCCTGTATAAATCAAAACATGTGTAAACTAGCCAAATTATTAATTATGAGTCGCATTCGTGTCTAGATTAGCTGATCTACCTAAGTATCTTAAAATTCCGGTTACAGAACAAGACCTTCAGCAGGTGCAGCGACTATTTCATGGTCGAGGGCATGGTTATGACGGTTTGCATCATGTGACTATTGATTGGTTATCGCCAGTCGTTTTAATTACTTTATTTGCACCAGAGCTTGAAGGTGATATAGACATATTGGCAGAAAAGTTACTTTCTTTGTTGCCGTCTTGTAAAAGTGTACAGCTACAGCATCGATATGAATTAGCTGGGCCAATTGATGTTATTAAAGGTGAAGAAATAACGCAATTGGTTGTGAAAGAGTCTAATCTGCAATTTAATGTTAGTTTGGGTAGTGCACGAAATACTGGATTATTTTTAGATATGAGAAATGGTCGGGATTGGGTGCAGGCGCATAGTGAAAATAAGCGTATTCTTAATTTATTCTCATATACTTGTGGATTTTCAGTTGCTGCGGTGGCGGGTAATGCTAAATCTGTACTTAATGTTGATATGAGTAGTCCGGCACTAAATGTGGGGAGAGAAAATCATCGATTGAATCAGCAGGGTTGTGGAAATGTAAGCTTCGATAAAATTAATATTTTTAAATCATTTAGTCGATTCAAAAAAAGAGGTCCGTTTGATTTGTTAATTTGTGATCCACCTACTTTTCAGAAGGGCAGTGTTGATATTGCTAAGGATTATCCAAAAATATTGCGTCGACTTAATACTTTTATGGCACCTGGGAGTACTTTGGTTTTATGTTTGAATGCACCAGAGCTAGGGCGTGAGTTTTTAATCGAACATATGGCCGAGCTAGCACCAGAGTATCAGCTGATTGAAGAAATTCAGCCGCCAGAGGTGTATGTTGAAGCAGAAGGTAAAGGCTTAAAAGTTTTGTGTTTTAAATCGGTGTAGTTACTTTTAGGCATAAAAAAGGCCGATATGTTTAAAACATATCGGCCTTTTTTATAAATTCTTAGCTATTAAGCCATTGCGCGAACTTTAGAGTTCAAACGACTTTTGCTACGTGCAGCTTTATTTTTATGAATAAGGCCTTTAGTAGTAGCAGAATCAATAACAGAAGAAACTGTTTTAAATGCTGCTTGTGCTTTTTCTTTATCACCAGCATTAACTGCTGCGATTACTCTTTTTACAAAAGTACGTAGGTTGCTACGTTGTCCTGTGTTGCGTATACGGCTTTTTTCTGCCTGACGCGCTCTTTTTTTAGCTTGTGCTGTATTAGCCATAGTACATAATAATTCTGTGTTAAATAAGAACCGCGTATTATGTTGGCAAATGTTATTATTGTCAACACCTATTTAAAACCCAGAGCGACACTTAGAAAGTTGATTTGGGTAAAAACTAAATTAATAAGCAATTTTGAGCAAACAACTTTTTAAATCAACCGCTGTTGTCAGTAGTATGACAATGATATCACGCATTCTTGGCTTTATCCGAGACATGATGTTTGCCAGAATTTTTGGTATTGACTCAGGAACCGATGCTTTTTTTGTAGCTTTTAAAATCCCCAATTTTTTACGTCGCTTATTTGCAGAAGGCGCTTTTTCTCAAGCTTTTGTCCCCGTACTCTCTGATTATAAAGAACAAGGCAGTAAAGAAGCTTTAAAGCTGTTTATTGATCGAACAGCGGGAGCCTTAGCTCTGATTTTATTTATTGTAACTATCATTGGGGTTATTGCCGCACCCGTATTGATTACAATATTTGCACCAGGGTTTAGTAGCGAAGGTAAGCAGCATGAATTAGCGGTGCAAATGTTACGTATTACTTTCCCTTATTTATTCTTTATCTCTTCAGTTGCTTTTGCTGGAGGGATTTTAAATTCGCATGGTAAGTTTGCTGTTCCCGCTTTTACCCCGGTATTTCTTAATATTTGTATGATAGCGGCTGCCGTGTGGTTGTCACCATTAATGAGTGATCCCATTGTAGCCTTAGCTTGGGGTGTTTTTGCTGCGGGTATTGTTCAGTTATTATTTCAATTCCCTGCTTTATACCAATTAGGGTTGTTACCTAAGCTTAGATGGGGCTTTAAGGATTCAGGTGTAAAACGCATTTTAAAATTAATGTTACCAGCCATTTTTGGGGTTTCGATTACCCAAATAAATTTATTGCTGGACACTTTGATCGCCTCATTTCTTGCAGCAGGTAGCGTGTCTTGGTTGTATTATTCTGATCGCCTAGTTGAATTTCCTTTAGGTATATTTGGGATTGCTTTGGCAACCGTTATTTTACCTAGTTTATCTAAAAGCCATTCAGCTGATAACCCTGTAGAGTTTTCTAAATCATTGGATTGGGCATTAAGGTTAGTGTTGTTGATAGGTGTTCCTGCTTCAATTGGCTTATTAATTCTTGCTGAACCGATGCTTTCTACCTTGTTTCAATATGAAGCATTTGGTGATAATGATGTACGTTTAGCCGGGCAAAGTTTAATGGCTTATTCCATTGGTTTGCTGGGTTTTATTTTGGTGAAAGTTTTAGTGCCAGGGTTTACTTCGCGTAAAGATATGAAAACACCTGTGCGCTTTGGTATTTATGCCATGGTTGCAAATATGGGAATGAATATAGCACTGGTTTTTCCCTTGGCTCATTCTGGCTTAGCGTTAGCAACTTCTTTAGGTGCTTTTTTTAATGCTTCCCTGTTATTAACCAAATTATTAAAAGATAAAGTTTATAAGCCAGGTAAAAATTGGTTTAATTTTATGGCTAAAATTATTTTTGCTAATGAAATAATGGCTATATTTTTATATATTTGTGTGGATATAACACAGTGGTCTGAGTGGGGAGCTTTTGATAGAAGTATCAATTTAATGATGTGGGTTGTATTAGGCGGAGGCGTTTATGCCTTGGCGTTATTGTTAATAGGTGTAAGACCTAGAAACTTCTTTAAATAACTATTTGAGCCCCCCTTTGAATAAGGACATGTTATATCTCAGAAATGGCTGGATTATCCAGAATTATTGTTCCCAGCCAGCCTTTGCATATTAATCATAGAAAGGAATAAGGTTAGGTGTTTTTTCAAGCTGGCTACCCCCCATGGTTTTTCACTTCAGGACGTTCTTTAAGTTAAAGGGAGTTCTAGCTTGCTCATATTAAATAGCCCCAAAATATTACTTTCTTTTATCCAAAGACATTAATAGTGGAGGTAAAAATAATAAATCCAAAAATAACGCTATAGCAATGGTAATCGCTGTCATCAAGCCCATTTCTGCATTCATTGTAAAGTGAGATAAACTCAATACCAAAAAACCGACAACCAACACCAAAGAAGTAATCCATAAAGCAATACCCACTGTTGAAAAAGCATAACGTACGGCATCTTCACTATTCATTCCCTTTTCGGTTCTTGCTCTCTGATACTTGCTAATAAAATGAACAGTATCATCAACTACAATACCCAATGTTAGCCCTGTCACAACTGATAAGCCTAATCCAATTTGGCCATTAATTATGCCCCAGATACCAAAAGCTATTCCTGCGGGCACTAAATTAGGAATCAAACTAATCAGTCCCAATTTTACTGATTTAAAAGCCAGCATCAGCAGAAATGAAATAAGTACTAAAGCAAGTAGTGACCCAATTATCATTCGAATAATATTTCGACTTCCAATATGAGAGAACATTAAAATTGGACTTGCTAACTCTACGTTATATTTCGTTATATTTTGATCCAGCCAGTGATTAATGCGTTGTTCAAGTTCCAGTAGTTTATTCGAGCTCATACTTTCTAATAAAACGGTAACTCTAATCCCAGATTTATCAATATTAACCTGGTCATTCAAATCTAATCCATAAGGTAGTGACATTTCATAAAGCAATAGGTATTGTGCGGCTAATTCACGCTCATCTGGTAAGCGATACCACACATCCTTATCTCCATGCATATTTTTATTTAAGCCCTGATTCCCACTTAGAATGATCAAAAATCAATGAAGCCTTGGCTGTATAATGGATTGCGACGAAACAACCAATCACCCAAAGGGTGCAGCCAAGACTGATGAATATCTTACCTTACAAACTGAAAAGTACAAACGAACAATTAACTTCCAGAGCGGGACTATTACTCGTTGCTCAGCTGATGGAGCAATTACAGTTAT
>Ga0209825_1001246_pt1 | contig 11584 bp, 10 predicted proteins | sample EN8Hudsemesocosm_FD_184631 | JGI IMG/M metagenome (GOLD analysis project Ga0209825, IMG submission 184631) | Methane-oxidizing microbial communities from mesocosms in the Hudson Canyon - EN8B Hudson Canyon (SPAdes) (version 2) | ecosystem: Environmental > Aquatic > Marine > Cold seeps | place...
TACCATCTTTAACCGACAACAATATATTGGTCGTTGCCAAAGGTATCGCGCCACCTGAATAACCAAGCCCCCAAACGATACCGATGGTCGGTACTTTAAGATCTGCCATAAGAGAAATCAGAGCAGAGATACTGTGCGCTTGATTCGCTATATTGGCTTCGCTGCTCGCATCAGCACCTGGTGTATCAATAAAGGTCACTAGTGGTAGCTGCCGTGACGCTATATCTTTTAACCAAAGCCTCGCCTTTTCGTGATGATACGGTGCCCATACACTGTTATTTACGTGTCGATTTTGTGCTAACACCCCAAAGCGAATTGAGGATAGTTTTGTTTTCAACTCAATTTCAGCGAGATACAATGGGCCGTCTTTTTCTTCCTGAATAATACGATCAGAAATATCATTGACTAGCTTAATAACAGAATATCTTTCATTGCTTTCTGCCGGATTAATCACCTGCTTTTGATAGGCTTCACCCGACAAACCCGATAAGTCATTTGCTTGATTCGCTAAGGCATCGACCGTAACAAAAACATCACTCAATGCTTGGCAACTTTTAAAAGACAGGTGATCTTTATCATCCATCTGGGTACGATCAAAGCATAATTTTATCGGCTGTAGGTTAGGCTGACTATGGCTATTTTCAAGACTAAGAAACAGTTTTAAGGCTGACTCATTTTCCTTAGCGATGCTCATAAACTCATCCCCTCTATAGGGTTTTCAGTTTCTTCATTGATATTTTTTTCAAACATAGAGGCTTCAATTTCTTGTCCAAAGGTATCCACACTTTGATCGTAATTTATGCTTTCATAACCAAAACCGAATAGATGAAAAAAATCACGTTTATACCCTGCAAAGTCGGATAGCTGCCTCAAGTTTTTATCATTAATTTCATGCCAGCGGCGCATTACCTCTTCTTGAATCGTGGTGTCTAATTCATACTCATCAACTCTTAAACGCCCAACACTATCAATTTGACAGGTATCGCCATATAAACCTGTTCTTAACATACGTACAATCTGCTCGATACAACCTTCATGCACCTTGTTTTCTTTCATCACTTTGTACAGCAGGGAAATATATAGCGGCATCACGGGGATCGCTGAGCTTGACTGAGTAACCAGCGCTTTCAACACGCCAATGTAGGCATATTTTTTATCTTCGACCGCTTGATACTTATCTGAAGTTCGTTGTCTTACATTTAATAAGTTGTCAATTTTTACAGCGGTATTATCCAGGTCTTTTTTTGCATAACCAATGGTTGCCTCTCCGTAAATTGGCTGGGTAATTTGTTCACCGATATAAGTGTAAGCAATGGTTTTACAACTATCTGATAACACACCAGCGCTGTTTAAGGCATCCATCCATTGGTACCAATCGTCTCCACCCATTACTTTAACCGTTGCATCAATTTCATCCTGCGTAGCAGCTTCAAGATCAACTGTGCTAATAAGGCCTTTATCGGTGTTAATAGATTTACTTTGAAGGCTTTCCCCTACGGGCTTTAGTGCTGAGTTGTACCATTTATCTTCAGACGAGATATAACGCCGTGGAGCAGCCACACTATAAATAACCAGATCTACTTCTTTTATTGACGCTTTGATCAATTCGATCGCTGCGAGTTTAGTTTCTGGCTGAAAAGCATCCATATTCAAACTTTGACAAAATAGGCTTTTATCTTTCGCCAAGTTCTCGATATGTTGATTGTTATACCAGCCCGCACTCGCTGACTTACGCTCTGTTGGTTCTCTATCAAAATAAACACCGATCGTTTGGGTGTTTGAGCCAAAACTCAGTGCCACTCTGGACGCTAAACCGTAACCTGAAGAACAACCGATGATTAAGGCCTTTTTCGAACCGGCAAGTGGTTTCTCATTTGCGGGTAAACTTCTAACATAGTCTATTTGGTTTTCGACTGACTTTTGGCACCCTAATGGATGAGCATTAACGCAGATAAATCCTTTAACCTTAGGCTTAATAATCATAATATTTCTCAAGTTCACGCTGTGTCAGTACATATCGTTTAAACATGATAAAGCGTTGCTTGCGAATTTTCTTGACCGATTATTCCAATAATTTGACATCTCGTATCAATGACCGATAAACCAATAGCCGCACCCCATTTCTGCCACTATGCTAGGTGTATCTCATGATAATTAACCATATTCACGTATTTTTAACGAAAGGAAAATAATGCGAATACTCAATATTAAAGGATGCCATTTACGAGAACCATTTTCTGGGCTGAGCCACCTATTGGGCGCATTGCTCGCCATTCCAGCCTTAATTTTTATGCTAATAAATTTGCCAGATCAAAAAACAGACACATATTTAATCAGTTACCTAATTTTTAGCATCAGCATGTTTTTAATGTTTGGTTCAAGCGCGGTTTACCACTTGATGGAAACAAGTGAATTATCACTTCGTAAGCTTAAACGGATTGATCACATCGCAATTTTTATCATGATCGCAGGCACCTACACGCCATATTGCTTATTAGGGTTGAAGGGTTCGCTTTCGTGGATGATGTTTGCGCTTATTTGGTCAATAGCGATATTTGGGGTGTTAGTCAAAATATTTTGCTTACATGCTCCCCGCTGGCTATCCACTTTGTTGTATGTCGGTATGGGGTGGGTTGCTATATTTATTTACGAGCCATTAAGCGCTAATTTACCGAGCGAGGCCATCGATTGGTTATTTGCAGGTGGCATAATCTATACACTTGGCGCCATCGTTTACGCCACAAAATGGCCGAACATTCACCCGCAACATTTCGACTTCCATGATCTATGGCATATTTTTGTTCTAGGGGGCGCTACTTGCCACTTCGTGAGTATTGCTTTCTATATATAAAGTACTTTCTAAGAGCGTTGCACTTCACTACTTACAACAGTTTACAAAGCAGTCACTTACAAAATTAATCCTTCATATTATGGAAATATATATGGGGTAATCTTTATTGCCCAACCACACATAAAAGCCTAATAAACTCACTGAAAACATATTTTAATAATCTTTTTTCTTTCACGAAAATATTAAATTAATAAAACAAACGCATTAGTCTAAACTTTAAATATTGACCTATTAAACGTTAGAGTAGAGCAACCTAGACGATGACATTACCACTCAACCTGCTCTACCGGTGCGCAGGATTTAGCTTCAAAAAAGGCTATTTGTTTTATTTATTAATTGTATGCTTTCCTCAACAAACGAGCGCAGCAATATCAACGTGCTTCGTACAAGCAAAAACTTATTACGAACAAATTTATTGTGAAGTAAAAAAACAAGGAAAAGGGAAAGCCCTTCCTGCTTTCGTTGATTTTAAAAAAAATAATGAAATCACTCAAGCATTACTCCTAAAACGCGACGCAGCTGCATTGAATATTTCGATTAAAATGCCAAAACGTATTACTTCAAAAAAAGATACTGCATCACGAACCACCAAACTTAAGCAAAGAAATCCCCTTAAAAATCAACATACATTTAATTCACAGACTAGCCAATTACTCTCTCCTTCAAGCAACAGTAAGTCATGTTCTTTCATGGGCAACATGATTACCTGTAATGCTTTAAAATATTATCAGATTGGCAACAAGACAAATTCAGCGTTAATACATGGCGCATTAGACCGTCAAAACAAAATTGGTTTAACGCCTTTCATAGGAAAAAAAGCACAGCAGTCCGAAATTGATAGTTACCTATATAAGAGCTATGTTCTCTACATAGAGAAAATGCTTGAAATTGGCCTTGGTGGTGTAACTATGTCATTTACAAAATTTGCTTATTTGTTTAATGACCTTTTAGAAAAGAAAGTGAACTTTGCTAGCCGGTTTGAAACGATGTACAACTTTCTAAAAAAAGATAAGCAACAGCTGGCTGTTAGTGAAAAAATAACACCTGCGAACCACTTAACCATCGACGACTGTTTTAAGTTAACTAATCGTATTTATATCTGTGATAATCGTGAAAGAAACTATGTGTATGTTAAGCAGTAATTTTAGCTTCTTTGTAGCAAAACTGCCTTAGGGCTCCAACTAACAAAGCGACTGTTCTTGGTACGAATTTACCTTCTATAATGCAACACCCAAACTCTACTTTTTGCTCAACGACGAATGTTAGGAATCTTATACAGCATGTTAGCCAGCGATAGGAACTTTGGCATTTACAAACAACTAAAAAGTATCGATAAGCTCCACATACCACTACTAGTGAGTTATGAGCCTGTATCAGGAAGAAGCCATACACCACGTTTTGGCGTGATAGGTTTCTTATTGGGTTGAGAGAATTTAAAAGGGATTGATTCGGTTCGACCGTTGGCATTATGCTTAATGGCAAAATGTAAATGAGGCCCTGTTGAATAGCCGGTATTGCCCGACAAACCAATAACTTGACCCGCTTCGACCATTTGGCCTTTTTTTACTTTTACGCTACCTAACAGCAAATGTGCATAAATAGCATATGTACCGTCATCATGCATAATATCGACATAGTTTGCTTTATCGAAGAAGAAAGGACTCGAAACACCTGCAACGGCATAGTCATCTTTTGTACTTATCACCACACCGTTCTTTACCGCGACTATTTTTGTACTCACAGGCATGCCAATATCAACAGCGTAAATGTTTGGCTGGCTATGATGGCTAAATCTACCCTTAAAGCCTTGACTAATTCTCATCGGTTTAAAGTCTAAAAAAGGGGGTAAAACCAACTTTGTTAAAGGCTGGCTTTTCGGATCTCCAATCACACACCAAAAAACATAAGTTCTTTTTTTCTCATTCGCCTGAGACTCATAAAGTATTTTCGTTGATTCAGCCTCTAGCATTTTACTAATTCGTTTAACGCCTAGACCGTCATCGAATTGAAGAAAACACTGAATGAGGGCATGAAATGGGTTGCGTGCTTTATAGATGAGATATTTGCCATCAGATTTAACATCCAAGCTGGGGCGTGTAAATTTCTTCTTTGTGTTGGCATACTTAATTTTTTCGACATTGACAGGCGCTATTTTCTCAGGCTTTTTATCAGAAAAAAACCACTTCCCACTAGCATCTTTATATTTATATATTTCAGCCAGAAGCGAAGAGCTACAGCAACATAACGCAAATACGAAAACTAAGTTAAGTTTCATCATTTAGATTTTGTTAGTGGCATTTTTGACGGATCATTTGTTTCATTTTAAGTACTTCATTTTTGCGCTCTTGTTCACTCACCTTCATTTCTTTACCATGTTTATCTGTAAATACCACACGCCCTTCTATTGTTGAAAGGTAGCGCTTAGCTTTCACACAGGCTTCAGATAAAGTTGGCAATTTTTTCTGTCGCTCTATAAGCTTTTGCCGTTTTTCATTTTTCCTAGCCTCTTTTTGCTCTGCATGCTTTAACATGAGTTCAGGAGAAGTAAGGTCTGTAGAAATATTGATATTATCTAACCGGCTAGAAATGTTATCAGAATGTTTATTCGCTGGAGCTCTATCACCAAAATGTATTTGCCCATTTTCATCTGTCCACTTATACACTTCCGACCAAGCGTTCGAGCAATGCATCAGCAAACATGCCATTATAAAAGTACAGACTCGCTTTAATCCCAAAAAACCAATATCCAATTTAGTCATACTTATCCCTATAAATCTGCATAATAAAACATAAGGCATTTTTAATTCTGCTACCAAGCCACAAATTCAGTGATTTCCAGCCTTAAAATGAACGATAGTACATAATGATCAAGTCCCGCACTACTTTATATTCACTGCAGCCCTTAAGCATATCTTTCACAACACTCACTAGTGCTCAAGTATTCGTACAAGAGAATATTCCAATGCGCTAGCTGGCTCTTGAGTAGTGAGCCAAATCAAGACTATAAAATAACTTATGGAGACTGACCCTAGGATATCACTGGCTTGTGACCTACTATTTTCTAACATGATCACTAATGCTTTTAACGGGGGCATGTTCTTATTTATTTAACTTACTTTTCCATTCCCCCTTTTATTAGCAAGCACCGTCCTCTAGGTTCATCACCCTCATGGAGCACTGTGTCGGAATGTAGGAACTGTGCAGCCTCTGCTGAATCTTTCACTTTCTTCGAACTGCGATCCAACATTTCTGATTCAAATTCAGTTAACACACTTTCCCTCACGCCTCTCTCCTTCCATTGAGATAAGGGTCTACATCCTTTTGTGACCCCACGAGCCAGCGCGAGCGCATCCAACAGAGCTTGATTCGCTCCTTGCCCTTTAAATGGACTCATAGGGTGAGCCGCATCTCCGATCAAAGTCACTTGAGCCCCATTCTCCAATAATTCTGACTTGAGTAGTTCTCGATCATACACGGGATAACCTGAAACCTGAGCTTCCAGGGTCGCAGCTATAATTTGAGGAATGGGATCATGCCACTGACATCTAAGACACGCTTCTTCCTTGAGTGCTTGAGCTCCTTGAGCACTCAACGCCTTCGCCTCATTTTCTGACATTGGGAAGCTTAGCTGCCACATCACCGAGTCTGACGCATAAGGCATTATATAAATCCGTTCATTACCATTGGCAGTTTGAAATACCGTAGCAGAATCCAATAAAGGGTCCAGCAAATTACTATTTTTTATAACACAGCTATCAAGACCTTCGTCACCTTCACCCTCAAGGTCAGCCAAAGGACAAATACCCAAAATCACAATACAATCTAGGTAGCGTAAAGGTGTAGTTTCTTCCCCAATCAGCAATCTCCGTACCGAGCTACGAATACCATCCGCTCCCACCACAAGATCCGCTTTGGCGGACTTCATCTTTCCCTTATCCTTACCCTCACTTTCAACCTGAAAGCGCAGTTCTACACCCTCACCCTTACACTCCTCAAAATCGACTAACTGGTGCCCCCAGTGAACAGCATTATGCCCACCAAGCTGTTCTAGCAAAGCTAAGCGCAACGACTGCCTAGCAATATGCACATTCGTGCGCTTCGGTGGCATTTTCGCATCTAACTGCTCTAACTTTCTGATTCCCCAATCGCCAATCACTTTTCCTTCGGTAGTATGAACAACATGTCTTGTTGAAATCACGCCCTCTTGTAACGAAGAAATCCCCAAACCCTCGATGGCTCTACTCGCTTGTTGTAGAGTGAGTCCATAACCCTGAGATCGTGTATCGAAGCCGCTATCGCGTTCATAAAGAGTAAAAGGTATTCCGCGATGCAAACAAGCCACGGCGAGCGCCACCCCACCTATTCCACCCCCAATTATGGCAATGTGTGGGTAGTTTTCTTTATCAGGTAAAGCTTGGGTAGCAGAATGAACTAACCCAGACCCTCTACAGCTCAAACATGTGTCGAGGTGACCCTTAGGACGAACTGGAGCAGTTCCTTCACTCTTCGCTTTTTCAAATTGATCTAACGCCCTCTGGTAGCGAAGCCTCACTTGCTTGCGGAGCCTCCTACGTTTTTTACCGTTTCCCTGACATTCCAGGCAAATAGTCCAGTTATTCTGCTCATTCTTCAACTTTTCCACCTGCCCTGTATTTAATAACTACTGGTAACCAGCCACTGCTTTCCCTTCAATAATATCAAATAATTAGATGTCACGTTGCATCAAAAGCACCTTCATAACGAGGCTCGCTAAACAGGCGAATGCCATAAGTGAAGCTAATGACCTACTATTTCCCAATATGATTGCAAACAGTTATAACGGCGAGTGTCCTCATTAATCAAATACCAAAAATAGTAAAAATATTAACGAGCCACAATAACAACCCATAAAACGATACATATTTTATCAGTATAATGAATACAAGATTTATACTCCTATATTTTTAATACTTGAGGTATTTTTAGGGCACTATTGGGTTTCATTAATTTGGATGTACTCGGTTGAGGTAAGTCATACGCGATTTCTCGGTGCTCATCCAAAAAAGAGGCATCACGAAAGAACTAGGTCTCTTTTGCAGCATGTTTAAATCAATTATCACCTAAGGCTCAAGTCCTCAAAACCTGAGTTCGCGTATTACTATATTTTCACAAAGGGGCCTTATCATTAGCCTTAACTAACAGCTTGGCTGTCGATGAATACTCCAACGTTGGAAAAGATTATTCAAAAACCCGTTTCTTGTTCAAAAATAGCTTAAAGGCAATACTCCGCACCTAATTACACAAGTTAATTACGTGGCTGGCCAACTAAGCGAATTTTTAAGGGTTGCTTATAATTAAGCGCCTGTTTGGGCAATTGTTGAGCGTCCTGCAGGCCCGAATTAATCGTAATTGCGCTTAAGATATCAATCCCTTGGGTATGAGCAAACAATTCATGTAACCGATCCTGGTCCTCTTGATTTAAAACCTTAAATTGCGTTTGTAGTTGCTCTAAACAATACACCCTGTAATGAGTAGTTTTAGTATTATTAAAGGTAAAAGTTTGGCCTACATGATTAAACCGTTTTTTACCGGCTTCATGGGCATGCGCATTTTGAGCCAAATAGGGCAGATAATCATTAGCAATACGTTTTAATAATGGCTGCCAATGATCTCCTTCGGGCCATAACCACTGTTGTGCTTTGGGTAATCTTGCAGGTTTAGCATTCCATAACCTAGCCACCCATTCATGGCAGTTACTGGCATGACGGCGCATAACTTCAACCGAGGTGTAATCGTTACCAAAATGGCGAAACATAGACGCAAAATAACCAAAATCGGCGGCGCTGGGATGGCTGCCAAATAAAAACGGTTGTTTCTCTAATAGAGGCTCTAAAAAATCGAACTCTCGGAATAACATGTCACGTACATCGCCTTCATTTTGTTTATTCACACCATCGTTGTATAGCCATTCCTTCTTTTGGCGACGAGCAAAATATCGGCCCAGAACAGGGGCCAAAAACCGGCCTACAAACTCCTTACCAATAACGTTACCCACCGCACGGCTAGAATTTTTTGGCACCCAGCGCCACCACATTGCAGGGCGCCATAACCACTCGTCGCCATAGTCTTCTAGCAATAACACTAAAAACTTAAGCGCGGGATCTGTTGGAAAAATGGAGTGTTGTGGATAGATTTTTTCAAACCATTGCAACATAGGGGTGCTATCAAATAACCACTGATTCTTGGCCGTTTGTACGGCGGGCATTTTTTTAACACCGGTATTTTTTGCAATTAAGTCAAACGACTTTAAGTTGATATCTTGTGATACATAATTGATTTTCTTGTAGCGCAGATACGCTTCTAACTTGCCACTAAAATACGAAATATCTGATTTATAAACAGTATAAGGCGCATTGGGATCTGATTGAGTTTGAGTCATGTTTGTCTCATTTTTATTATTAATATCTTCAGGGTAATTCAGATAAGATTTTTTATCTAGAGGGGCTTATTTCCGAACAGAGTGTAGCTACCAGACGAACAATAAGCGTAGACAATATTTCCACCAGGTGCATTAAAGGAATTTTCAGTTTAACCCCACGAACCCACAAGCTCATTTATGTCATAGCCAAAACAGCCTAATGCCCAGCTCCTTAAGATAGTTGCGTCCCCTTTTTTCACTCATTCCTCTTACTTTCATGATATTATTTTTTAACTTATAAATTGTTCTAAGCACTTAACTTGACTGTAACGCTAATTTTTAATCTCCCCAAAAATAGATGAGTACCAGTTTCTATGAAAGAAGACCAAGAACACTGGAATACACGCTTTAGAAAACGCCCCTTGATACAACCCAATTCACCCGGATTTATTGAAGAAAAATTTGACCAACTCATTCAGGGAACTGTGCTTGATGTAGCTAGTGGTGATGGTGCTGCAGCGCTCTATCTCGCCGAAAAAGGATTCATCGTCACCGCAACCGATATATCCGACGTTGCATTGGAACGATTAGCCTTCTTTGCTCAAGAACTGAATTTGGAGGTAGCTACTTGCTTAGTGGACTTGGACCAGCCAAATGCTTTCACCCACCTAGGTACATTTAATAACATCGTGATTACACACTTTAAACCCGAGACCATCTACTGGCCGCTGTTGGTGTCGCTACTTCGTCCTGGCGGGCAGTTGCTAATTAGCACCTTTAACCTGAAGCACCATCTCGAAAACAATTTCTCTCGACGCTTTTGTTTAGAAGAAAACGAGTTAGTTAATGTTAACGATAAGCTAGTTCTGCAGCACCACGCATCCGTTAACAGAAGCGGAAGTTATATAGACGACTACTTATTTCGTCGGGTGTAGTGGCATCCAGGAAAAACTTTAGTATTTCATATACAAGACCCTGCATCTAAGTTAGCTTCTTAATCCATAAGCAGACATTCGACGCATGAATTCAGATATATGACGCTTAGCGATTGAAATTGAATGGTAAAATACGAACATTTTGCAAGCTGGTAGAACTAAAGAAGTGAGTAACGTAGTTACTTTAGAGCTGATTATTAACAACCTTGAAATAGATCTTTTCTAAACAAGATCTATAATTAAGTAATAAAAGTTTTTTATTGCATCGACGTTTTATTCAACTTATCCGTTTTCGCTGGGTTTAACATGAAGATATATCTTCGACTTGCTTTTGTTCTCTGCTTGTTAGCAAATAGCTCTGCCAATGCCCAGAAAATATTTACTGTGGCATGTAATGAGAAGAACGAACCTGCGTGCTTTGAAGATACAGATGGCAATATTGTCGGTGTAAATGTAGACATTATTCGTGTGCTATGCAAACGCTTAAATTTAAGCTTAGAAATTAAACTAGTACCATGGAAGCGTCTCTTATCTTTAGTCGAGCATGGACAAGTTGATGCTGGCATGCCTCTTTTCAAAACACCGGAAAGATTAAAATACGCGCTGTATCCAAGCACCCCTCTTCATAAAGTAGCAATGCAAGCTTACACGCACCCCCATAGTGATTTTACTTATACACGTTTACCAGAAGACTTGTATGGGAAAATAGTGGGTATAAGAAGAAGTTATAGCATTTCACCCAAATTCGACCAAGCAGTTGCAGGCGGCTATATCGTTATCAATGAGGTAGATTCAATTAATCAACTTATAGGAATGACAATATCAAATCGAGTAGATGTCAGTATCGATAAAGGATCCACAATTAATTTCTATTTAAAAAAAGAAGGCGTGGTCTTAAAACATATTGGGCAAGTAAGCCAGCCACAAGCAGCATTTTTAGCTATTTCGAAACTGTCTTCTAAGAATGTAGAAAGCTTGTTTCGTAAGGTTGATGCGACGCTTCAAACAATGGAAAACGAGGGTGTTATTGAGGAAATTACTAATCGATTTATTCAACGATTCTAGCTAATAATGTATTTAGACTATAACTTTCACTAAGAGGCTTTTGCACACAACGTCTTCTTGGAGCCATTTGATCTTGCCCCATGAATACGGCTAAATATTTCTTTTAGTCTGAATTTTTTACCTTTATTGCTTTCATCCAAGTCTGATCCGCCGCTCCTCACCTTAAATAACCGAATAAAGCGAGCTTTTGGTTCGCTGTATTTTTAAAATTAGTTTAATTTTAACCTCTTTGCTTATACTTCCATTTAATAGAAATATATATTTTTTCATCGCTTTGGCCATGACTAAGGCCCGATATTGACTGACTAGAAATACCATCTCAAAATTTAATGGCAA
>Ga0209825_1001248_pt1 | contig 11566 bp, 11 predicted proteins | sample EN8Hudsemesocosm_FD_184631 | JGI IMG/M metagenome (GOLD analysis project Ga0209825, IMG submission 184631) | Methane-oxidizing microbial communities from mesocosms in the Hudson Canyon - EN8B Hudson Canyon (SPAdes) (version 2) | ecosystem: Environmental > Aquatic > Marine > Cold seeps | place...
TAAACATTCTTTTACAGATCGAAGTCTTTCTTGATTGACTCAGTTCTTAAGTATGGCTCAAAACTTTGGTGCTAAGGTGTCCATTACATCTCGTCACGCTGTCGTGACACAAGTACTGATCAGTATGTAAAATTCGGTACTAATACCCGGTGTGCTGCAACAAGTGATGGTGCCATCGAGTTTTATGGATACGATATTGTGAACAATATGTAACCCCAAACCAGACCCACCATTTTCTCTGTTGGTAGTGAAGAATGGGTCAAAGATACTCGGCAAATTTTTTGGGGAAATACCTCTACCGTTATCCTTGAATTTAACTCTAAGGCCATTATTCGCTAATGTAATGTCGATTTGTATTATTTTCTCTTTATCACCCGGCTCCGGGAAGCCATGGGTAATTGAATTAATTATCAGGTGAGTGATCACCTGATATAAACTTCCTGGGTAGCTATTGATGGCAATGTGCTGCGCACAATTGATATTCACTCGCACTTGATTAAGTTTAAGAATATTGGAAATGCTTTTGATGATATCTTGCATATATAAGGAAACATTAAAGGACCTTATGGCTTCAGAGGTTTGGTCTACCGACACTTTTTTAAAACTAGTGATCAACTCCACGGCTCTTTCTATATTGCATAGAACTAACTTATTGAGTTCCATCGTTGAATCTAAATAAAGATCAAAGTAACTTTTAGTTATTTTATTATTCTCATGGCGATCCTTCATATTGTTGGCCTGATCAAGCAAGCTGGAGATCCCCGTAAGGGCAATGCCTATTGGAGTATTTAGCTCGTGTGAAATGCCCGCTACCATAGAACCCAGGCTGGCCATCTTTTCTGATGCGACTAATTTGTCCTGAGTTTGGCTCAAGTTGGTCAGGGAGCGAGCCAGCTTTTGATTGATAAGCTCTAATTCCCGAGTTCTTTCATTCACTTTAAACTGAAGTTGCTCATTAAAGTTTTCTGCCTTGTGTTTGGCCTCATTCAATTCGGTAACATCGAAAAAAGTACCAACAATCCATTTAACCTCGCCATTTTCATCATGATAAGTATTTTTTTCTAAGACGAGATCTTTAGGCTCACCTGCAGCATTTAGGACTCGGCATTTGAATGAACCTTTCCCCTCTTTGTCAATCAAGAGTTTGTCGCTATTAGTATTAACTTCAAAAAAATCGAACCCAACGACTTCATTCATGTGCCTGCCGTTAACTTCCTCGACCGACTTGCCAAAAAAAATAGCAAACGCGTTATTACAGTCAATAAGAATATCTTCATCATTTTTAATAAAGAAGGGGGTATTAACGGTTTTCATCAGTAGCTGCTGAAACTTTAGCTGTTTTTGTAGTTTTTTTCGATCACTGTTCAGTGATTTTTGCATTAATGAAAAATCAGAGATAAGTTGACCAACTTCCCCATCGGCTCGAATCAGAATTTTATGATCTAAATTGCCCTGGGCTATTTTCTGGGTGATCTTAGATAGTAATACTACCAGTTTGACAAACTTATTGGCTAAGAGTGCTAATATAATGGTCAAAAGTCCAAAGGAGATCAACATAGGAATACCCAGTTTGAGTATCAAATTATCCACTATGTTATCTATCATATTACTGAGCAGTTGACTTGCCCCCATTATTTCACTTTCATCAATAATTTCCGCATAAAACCAATTAAGTTCAGTTAAACGGGTAAATGAAATATAGAGGTTTCTGTCTGCCAACGTTATTTTACGAAAACCTTGTCTTAAGGGGACTACCTCCTTTAATATGCTTTTGAAGTCAGAGTCATAATCAAGTAAACTTTGCTTAGTAACTACATCGCCGAGAAAACTGTCTGTCCGGTAAATATCCTGAGTTGCCTTCTCCGACAGGGCTATGGGATGCATTTTATTATCAAGTAACATTGAATAACTCGATTCAGTGCTTGAGTTGTTGATTAAGTGCTCGACCAACAGGTCTAAAGTGACATCCGTGCCGACAACCCCGATAAATTCACCTTTGACATAAATAGGTGCTATGGCGCTGACATTTTGTGTAAGAAGCGTGTGTAACTCAATAGTATTGGGAAGTGCTCTCCCCCCAATATTTACGAACTAAACCAATATAGAAGTTCTTGAAATCTCTATGGTTTGATTGATGAAAAGCAATAACAATAGTCATACATTCGCTAGGAGACATTCTCGACTGACGTCTTCGCTTTTTATCACCATTAGCCATTAATTCACTTTCCCATGCAGGTAAAAATTTATAACAAAAATCATCGATATCGCAATATATCCATTAGTTTATTCATGTTGCCCACCTTTGTTACTTTCAAATCGTTTTTAGTCGAAAGATCTGATCGCTAGGTGGATAATAAGTTTATCCTTATCCAGTTTTCAGGTTATTTAATAAAAACATTCATTCATAATTCGAAACCGATGATGTGTTATATGCTTTACTAGAGCTTCGTCAATAGCATAGCGCAGTAACGCCCCACCAACGCCAATCAACCGATGAGAGGGTAAAACACAAAAAATTTCGATACTGTCATGATAAATTCCGATAAAACCTATTATTTTATTTGTTATACTCCTAACACATCTCAAATCTAAATTACCTATAGCACTATTACCCAACCTGTTTTTTTGTTCAAAAACATCCTTATTATTTGCTCTTGGATTTATGTCAAGATAACAACATTCCCAAATGTGTAATAATTCTGCATACTCTCTTTCATCAACTGTTGTGATTTTCATACGAAAAGGCCTTCCCGTATTAATTGTTATGGCTAATTGAATATGAATGTAAGATTTTCTACATTTACTTTCTTATGTTTTGATCCTGACTTTGATTTTTTGGGTTGGTATTGGTGCAAATGATATACTTGCACCTGTCTCAGGAAAACTTTGAGGTACATTTAATGAATACTGAATCGCCACTGCATTTGTAAAAAACTTCTGACCATCTAATACATATAACACTGGATATTTTTGTGTTGATTGATGATAACTTGCAGGCAGATAAACTTGAAAACTACGTTCTTGTTCCAATACTTTTGACGGTAGAGTGAACAACTTACCTACTGTAATTGATACGTTTTTAGCCGTATTGGCGAATGCAACTGATTGAAAAGATAATACCAATAACATTAATGTTAGAGCGGTTTGTTTTAACATTTGTATTTATTTCCTTTATTGTTGTTCTGGAGGATGTAAAACCAGCTATTGATTTAATAGCTGTCTTTACAATTTTATTTATAAAGTTAACTTCTTGTCTGTTTTAAGTGGGATAGTAAATCTAAAATAGAGCTATTTTTTATTTAACAAACGCAGGTAAGATAACTTTTGAAACCTGAGTCATTATAGTATCTTCACCATCATAGCCAGTGATCACAATAATTAAATCAAGCTCTTCAACCGTAATAATACGTTGTCCTCCAGCACCCCAAGCAATTTTAACATCATAGCTTTTATCTCCGAATGTAATGTCAGCTTGATACCAAAAATAGCCATAATTAAAGGTATCTGGTTGCCAATCTTCAGTAGGTTTAGTCATTCTACTGGTGGCATTAGCTAAAAATTTTGAGGAAATAAGTTGTTCGTCATTCCATTTACCGTTGTTAATAACCAAAGTGCCCCACTTGATCATATCGCGAGACGTCATAGTTGATCCTGATTCGCCTTTTGGCAGGCCACTGAGGTCATTTAGCCAGCTGTAATTATTAATGCCTAGCTTATAGAACAGTTCACTATTGATAAAATCTTTAGCGGATCCTGGCACGACAGCATCAAGTACTTGCATGACCATTATCGGGTCGGGACCTTGGTATTTATAGCTCTGAGATTCTAAGGTAATAGGAGCACTAAGCTCAAGATAAGCCTGAACCTGATCTATACCTTTGTATTGTTCGGTTTTTTCCCCAAATCCTTTCATCTGTTCATCACTAAAACGAAGCCCTGAGCTCATCGTCATCGCTTGGTGAAGGGTGATCTTTTCTACACCTTTGACAAATTTTGTTGGGTCTAGCTCTTTGAGAAAGCTGATCAGAGGTTTGTCTAAATCGGCCATGGTCAGATAACCCAATTGGACAGCACGACCTATCGCCAAGCTGGTGTAAGCTTTGGTAGCTGAAAATTGCACATGAGGTAAATTAATGCGACCTCGCTTATAATAGGATTCAAACAGAAGCTTCCCTTTATGGGTAATAAGCAGGCTGGTGTACTTACCGTGTTTATTATCAAAAAGTTCCTCGGCTAGCTTGACAATCATGCCTTTATTACCACCATCAACGCCCAGTTCACCCACTGCTAGACCGTCTTTTCTGGCTGCCGGTGTTGTATCGATAAAAGCTTTTTTGAGCATAGACATATCCCAAAATGAGCCGTTGATTTCGGCGGCTGTAGCTTCTGGTGCGAGGTCATTATTTCCCTCTACGATATTTTCAGGTGCGGCGGCGGCAAAGCCGCTAAAACCACTTATTAAAAAGACGGCGAGTAGATTATTAAATTTGAAATTGGTTACCATTATATATCCTATCGGGGTTATAAATTTTTTTGTGTTTTATGACTTAATTCTATTTGTAATGTGAAGGTCACTTAATAGCATCACCCTCTTTTGAATAGAGCATGCTTAAATTAAACATTTAAAAACATGAAGTTAAAATCAAACCTAAACACTTTGCAAATCGATTGATTATATTGTCTACTAATCTAATAACAACTCTCAAACAATGACACGATATTCAAGACGGATTATTCGTCTATCTTCAAGCAAAAGGGTTTCTATGGCCTAGTAGGACCTAATCAAAGCTACATTAATATTTTTAGTAATGTAGCCAAGGTTCTCACAAACATAGATGGTATTCTCTAATATTATTCCTTATGAAAAGGTAACGTATCATAGAGCGCCTTTGCAATTTGCCAAGGTTCCACATTACCTTCATGTGAAGCAACAAATATCATGAAACCACTTTGTGGCATGCGCCAATACTCGGCTTTACCAAAGAAACTCATACCGTTGTGCCAGATTAAAGGTTCACTACTTTCTTTTGGTACAATTGACCATCCATACCCATAATAATATCCTTCTTCTTCCTCCTGAGTATAAGGAGTAAATAAAAGCTCTTTAGAATTTTTAGTGAGGATTTTGTTGTCTAACAAAGCTTGATGCCACAAAACCATATCCTCAGATGTTGTCAATATGCCTCCTCCCCCGAGAAGGTTCCAATAATTTCCGTTCATACCTTGAACCATTTTTAACGGAGAATTAAAGCCTGCATATGGTGTTGAGAGCTCAGGAATAGTTCGTGAAGTCCAATCAGGTCTCTCATAACCTGTTGAGAACATTTCTGCTGGTTTGAAAAGGTTCTGAAACAAATAATCTTCAAATGATTGTCCAGAAAGTATTTCTATTAATGAGGCAAGCATACTGTAACCAATATTTGAATAATGATATTTTTCCCCTACGCCAAAGGCAAGCTTGCTTGAAAGGGCTCGCTTTAGGAACTCTTCCATGCTAATTGCTTCCTCATCGCGCCCAGAATGACGTTTAAGTCCCGAGGTATGGGTCAACAACTGATGTATTGTAATCTCCCTTTTATCTTTTGGCACATTTCCAATGTATTTTCCTATCGGAGCATTTAGGCTGATTTTTCCTTGTTCCATCAGCTTCAAAACTGCTGCTGCTGTGAATTGCTTCGTAACCGATGCAATATCAACAACAGTTGATGAAGTATATTTGGCTTTGCCATTAATAGCCTGACCAAACGCTTTTTTATAGATGGCACCGTTTTTATCTGCAACCGTTATGATCCCTTTGAAGCCTTTTTCTTCAAATGGCGAAATTGCTTTTTTAATATCAGAAATATTGATAAAATTTCGGTCTAGTTCTTTGTCAATAGCAGCTTTAGCCGAATTGAATGTGATGACTTGTAAAAAAATGACACTTAATAACGTGGCTGATAAACTTCGCGTTGTATTAATCATAATATCCTCATTAAAGTTAATTTGTTTATATTTGTTAGCTTGTGCAATACTAGATGGACCATGCTTGATAGTCCTGAAGAAAAGGTTGATAAAAACTTAAAAAAGGTTGAGAAAGGTTGAGAAGACGCAAGAATACTGCTTAGAAGATCACTTTATGCTTGGTGATGTAAAAGTAGACTGCGAACAAAATGTTATTATTAAAGATGGGATTGCCAAGTCAATAGAGCCACGCTTAATGCGTGTGATTGTATTGCTCTCGAGATCTATGGGGAAACTTGTAACACGACAGGTACTTCTTCAGGAAATCTCAGAATTAGCTTACGCCAGTGACGAGTCGCTCACTCAAGCAATATCTAAAATTCGCCAATTATTAGGAGATAGCCCGAGAGAACCAGAATTCATCAAAACGATCCCAAAGAAGGGTTACATTTTGTTATGCCCAGTTTCTGAGGTACCTAATACCTTTGATAATAAGGGTTTGAAAACTCAAATTGTACCAGCGAGAAAACCACCCAAAGCTTTTTTCAAAGCTAAATATATTGTCATTTCAATAGTGCTTTTTTTTCTAATAGTGTTACTTAGTGTTGGCTTTTTTATTTTTTCTCCTGAAGAGAGCCATTTTTTAGAAAAAGGAGATACTGAATTCATTGAAAAAGGCGACGTAGAATTTATTGAGAAAGATCAGGACAAATAGATTTCTTCTAACTGTAATAGCGATAGACAGTTTATTAAACATTATTTGCTGACGTTCTCTACTCATGTAGTGGTTAAATAATATTGGCCTTAATTCTCTATTGTTAACTGGAAATACACGGAGAAGACTTTATCCCCCCATTTACCAATTTTGTCGTAAAGACGCAGAGTGTTCACGTTATTGGTGATGTTGAGTGGGTACGGCTAAGTTAGCTATAGATAGTTATTATCAAACAGAAGCAGTCACATATCTACCCAAAAATCCCCCTGGAGCAAGGCGAAGTATGAACATAAATCATTATCATAAATAATTTTTATTTGGTTTTAAGTGACATATTCTGACGAAAAATACTGAGGCGCTCTATCAGTCTTATAGTATTTCAGGCACAAAGAAACCACTTTTATTGTCGATTATCATTATTCTTTCCCTTTAAGAACAAGGGAAAAGTGGTACCAGAGGTCGGACTCGAACCGACACGTCTTTCGATAGGGGATTTATTTTCTAGGCGTCTTTGGCTTGAACTGCTAGTTCTTGAACATCTAGAAACAACATCTTCAGCCGAAATTATCAGGAATATGAGCCTAGGTGACAAACTCAATATAAAATCAACAAACCTTGGTGAAGACAGAATAATCGTTGTTCACAAACCCGTAGGTTACCAACTTTCAAATGAACATTATCCAGTTATTTACTTACTCGATGGAGAATTTAATTTACTTTACACCGCAGGTATTGTTGATTATTTACATAAAAATCAGATGATGCCAAAAGTTGTCATTGTTTCAATTCATAATAAAAATCGTGTTAGGGATTTCACACCAACGCCGTCAAAAGAAGGGCTTTATGGTCCATTGGAATGAGGTGGTGCAGATAAGTTTTTGTCGTTCATTGAAGATGAGCTCAAACCTGAAATTACAAAACAATATCGGGTTAATTCTTATAGCGCTTTAATAGGTCATTCTTACGGTGGTTTATTATCTATTTATAGTCAACAAATACGTCCATCGTTATTTAATGCACCTATCGTGATCAGCCCGAGTATTTTTTACGATAGCCGTACCTTAATAAACTCAGCTGAAGCCTCTTTTGAAAATAACAACCAAAGTCCGAATTTTGTTTATATGACGGTAGCTAATGAATACGAAGAGTTTGTTGATAGTATAAAGGCTTATTCCGAAGTACTTAAACAATTAGCCCCTAAATCACTGTCCTGGAAATTAGAACATTTAGAGAATGAAAGCCATATGTCTGCGTTTCACCCTGCCACATTCCAGGGGTTAAAGTTACTTTTCAAGGATTGGTACATCAAAGATGTGCCTGCATTATTAAAAGATAACAACATAGAAGGTATTAAGCACTATTATCAAAAACTTTCAGCAACCTTCGGTTATGATATTGACCCGCCAAGCGAAATGATAACAGCTGCTGGATTCTATTTTTTATCCAATAAACGTGTAGATGAAGCCGTTAGCACGTTTAAAATAAACACCACCCGTTATCCTTCTTCAGGTATGGCACACTTTAATTTAGCTCAATCGTATAAAGCATCAGGACAAATTTCACTGGCTAATAAGTTAATTATTAAAGCTTGTAATATTGGTAAAGAAAATGAAGAAATAGGTCATGGTATGTTTTGTCATGAAGCTAGTCTTTTATCAAAGCAATAAGTACAGTTCTAGCTTTCTGATTATCATTATTATTTATTGTTGTGCTACCTCAGAAAATCCAAAGTTTATTTATAAACATGACCCAATTTAAGTAATACGAATACACCAGCTAACTAGGCCAGACTGTCAGGATAAAGATAGGTCTATGTTTGCTGCATAATAAAACTATAGAAACTACTGATGTGAAGATTGCAATGTTGGAGCACTTGTCGTTCGATAAGCCAAGGCAAACGTCCGGTATCGTATCTAAACAGTCTATTCTGATGCCATTTTTTATTCTGGAAATGGTCTTCTTTATGATGATTTCAGTGTTTAAAGTCAACTATTCTAATGCATACTTTAATCGTAAATTTGCATTATGGCAGTGAAGTTTATTACGTGGCATCAACATATTCACAAAATATTTAATATAAACGGCCCCTATAGTCACTGTTAACACTTGGTTTGTACTTAAACACTATAAAAAACAGATAACTATTGAATTCCTCTCATATAAGAGTAAAAATTACATTTTTCTAAATCTCTACCTTATTCTCAACAACCTTCTGGATGATTATTTATTAATGAGTACTACTGAAGATACTTTTTCAACTGACCTCTACAACATGGTCATGAGCGGTTTGCTCGCTTTACATTCAGCACAACTTTTTGGCTCTGTATCTCGCACTGCTGGTAGTGAAACGATTTTCCTTGGCAAGTGGCTAAAACTAGCTAAGAAACAAAAGCGCTTTCCTAAAATTATTTCGGAAGAAATTGATAACTTATTAAAAGTCTATTCAATCAAAGGTAAGGGATCTAATCTTATAGCAACATTCAATGAGATATTTGAAGAGTTTCAGGTATGTAAAATAAAACAAAAAGAATTTCCAAATTCACCAAAGAGCCGTTTCGATTCATCTATGGACTTGTTGAAAAAACAAGAGTGGTTCGTTACATTGCCGCTTGTGCACGATTTCAACAGTAAAGGTCCCTATCAACCCACTCAAGAAAAAGAAGTGTTTGTCACTGACTCTGATTGGCAAGGATTATTTGATGAAAGCGACCAGCTCAATAAAACTTTAAGTATTTACGTTGTATCTAATCCACAAGAGGTCATTGATTGCTTTTACGCGCATGGATTCATTCTGGCAAAAGTAAAATCAAGTAAAAAATCACATGGCAATTACAACCAATTCAAAGTATTTCCTAATAATGATTATACTGGCTCTGCAGCGATACCAAGCCAAGTAAAATAGCTACCTACCCGTAGCTTATCAGGAATAACACTTTCAAAACATCTAGGTCTGCATCTATTACACTATGATTTGCTTTGTAGTAAAAATTGCCGCAAGTGATACGCTAACTCTGGTTTCGGGCCTAAGTGAATATACAGCCAGTCGATCGAAAACAGTCTAAATCATGAGGGCCTTACCTCGAATCCCCCCTCATAACGCAATAGAGCTAACCGTCACTAATGCCACAAAAGAGACCTTTCCTAACACCCTAAATCAGCACCAAAAAGGTCTTCTCTGATACGAAAGCGGACATTAATGTACTCAAGATTAAAGACTCCCCGTGCGCATTAGAGACATTACCTAACCTATTTTGCCAATAGCTGCTTAGAAATTTAAAACAGCCATTAGATAAACTCAAACCTTCCCGGTATCAGAAAATCAAGTTGTGATATCGGGAAAGACGACTGGTTTAAAATATTAATAATCAACAATTACAAAGAGTTAGTTCTGGCTTGGGTTTTGCTATATATGCAATAAGTTATAGCCGGACATAAAGCTTTAAAGGAATACTTATGAAGTACAATACTATATTAATTTTAACTACACTCTTTTTAACTTCAGTCAATGCTCATGCTGAAAAAAGAAGTCAAAATAAAAGAGCACATAATAATATTTTTTTTGAAAATATAATTAAAGACGCATCTATACCAGGCGTTGCTGTGGCAAAAATTACTAATGGTGAAGTCACATTTATCAAAGCATATGGATACGCCAATATCGAAAATAAGACGTTGGCTACAGAAGGCACTATGTTCAACATCGCATCAATAAGCAAACCAATAATGGGGGTTAGCTTACTTCAACTTGTTGATAAAAATAAACTTGCACTAGACACTAACATTAATAAATATTTACCTTTTAAAATTGACAACCCATCTATATCGGGTGAAAAAATTACTCTTCGCCATTTAGCCACGCACACTTCAGGATTAAATGATTACTACGATCCAGCTAGTTTTGAAAAAAATAAAGATTCAAATATTTTATTGGAATCTCATTTAAAGTCTTTATTAATGAAAGGTGGGGCAAAGTATAGCAATGGCAAATACTATTTAAATCAATCACCAGGTGAAGATAGAAAATATAGTAATTTAGGTGCTGGGTTGGCTGGATATCTTGTAGAAGCTACTACTGGCATATCACTAGCGAAATACAGTCAACAAACCTTATTTGATTCTCTCAATATGAAAAATACGGCTTGGCTCTTAGCTGGTTTAAACGTAGATAATATTGCTGTCCCATATTCAATCACAGACCAAGGAGTATTTCAGTCATATGATCACATTGGAAACCCACAATATCCTGATGGTGGTATTAGATCGAGTATTAGAGATTTAAGTAACTTTATGACTGCTATATTAAATAATAGTGATATCCATGGAAATCAATTGTTATCTGATGAAACGTACAAAGAAATGTTTCAACTTCAATTAAAAAAAGAAATATCTACTACTCAACGATTTTTCTGGAGTGACAACGAAATGGGGATGACTGGCCATATGGGATCAGATCCAGGGGTGTTTACTGCTTTTTACTTTAATACACAGAGTAAAGATGGAATAATTATTTTAATGAATATTGATATGAACAAAAATTCTGCCGATGCTATGAAGAAGATTGCTTACGAATTGATGAATTTATAATGTGAAGCTACGACACTCAACTATTAACCTCATAGTTGAGTGTCGAGAAGCAGTCTATTTCGTTAGGTATATAAGAACCTAAGTTAGGACGGCTCTGTGGTAGTAGTTAGCCTTTCAAATTCAGGCAATAATGTCCGCAATTGGCTAATTTTTGACATAAAGAACGGTCGCTAGCTAACTTCCGCTTAGCGCACAAAGAACTAAACCGCTCGCGCGGTAATGGCGTTTTTTGCAAGCCCTGTATCAACTTCTAACTTTTGTATTCTTTTCTACTCTTAGTATTGAGGTATTCCGCCTCAATTTGCTAGGAGTATTTACTATGAA
>Ga0209825_1001255_pt1 | contig 11539 bp, 12 predicted proteins | sample EN8Hudsemesocosm_FD_184631 | JGI IMG/M metagenome (GOLD analysis project Ga0209825, IMG submission 184631) | Methane-oxidizing microbial communities from mesocosms in the Hudson Canyon - EN8B Hudson Canyon (SPAdes) (version 2) | ecosystem: Environmental > Aquatic > Marine > Cold seeps | place...
CCGATAGCTCATCATCCAGTTCGCCAGCGATGGAGGCAATTTGTTCGGTGCGCCGATAGATGCGATCGATGGCGTTTAATACGTCCTGCTCTTTCACAAAGGCGGCCACGATCTTACGCTTTAATGCACGCTGCACCTCATCCACCGCCAAAATATCTAACGGATCTACAAACCCCACAAAATACTGATCTTCTTCTTCCATTAAAATAATGGCACGATAACGCCGCGCCAAACTTTCCGGCAGGCGCCGGGTAATGTCGGCATTAAATTGAAAACGGGAAATGTCAATATAGGGCAGGGCAAAATGGCTGGACATCTCTAACAAGAGTTTGTCTTCGCTCACAAAACCTAAATCGATTACGGTGCGGCCAAACTTGCGACCGCTTCGCTTCTGTTCATCCAAAACCAGGGACAGTTGCTCCTGGCTAAGAATGCCTTTTTCGACTAATAGGTCGCCTACTCGAATTTTTTGCTGAGGTTTAAGCATAAGTACCCTAGCGCAAGGTATCCAGTCTTTGCTGGGTAAAATCCTGCAGCGCTTTGGGTAAGTTGGGCAAACTCATGGCCAGGGCATACATTTGTTTCGCAGCATTAATTTTGCCATTATTTTCAAGGCTAATGGCAATGCCTGCCCGCCAGCGAGCATCCCTTGGCTGTAATACAATGAGGCGTTTATATAACTCAATGGCACTCACGTGATTGCCCGACTTTTGCTCGGCCTGCGCTGCCATGGCCAACAGATTCGCCTGCTGTTGGAAATTTTTATGGCGGCCTTTTATGTAGGGGTACACTTGTCGAGGATTTTCTTTAAGCATTAAACGTAAACTAACTTCATCCCGAAGCCCCCTGGGGGTTTTTGCCAGTACCGACTTAACCGTTTTATCATCGCCGGCTTTAATGGCATTAACCACTACATCTACCGCTTGAGTTTGCGCCGTTTTGGTGACCATTTGTTTATTGGCAGCTGGAGTGTTGTTAGGATACTTTTGGGGTGGGTTTTCTTTTTTTGACTCACTCAGTAAGCGTGGCTCTTTGATGGTGTCAATCAAAAATAAATCGGCGGGTAAATTAACCGATATTTTATTGTGCTGCGCCTGCAACCAAATGTTAATGGCCATTACCGCGCATATAAGCAAGCTGGTAAGCAACAATATTAGTAGCCAATAGGATTTTGGGCGCGCCACATCATAGGTAAACGGTGCCATGGCTTGCATTTTTTCCTGGGCATGGCGTTGATCTAAATTTTTTAAAACATCGTTAACCACACTCATGATTAAACTCCTGCGCCCCAAGACTAAACGCCCAGTGCGATCTAACAAAATTATTATATTGGTTTATAAACGTGAATATACTCATTAACCCAGCAACCAGTTTCGGCTGTAGTTGATGCCTTCGGTATCATTAAGGGCAGACCTTACCATGGCTTTTTTTACCTTTTGCTGCCCGCGGCTAAAGGCTATGAGCAGCGCCTTAGCACACACAATATTAATTAGTCTTGGGGTTCCCTGGGTGGCCTTGTGCAATAAATTAATAGAGGCGTTGTCGAACACTGGTTCGCCGTTGTAACCGGCCACCATCATGCGGTGATGAATGTACTGGCGAATGGCGGGTTTATTTAAGCGGTCCAACAAGTGACTAAAGGTAATGCGCTGGCGCAATTGCCTAAAGTGGTGCTGGGACAATATCTGGTCCAACTCGGGCTGACCAAACAAGACAATTTGCATGAGCTTATGGGTTTCAGTTTCTAAATTAGTCAGCAGGCGTAACTCTTCCAGGCTCTCTTCAGGCAGGGCCTGTGCCTCATCGATGACTAAAATTACTTTTTTGTTTTGCTGGGCTAAAAAAATTAAACCGCGATTAATTTCATCTAGCAAATTTTGATCTTTAATGGTGTCGTGTTTGGTAACCTGTAACTCTTTGGCTAGAGCACGTTTTAATTCTATGGGGCTTAACCTTGGGTTGGGTAAATAGGCGGTATAATATTCTTGTTCATCCAAAGAATTTAATAGCCGCCGACATAACAAGGTTTTTCCGGTACCCACTTCTCCTGTAACCTTAATAAATCCATCACCCGAGGCGATGGCAAACAGCAACATGCTAAAGCACTCTCTGTGATCGGGCAGAGAAACAAAATATTGAGTATTGGGCACCAAGGAAAATGGCAGTTCTTTAATGCCAAAAAATGACCTGAACTCCTCAATCACTTGTTTCATGGCATGACGATTATCCATCTTCATCTACTCCTTGATCTTGCCAGCGGGGAAAATTACTTTTAAGGCGTTTTAACTCATCGTTCCAGGTATTGGCTTCAATGACGGTGGGCTGCAGTAAAATAACCAATTCACTCTTGGTTAGGCTGCGGTCACTTTGTCTGAATAAAAAACCCAGAACAGGAATGCGTGATAACCAGGGCACACTGGCTTGGGTATTGGATTTTTTGTTTTGCAACAAGCCGCCAATCACCACCACCTGTCCAGAGGCGGCGCGAATGATGCTGTCGGTTTCACGGATGCTGCTGAAGGCCACCGGTAAGTTATAGGTATCATTGCCCAGGGCAATAATTTTAGTACGCTCTACCACCTCGGTAACGCTGGGGTGCACATGTAAAATCACCTCGTTGGTGTCACCAATTTGTGGTGTCACATCCAACGAAATCCCCGAGAAAAAGGAGGTAAGACCAAACTCGGGCACACTGGTGGTGGTGTTTGTGGTGGTGGTAATGTTGTTAGTGACTTCGGTGACAAAAAATTCATCCGTGCCCACCTTGATGACCGCCTTCTGATTGTTCACCGTTGAAATACGCGGGCTCGACAACACCTGCACATCCCCCTGGCGCTGTAACATTTGAATCACGCCAGTAAAGTCTGGAGTATTAATATTTAAAGAAAAAAGCCCCGCTAGGTTATCTGGGTTAACAATATTGGCCGAGGTCAGTTGGGCCGATACATCGTTAGTACTGTCGGCAAACGTGCCGCCCACCCCCAGGCCAAACGAATCCCACTGGATGCCCGACTGAAAGCCTTCGTTCAACGTGACCTCTAATATTTTTGCCTCGATAATCACCTGTTTTTGCAGGCTTAATTCTGCCTTATTTAAAAACTCCCCCACCGCCGCCAATTCGCTTGGATAGGCGCGCACCATAATCAGGCCCGCCATGGCGTCTACGATGACACGGCGCTCACCTCCGCTGCCCACAATCATATTGACGGTTTGCTGAAGGTTGGACCAAAAGTCGGTGACGGCCTGAGTTTCAATTTTACTGGCAGTGGCATTACTGCTGCTGTCGGTCGAGGTACCGCCATCCTCGCTATCACTATTGGCCGAGGCCAACGAGCCACCACCGGATACCGACATGCCCGATGAGCCCTGGCGAAAAACATTTAAATAATTTAAATGAAACACTTTATTTTTTAATGCCTTAGGCAGGATGCGATAACCGTAACTGGTTTTTTCGTATTGGTAGCCGTAAATATCCCGTACCGCATTCAGGGTTTCCAGTAGAGTCACATCTTTTAGATTTAGGCTAATGCGCCCTTTTACCGACGGGTGTACCAGCATGTTAATGCCCATACCATCCACTAAGCCCAGAAAAAATGCCTTAGGGGTATTATTGCGCGCCACCACATCAAAACGGGCAGGGGCCAGTAGGCCTGAGTTTAATTTGGGGGTGAGCGCATCGTAGGCAGCATCGGGCACCAACAATTTGCTTTGGGAAAGGTGTACATCGGCTAGCGCATCTTGCGCCACTGGGTATTCTTGTTGCGAACTACATGAAACCAATAACAGTAATGCAACAACACCAGCCATCTGCAGTGGATTTCTAATCTTCACTTAACGGCGAATCCTTGGCAATCTTGCCTCCAGGGTTAACACTTTCTTTTTTCCCAACACCATTAATTCAACGGTGTTTTTATTTATCTTTTTTACCAGGGCGTCTTTTATATACCCGCCTTCATTCACTATATAACCGTTGATAACCGCCGACTTGTTGCTGGCGTGTATTACAATTTGGCGCAACACATAGCCGCTTTTCTTGGCTTTTTTTGGCGTTTTTTTTGTGGCCACGGCTGAATCAATTTCGTTGCCCTTAAAACCTGGCGGCGCCATGGGGTCAAACGCCAGCGCCGGAACAGCCAACCAAGAGCCCAGCAAATACAGCAGCATCACCGATGTACAGATAAACGCTTTACTGCCTTTCCATCGTTTTACTCGCCAGGCCATGTCCGCATCCCTTACAAATCCAACAGACTGTCACTGGTACTCAAGGTATGCACATCGATGTTAAGCGTCCCTTGGGGGTAATGATCTGTGGTGAAGACCAGCTCATCCCAATACAACTGCCAGTCTTGTGCTTCGATGCCCTGAATGTACTTAAGGGCATTCATAAACTGGCCATTCAATTCTAAGGATAGGCCATGTTGGTAAAGTAGGTTAGTTTCCTCTATTTGCCCTTCGATATTCACCGACACCGCATCCAAATTACTGATTTTATTAATGTTTAAGGCATTCTCTTGCAGCAAACCGGTGAACACCCGCCCCATGTTTTTAGGCGTAATCAATGCAGAAGTCAGACTTTCAATCTGTTGTTGCTGGTGAGAGAGCTTGTCTTTAAGGGCGCTTATTTGCTGTTTAGACTGGGCATTCACGTCCAAATTGGCCCGTGCCTCAAGCGTGGCAATGCTGGTTTTTGCGCTACTGATTTGCCCAAGCGTGGTGGCGTTTTCTTGGTATGATTTAAGCCAAGCTTGATACAAGGGCTCCCACACCAGCATGGCCGCCACAAACAAAATCACCGCCACCACTGTAATGCACAACAAACGTCGTTCACGCACTTGCAGGTGATTAATGGTGTCGTGTATTTCACTCCAGGAGGCTTTCAAGCGCCTACCCTTGGTAAACTGTTCATTACGGTTGCTCACCTAATAGTTGCATTACATCTTTTAATTCTTTCTCTTCTCGATCCGAACTCACCACAAACGTAAGCCCGTCTTTTTCGCGATTCATTTCAAATACCCTGAATTTCATTTCAGCGAATACTTCAACTTCAGAGAGTTTTTTTAAATAGCTGGGCAAGGCCTGAGCCGTTAATGCGCGCCCGCTTAATGATAAGCTGGCGCCGCCCTTGCTAATTTTAATCTCGGTTAACCATAAATCTTTTTCCATAACCCAAGTGAGGGCCAGTAAATACACAGAAAACGACTGGTGTTCGGCATCCAATTGTCGGGAATGAAGGTACTGCAATACTTTACGATTGCGCTCTATGTCTAGCTTCACCGCGCTAATGCTGCGCACTAGGCGGGCGTCAATCAGGGGCTCAGGATACCGGGCCTTGGCCACTTGTAAGTCCTGTTGCCAGGCCTGCCATTGCGTTTTTTGCTCGGCCAATTCACCCTGCCACCACCACATGAGCGAGGCTAAAATCACACTCACCACCCCCGCCCCCAGCACGCTGGCTAGCGCCAGCAGCAGCATAGTATTGGCGCCGTAGCTGGGTTCGATGTGTTTAAACTCATCCAGATATAAATTAATCTGCTGCATTAACCCAACTCACTATGGGCCGTTGGCCATTAAGCGTCGTCATGATTTTCCCGGCGCAATACCGCACCAATCACCGGCAAACAAAACGCCTGATCACTCACGCTGGGGTTGGCCCCTTCTTGCATGGGTAAAAACTCGCGGCAATCAAAATGCAGGATGGGGGCGTGCAAGCTGTTGCTAAGCTCGTCTTCAAAATTGATGTGTTCGTCTTCCATGGGCAATACGTATATTTTATTGGTAACCCCCTTGCCCAGCTGGCTTTCGTAGTAATCCAAGGAACGCTGTAAATCCAGGCTAAGGCGTTCAACCACCACGTCGTTGTCTAGGGTGAAGGCTCCTTCTTGAACAGCAAAACTGGCGTAGCCAAATTCAATTTGGCGGGTTAGATACAACGAATTGTGGCTGTACATAAGCATGGAGCCGCTGTCGTGACGCATCTTTAATAACGCCACCGAGCCAAACTCCATTTCGGGAATGTACATGGCAATGTTGCGTAAGGTCATTTCTGGGATGTTAATAATGCTGGGGGTTAATCCCACTTTGGCAATAAACGCTAGGGTGTCTTCGATGACTTGTTTGTTGGCCACCACCGCGTAAATCATTTTCATGCGGCCACGATAGGCGTCGTCTGGCAACGGAAAAATATCCAACGCCGCCTCTTCGATGGGCATGCTAATTAAATCTTTTAAACGCCAGCGCACGGCCTCAAGCAACTCGCTGCTCTCAACCTGGGGGGTTTCCAACAGCTGTAGCTCGTATTGATCGTCTCTTAACACAAAATGGCAGTCGGTGTTTTTGAGTTTGTGGCGCTGCAACCAGTCTTTCACATGGCTAACTTGCTGATCTGGCGGCAGATGCACAAACTCACACAGCTTCACCTGCATCTCGCCGTCGGTCATCACCCCATAGCTAAGGGATACTCCGCTTTCACAGCAGGCCAGGCCCACCACTCCCTCGGGCTTAAGCTCTTTCTTTTTAAACCACCCCAAGGGGGTTGATAACCACTTTTTCAGCTGACTGTCCCTAATCACAATGATTCCTGCTTAAAGGTTAGTAATGGATTAGGGGATGCGCCATATTGATTATTTAGTGAATAGAAGTTTTCAGTTTATAGATGGTTTTTCGGATATAATTAGCACATATCTAACATCAAATTTGTAAAGCCTGCCGGTAAGTACTAACCCCGGTAGGAGGCTGCTTGCAGGCGAAAATAATTAGCAGATATAGATAATCTGGCTGACACTGATCGCCTGCAAGCAGCCTCGTACAGGGGTGAGATAAAGGGTTATCCTTAATCAAACTCCAAATGAATTCCAACCCCTTTATCAGGAAACCCGTTGCCCCATGTTACACGTCGTATTATTTGAGCCAGAAATCCCCCCCAATACGGGCAACATTATTAGGCTTTGTGCCAACACAGGGTTTAATTTGCACCTTATTGAGCCATTAGGGTTTGATATGGATGAGAAAAAACTAAGGCGGGCCGGGCTGGATTACCACGAGGTGGAGCGCCTCACCATTCATAAAAACTGGCAAGCCTTTATAGATGCGGTGCAGCCCAAACGCTGTTATGCGCTTACGACTAAGGGTGTAAAAAACCATACTGAAGTGAAGTTTGAAAAAGACGACGCCATCGTGATGGGGCCGGAGACCCGAGGTTTGCCCGATGAAATATTGGATAGCCTGGAGCAGGATGAAAAAATCCGCATTCCCATGTTTGGTAACAGCCGCAGCTTAAATTTGTCTAACGCCACCGCCATTATTGTGTATGAAGCCTGGCGTCAGTTGGATTTTGAAGGGGCGGGTTAGGGCTGACTCCCTGTGAGCGATTTATCGGGCACGGGGTGCCCTCGTACATTTAAAGGACGCATACGCTCTTTGCCATCCTTGGCACCGCGCTATACCGTTCGTCCTGAACGTACCCTAGTTTTTGCTCCTGCAAACCTAGGATACCGCCCGTCCCTGGGCATATACGCTCTTTGCCATCCTTGGCACCGCGCTATACCTCCCATCCCTGGGCATAAAAAAACCGAGCTATTTGCTCGGCTTTTTTGTGAACTCTTAACTCTTTTTACAAAGATTAGTGAGTCTGTTCGGCTTCTTCTTTCTCGGCCTGTGCTTTGGCTTGAGCCTGCTGCATGCTTTGTGCGTAGATAGCATCAAAGTTTACAGGGGCCAGCATAAGCGCTGGGAAGCTGCCTTTGGTGACTAGGGCATCAATGGCTTCACGAGCATAAGGGAACAACAGGTTAGGGCAGAATGCACCCAGGGTTTGGTGTAGGGCTGGGCCTTCCAAACCTTCAATTTTGAAGATGCCGCCCTGGTGAATTTCGGCCAGGAAGGCGGTGGCGTCTTCGTTTTTAGCGGTAACGGTTAGGGTGAGTACCACTTCATATACGTCGTCGGCGATTTTTTTGCTGGCGGTGTTCAGATCCATGTTGATCTGTGGCTTCCACGCCTGACGGAATACTTCAGGGGTGTTTGGGCTTTCAAACGACACGTCTTTGGTGAAAATACGCTGAATGCCAAACTGGCCTTTTTTAGCGTCTGCTGCTGGAGCTGCTGCTTCTGGTGCTGCTGTTTGATCTGTCATGGCTATGTTCTCTGTTCTTATTGTTGTGGCGATTATTTTTTAACAAGTGGTAGATTGTTACCGGACCATTCCATGATACCGCCGCCTAGGCGATACACTTCGGTGAAACCATTCTCTTTTAAGATCTTGGCTGCCGATGAGGCGGTTTGACCGGCCTTGCATACCACTATAACTGGGGACGCTTTATATTTTTCCAACTCTGCCAGGCGATTATTTATCTGGGCATTAGGAATATTCATGGAATCGACCAGGTGACCGCCCTGAAAATCCTTCTTGTCGCGGATATCCAGTACCAGGGCGTTTTCCTGGTTAATAAGGCGTGTGGCTTCGTGAGTACCCACTTTAGGACCGGCTTTCTCTGATCCATCCCAGGCCAGCAGGGCAAAACAACCCGCTAACAAACCCACTAAGATCCAATGATTGGTCGCAAACTCAATAAACTGTTCCATAACACACCTTCAAAATTTAGGCTGGCAGTATACCCGATTTAGCGCACATCCCAAGGGGCAGATTGGTACCATGGCATCTAGGCCTGCAACCATGTAAAATCGCCGCATAATTGTTCATTACCACCTATAGTCAGGGCCCTATGTCTAATCAGCCAAAACCGGTAGCACTTATTATTCTTGACGGATTTGGCGTGCGCGAAGCCGCCTCAGACAACGCCATACACCATGCCCACACCCCCACCTGGGACCGCTTGGTAAACGACTACCCGGTAAGCCAAATTGAAACCTCCGGTGCCGCCGTGGGCCTGCCCGACGGGCAAATGGGCAACTCGGAAGTGGGCCACATGAACCTGGGGGCCGGGCGCATTGTGTACCAAAATTTCACCCGTATTAACAAATCCATTGACGATGGGGATTTTTTTGAAAACCCTGCCCTAACCGCCGCCATCGACAAAGCCGTGGCCGCCAACAAAGCCGTGCACCTGTTTGGCCTATTGAGCCCGGGGGGCGTACACAGCCACACCAACCACATTGAAGCCTTGGCTACCATGGCCAAACAACGTGGCGCCAAGGCCATATACGTACACGGCATATTAGACGGCCGCGATGTACCGCCACAAAGCGCGCAACCGTTTATTGAAAAAATGGAAGCCCACATGGCGTCTTTAGAGCTGGGCAGCCAAGCCAAGCTTGCCACCCTAGTGGGCCGTTACTACGCCATGGACCGTGATAACCGCTGGGACCGAGTGCAACTGGCCTATGACATGTACAGCCAGGGCACGTCTAAATATCAGGCCAAAAACGGCGTTGAAGGGTTATTGGCCTCGTATGAGCGCGAACAAAACGACGAATTTGTACAAGACATTATTTTGGGTGATGCGGTTAAAGTAGAAGACGGCGACAGCATTATCTTTGCTAACTTTCGCCCGGACCGTGCCCGCGAACTGACCCGCGCCTTTGTGGACGGTGACAGCTTTGGCCAGGACGGCAATGGTTTTGTGCGCCGCGCCAAAGCCAACTTAAGCGATTTTGTGATGCTTACCCAGTATGCCGCCAGTATCGATGCACCCATTGCCTTCCCACCCGCTAACATCAGCAACGACCTGGGTGAATATGTATCTGGCCTTGGCAAAAGCCAACTGCGCATTAGCGAAACTGAAAAATACGCCCACGTGACGTTTTTCTTCAGTGGCGGCACGGAGGACTTATACCCAGGTGAAGAGCGCATCTTAATTAACAGCCCAGACGTAGCCACCTACGATTTACAGCCAGAAATGAGCGCCCCCGAGGTGACCGACCGCCTGGTAGAAGCCATTGAAAATAAAGCCTTTGATTTAATTGTGTGTAACTACGCCAACGGCGACATGGTAGGCCACACAGGTGTATTTGGTGCGGCGGTGAAAGCGGTAGAAACCTTGGATGTGTGCCTGAAGCGTATTACCGATGCCATATTAAAAGTGGGCGGCGAATGCCTAATTACCGCCGACCACGGCAACTGCGAACAAATGCTAGACCCAGATGGCGGCCCCATGACCCAACACACAGTAGGCCCTGTACCGCTTATTCACGTGGGCCCACAGGGTAAAGCTGTGAACCTAAAAGAAGACGGTGCCCTGTGCGACATTGCCCCTACCTTGTTGGCCATGATGGGTGAAACACAGCCTAGCGAAATGACCGGTAAGATTTTAACCGAGAGCAAATAATGACACGCTCATTAAACATAGCCAGCCGAGTCCTTAGGGCAACGCTGTGCCTTATGTTTATGGCCAGCGCCGGCACGTTGCACGCAGCCGACGCCACCCAGGGTGAACAACACCTGGAAAAGCTGCGCAACGACATTAACGAATTACAAAGCTACTTAAAACAAGTGCAAGGCAATCACCAGGAATTGGTAAAGGCATTGCGCGGCAGCGACAAAGACGTGGCCGAGATTAGTAAAAAAGTAGAAGCCTTACGCAGCGCCTTGCAGGAGGAGCGGCAACGGCTAAAAAAGCTACAGGCCGAGCAGCGGACGCTCAGCCAATCCCAGCAACAACAACAAAGCACCCTTAGAAATATTATATTGGCCAGTTATAAACTGGGCCAACAACCTAAGTTAAAGTTACTGCTTAACCAGCAAGACGCCAGCCAGTTATCGCGCAACCTGCACTACCTGCAATATTTTAACGCCGCCCACCAAACACAAATATTAAGTTACCGTGACACCTTACAAAAGGTAGATGTGTTAACCGCCAAAGTGGCCAGCCAAAAACAAAGCCTGCAAAACAAACTGGCCAAGTTAAAAAGCAGCCACGAGCTATTAAAAGACAAACAAACCAAACAAAAAGCCAACGCCCGTGCCTTAAACCTTACGATTAATTCAAGCGATAAAAAATTAGCGCGACTGCAACAAGACCGCCAACAACTTATGGCCGTGTTAGGCAAGGTAGAGGAAGTTTTTTTAAACTACGAACGCACCCAGGAAAGCCGCCCGTTTAGATCGTTAAAAGGCAAACTGCCCAGCCCGTTTAATCAAAAGCCCAAAAAACTGTTTGGCCGCTTGCAAGATAACCACAAGCAAAAATGGGCCGGCTGGACCTATGGTGGCCGCGCTGGGTCACACGTGAAGGCCATTCATCATGGCCGGGTGGTATTTAGCGATTGGTTAAGAGGCTTTGGGTTATTAACCATAGTGGATCATGGCCAGGGCTATATGAGTTTGTATGCCCGTAATCAGGCTTTGTTAAAGTCGGTGGGAGATTGGGTAGAAACCGGCGAAGTAATTAGCAAGCTGGGCCGCAGTGGCGGCTATGATGAAGATGCTTTGTACTTTGAAATTCGTTACAAGGGCACCCCGCAAAATCCTAGGCGCTGGCTGAAGGGTTAATAACGACAACGCGCGGCTCATAAACTATCTAAGGGGCTATTGGCCCCTGCATAGTGTTTGCCTAATACATGTGTATATATCTGAGTAACTTTC
>Ga0209825_1001276_pt1 | contig 11387 bp, 12 predicted proteins | sample EN8Hudsemesocosm_FD_184631 | JGI IMG/M metagenome (GOLD analysis project Ga0209825, IMG submission 184631) | Methane-oxidizing microbial communities from mesocosms in the Hudson Canyon - EN8B Hudson Canyon (SPAdes) (version 2) | ecosystem: Environmental > Aquatic > Marine > Cold seeps | place...
GGAATCAGGTTTTCTATCTAATAGTTCTTTAAGGGTGGCATCGTGAAATATCATAAATGGCGGTATGCCTTGTTCACTGGCCAGATTTTTACGACAAGCCCGTAATGCTTCCCACAGCTCCATGTCCTCATCACTAATATTATGGTCTTTGGATTTTGTGCCCGAGCCTTTACTCTTGTTGGGGGTGGTATCAACTCGCAACATGAGCGACTCTTCACCGCGTAAAATAGCACGACTGGTTTCACTTAAATACAATTGGCCGTAATCAAAGTTTACATTCAAAAAACCGCGAGCCACTAATTGGCGAAATACCGAACGCCACTGGCCTTCTGACAAGTCAGCACCAATGCCAAATGTGGATACCTTTTCGTGATTAAACTGCTTTACCTTTTCGTTTACCTTGCCCCGCAATACACTGATTAAGTGCCCCACTCCAAATCGTTGGTCGGTGCGGTATACACAACTTAATGCCTTACGGGCCGCATCGGTGCCGTCCCAGGTTTCAACCGGCGTTAAACAGTTATCGCAATTTCCACAAGGGTTTTCTAACACATCGCCAAAATAGCCCATGAGGGTTTGACGGCGACAAGTTGTCAGCTCTGCCAAGCCCAACATGCCATTGAGTTTTTGTTGTTCAATGCGCTTAAACTGCTCGTTAGCTTCGCTGCCCGCCATCATTTGTTTTAGTTTAATTACGTCTTCTAGACCATAAGCCATCCAGGCATTGGAGGGCTGCCCGTCACGGCCAGCACGACCGGTTTCCTGGTAATAAGCCTCGATACTTTTGGGTAAATCCAGGTGAGCCACAAATCGTACATCAGGTTTGTCTATGCCCATACCAAAGGCAATGGTGGCCACCATAACAATGCCCTCTTCACGCAGGAAACGTTGCTGGTTTTGCTGGCGTACCATTTTATCCAGCCCGGCGTGATACGGCAGCGCATTAATGCCCTGCTCGCTTAACCATAGGGCAGTGGCCTCTACTTTTTTACGAGACAGGCAATACACCACACCCGCGTGCCCTGCGTGTTCACCTTGTAAAAAGCTAAGTAGCTGTTGCTTGGGATTATTTTTCTGGGTAATGCGGTATTGAATATTAGGTCGATCAAATCCCGACACAAATATTTTGGCTTGCTCTAACCCTAAACGCTGAATAATTTCTTCGCGGGTTTTGGCATCGGCAGTGGCGGTTAAGGCTATTCTGGGTACATGAGGAAAATACTGCTGCAGCAAGCTTAATTGTAAATAATCGCTGCGGAAATCGTGCCCCCATTGGGCTACACAGTGGGCTTCATCTATGGCAAACAAGGAAAGGTGACACTGGCCCAGCCAATCTATGGTGCGTTGCAGGGTTAGGCGCTCGGGAGCAATGTAGATCATATCCAGCTCTCCCCGTAAGGCTTGCTGCTCTACCTGGTAATTATGAGCACTGCCCATGGCCGAGTTCATGCAGGCGGCACGTACACCGGCCTGAGTTAGGGCGTCTACCTGATCTTGCATGAGAGCAATAAGCGGAGAAATAACAATGCCCACCCCCTTACGCACTAGGGCCGGAATTTGATAACACAGGGACTTGCCGCCACCAGTGGGCATTAATACAAAGACGTCTTGCCCAAGTAACACCGACTCTATCACCTGGTCTTGTGGTGCACGAAACTCATCGTAACCAAAAACCGAGTTTAATATGTGATAAGCGGACTGCATCATAGTGTGGGGGTTCTTAAAAATTTAAAGGCATTATATATCACAATAGAGGGAATTATTTGAGCAGCAATGAAGTTTAATAAATTGGCTAGGGAGACCTAATGATGTTTTGTCTTTATCAAACTATTTGGCCCATTGAAATTAGCCTGTTCATAGCTGAGCCTGTTGCTACAGAGGTCGCTGTGAATACGTCCTTGTAAGCTTGATTCGGCATCCATGCCTCAAACACCTCTGAATCAACAGGCTCATCTATGACCAAAATCACTCCAGCTGATTAACTAATATATAAAAAACCTAAACGGGATTCTACGATGTAGATTGAGTTGTAGGTGGTTCGGGTTTTGGTGTTTGAAACATGGTCGTGCCATGGATGGCACTTATAAGAACAATGCAGGATGCAATTGTCGGATGCTCGCAAGCCCTCATGGATGAGTTCACGGCGTCCAAAACTTGAACCAGCTACAGCTTAATCAAGCAGCTGAAAAACCCCAATAGCAACCAGTTAGTTAACAAACCCCATATACTCTTCACTGCCCATCTCAATTAACCGGCTACGAGCCCGTTCAAATTGAAAGTCTAAACTGCCTTGAGTATACAATTCGTTCAAGGAAACTTGAGCGGTTAAGAATAGTGTGACTTTTTGATCATACAACTCATCAATTAACGCAATAAATCGGCGTGCGCCATCGTCCAGCGGGGCCAGTAAAACATGGCGTTCGCCAGTATTACCTGAACCCACACTGCCATCTTCGGTGCCCCGTGCCTTTATGCGCTCTGAAGCTTCGCCGCCCAAGGCAGGTACATTTAATAACACTAGGGTATCAAATCGCTTGGCAATTTCTATGTAATCAAAATGGCTTCTGGGGCCTAGGCACACATCTTCAAAATCAAAGGCGATGCGTTTGTTCAACATGGCCTGATATTGAATGTCGCGACCCAGCACTTGAATGTGGCCTAGCTTGCGGCTTAAGCCTAAGGGAGAAAACAGTTTGTTGATAAGTTCTTTGTTGGCTTTATCATCTTGCTGCAATACAAAGTAATTTTGCAGTTTATGCAAGGCGCGTTCACGGTGATCTTTTTTCCCGGACAATTCCACTATGTACATGTGATCATAAATGGCTTTTATGGCCGGTAAAAAATTATCCCGTTGCAAACCGTCTTTGTATAATTCATTGGGCTCACAATTACTGGTGGCCACCACGGTCATACCTTCATCAAAAAGGTACATCATTAAGCGCCCTAACAGCATGGCATCGCCTATGTCGTTGACAAAAAACTCATCAAAACATAACACCTGATGCTGATATTTTAGTTGCGCGGCAATATATTTAAGAGGGTCGATGGTGCCTTCCAACAGGGTTAACTGATGGTGAACATCGCGCATAAAATGATGAAAGTGCTGGCGTAAACACATTTCTTGGGGAAGCGAATCCACAAAGGTGTCCATGAGGAAGGTTTTGCCACGGCCCACCTTGCCCCACAGATACAGGCCATTAACTGTTAACTCCTCTATTGGATTCAACAGTTGTCCGTGAAGTTTATCTAAGGCGTTTAGGGCTGGCACTTGGGCCTGGTCAAAATTCACCAGGCCCTGAGCGGTTAGTGCGTCATAGCGAGCTAAAAGACTGCTATTAGGCATTGATGGCCAGCAATTCAACTTCAAAAATTAAGGTAGAGCCTGGGCCAATTAATCCGGCACCGCTATTGCCATAAGCCAGATGGCTAGGAATAAAGAAACGGGTTTTTTCGCCCACCACCATTAGTTGAACCCCTTCGGTCCAACCCGGAATCACCTGGTTTAAGCCAAAGGCGATGGACTCACCGCGATTTACCGAGCTGTCGAACACACTGCCATCCAATAAGGTACCGTGATAATGCACGGTAACTTTGTCGTGGGCTTCCGGATGGTCGGTACCTGTGCCCTGGGTAAGTACTTTGTACTGCAAGCCAGAGGCTGTAGTTTTTACCCCGTTTTCATTTTGATTATTCTGTAAAAATTCTTTTCCTAGCTCAATATTGCCCGCCGCCGCTTTTTTGCCTTTCACGGAGCGCCAAACAAAAAACAACACCAACAGAACAACAGCAGCTATAAATAAAGGAGGCATGAGGGTTTCCAATAGAAAAATGTAGCGGGATTTTACCTGAGGGCTTAAACCATGGGAAGTTTTGCAGGTCACTATGGACATTAGGGGGGTTAAACCATGAACAGCCAATCACGTTTATTGGGGCGCTACATAAAAGACCTAAACCCAGGCACCCTCACCTGGATTGGCCTGCGCCCGGCCCGTAAAACAGACATGCTGGCGGTAAAGCAGGTACAGGCCCTAGCCGAGCTGGGTTTAGAGGGGGATCACAGGTGCACTAAGACACCAGGATCGGCTCGGCAAGTGACCATTATTTCACAGGAATACATCGACTTAAGTGCACATTTTCTGGGCAAGGCTATTTCGCCCATGCAACTAAGGCGTAACCTGGTGGTAAGCGGTATTAACTTAAGCGCCCTACGCCACCAACGCTTTAGCATTGGAGAGGCCATCTTTGAAGCCACAGCCCTGTGTCACCCCTGCTCTCGCATGGAACAAGCATTAGGCAAAGGGGCGATAGCGGCCTTACTGGGGCACGGAGGTTTGTGTGCAAAAATTATTAAAGGCGGGAAAATTAATCTGGGGGATGCCGTCACGTTAATAAAAAGCGACGACATCTAATAATAGGTATAACAACGACCAAGCAAAAGAACACTATTCATGGGTCTGAATAAACTGATCACCACAGCGGGAACAACGAAAGGTAACATCATCCTTCACCATGCCGTATTTACGGTGAACCTCAATATGCTTATGCCCTAATAGTTTGCAAAAAAACTCTTTAATAGCTGCCATAATTTATGCCCCGCGTGATGGTTCGATCCTAAATTCACTATAGATCAACATCTCAAACAGGCTAATTTTCAATCAGCTTTTAAACAAAAGACTTTATTTTGCAACAGGCCTTCACACACACTTACGACAACTTACGCCAAAGGACCTAAGAGCAGCTAGGACAGGCCGCTTAAACCCGCTTTATTGCCCGCCTGTATCTCATCATTAAAGGTCACATTTTTTATATTGGGTAATTTGGCAATGGTGCGCATCACATTTAGCCCTTCTACCGGGTAGTTTTCGATCATGCTGGCGCTCACCTCGTATGGTTTGCCCACCGACAAACCCAGGTTAGCCGGGCTTAAGCGCCAGCCATTGGTAATATCGGAGCCACCCACTAAATTCACCGGCAAAATAACATCCCCCGGACGCAGGTAAGCCTCCATGAACCTTGGGTTCACGTATTTCATGGTTACATTCCCCTGTTTGTCGGTATAAGAACGTGACCCTTCGGGGAATAATAAAAACGGTTCATGCATGACTTTTTTAAATAAGTTGTAATCCGTTTCATCCAGCTCTGCCAAGGTGTTTTTTACATCCTTGGCTTGCAAATAAGATATAACGCTTTCTTTTTCTGCTTGCAGCAAAGCATCGGCGGCCAGGTTAAAGCGGCTTTCCTCAAAATTTACCACGTTGTCCATGAACGCTTGGTAGTCCAAGTGTTCTATTAATTTTAAGCCAGCATCTGGCATCTTAATTAAAAACTGGGTGCGACGAGCATTCTTTTGCAAGGCATCTTCCAGCGGTAAATCTTTCACCTGTGAAGTCTTTTTAGAAGGCAGGGTTAAAAACAAATTCCCCACATTGCTGGCACCACTTTTTAACACCAGGTTTGAGAACATGCGTGGCCCCACTACGGTATTGCAGTTGGCGGTTAAATTATCAAACCCCAACTTGCGCAACACACTGCGCACAAAATAGGGCCCCAAATAACCTTCATGATGGCCGATTATAAATAGTCGATGCCCTGCCGCCTTTAATACTGAGGCTTCATACAATGTACGCACGACTTGAGACGAGGCCAATGCATTTTTACTGTCATGCTTGAAGGATACCTGTTGCGAATCATCTCCCACCAAAATTAAATCTTTGATGTTTTTATTTTCAAGAAATACAAAAAACTTGTGCCACAGGGTACTGTCGGCCAACACAGGTGATAATGAACGATTAAACTTGAAAGGAATGGCCAGCAAACGCTCCAGTAAACTTTTACTGAACTCACCAAAAAAGGAATGCTGCAACAGCTGGTTTTTTCTGGCTTTAAGTTTATCCACTATGTGCGGAAAATGGTTTCTAACATCCAGTCCTTGAACGCTGGCTTTTTGCACCACATCCTCCATGAGTTGCACCACTTTTGCATTGTGGGGCGCACGCTTTAGGGAGTAAATCTTAGTACGAAAAAACTCTACCAGCCCTTTAAAGTCGAATATATTGGTTAAGGTAGTTAACGTGTTTTTAAAAAATGCCGGGGCCGGAATTTTTAGCATCATGTTAAGGGCTAGAGTTTTTACCGTATCCATCAGCTCGGCAAGCCACGAAATAAAGGAGAACAAACGATTACTTAAACGGTAAAAAACGTCACTGTTATGAATAGCCTTGAGGGATTTTTCCAAACGCCCCTTGTTATCTTGCAAGAATTGCAAAATTTCAGCCTGGGAAAGCGGCTCTTTCTTTTTTAACCACTGCACCAGCGGAAGGCTGTGGTGTGTTGGTTTTTCAGTAGGGTTTACCATCTAAGACCTGCGAGATACATGTACTGCCAGCGAGCAATTGTAGCAAACTCATCCATCACCACAAAGCCACCAGCCATAGGTGGCCAGTTAGCACCTTTTACAGGTAACGCGAGCGCCTTATGGCTAGTAAACCTGTATACCAAACTGCAGCAGGCGCTTGGGCAAAACCTGATCCAGCTTCTCTAGGTCCTGCGCTTGCAGTTCAATCACATTCAAATTGTGCTGTTGATAGGCTTCCTTTTTGGCCATTTTTTGCTTGAGATAGGCTGGGGTTTTCTCAAAGCCCCAGTATTCAAGGTACACCCTGCCCTGGGGCAAATAGAAGTCACACCTTAAAGTGTCATCCACCGCCAAGGCACGCCCCACCGCATGTACTAGGCCAGCGCTGTATAGCCAGTTATCTACTAGCATAAGCGCTTTTGAACGGGCCATATGACCATCTACACAGGGGAATTGATCAATTTTCTCTGGCAAGTCATTGCCTAATAAAGTATTTAGGGTGTTTTTAAAGTGGGCTTGATCTTGTACTTGGCTGGGCCATAACACATAGGATTTGCCGGTTTTGCCATCTTGCTTTTCAACTCCACCTGCTTGGCGCCCAAGTGCCGTTAGCTGCCAGCCCTGAACGTCTTGATCTAACCAGCCCATCTCTTGCAGTATGGCGTGCAATCGCTGGCTACTTAAGTGGTGGCTCTTGGCCAGACTGGCCACACTGAGCAGTTTAGCTTCTTGGTGTCGAAACAGGCTGTGCTCACTTAAACTGCTGGGCCAGACGATGTAGGTGCCAAATTTCTTGGATTCAAGGTATTCGCCCCCTTCAAACTCCCCTTTTGTGGTGAGCTTGTTAACGTTGCTGCCGTCGGCCTGCTTTTCGCGCACCATCCATTTACGCTCCACCAATAGCTCAAATAATTGCTTAGAATCCATTTGCAGTAATTTTGCCAGGGCGGTGGTGGAAAGCTTTTTGGGGCTGTCTGAGGCCACGAGGGAAGTCCTTAAATCTTTTGCCGGTATATTACCGTTTTTAAGGGGGATTGCACTATGGCGTAACGAGCGGGGGGACCTGAATGACGTTTTGAGCAGACGCCCACCCTTGGGATGAACGCCTTGCTGGAATCGAGCGAGTATTACTTGTAGATAATGCCCACTTTCATTTTGTCGGCACGGTAAATTTCTTCACCGTCTACTTTAACCACACCCTTGGCCACAGCCATAACCATTTTTTTGTTGGCCTTGCATTTTTCCATGGTCATGTGAAACGTCACCATCTTGTGGTGAGGACGCACTTCGCCCATAAGCTTCATGCCATCTATGCCCAGGGCACGTAAGCTACCGTGATGCCCCATGGCCGCCAACAGCACGCCAGTGGTCTGCCACATGCCTTCAATGCCTAAACAACCCGGCATAATGGGGTCACCTGGGAAGTGACACTTAAAGAACCAAGCATCTACATCCACCGGCATTTCGATGACAATTTCACCCTTACCATCTGGGCCACCGGTCACATCCAGCTTCTGCACGGTTTTTAGCAACGACAATTGATCTTCAGGCAATTGAATCTTAATGCCTTGCATGGCCAATTGCGCCAACAGATCCACCACAGGTACGTTTTCTAACTGGGCAAATTCATCAAGAGCTGGAGTGTCGGTCATAGTGGTATTTTCAATTTAAAAAAAGAAGCCACTATAGGAGTGAGCATGGGGGTTGGCAAAACCGAATGGGCCATGAGGTTGACCCTGTGACTCATGATTTTGCCGTTAAAGAAAGGTGCATTCAGGCCGAAACGGCCTTAGGTAAACAAGCGTTTACCCTGCTTGCTGGTTCATCCAAACGCTCAAGCCTTGGGCGTTTAATAACACGTCGGTTTTAATTACAGTTGTTTGCTGATCTAGGGTCAGTTGGCTGCCGTGGGCTTTTAGCTTTTGTAAAAAGAACTGCAGCAAGTTGTCGGTGAGTTTAACCGTGTAAGCCGGATCACTTGCCGGAATGTCATTCGCCAATTGCTGAGCCATCTGAACCAGAGTATCCACCTGATTGGTTAAATCCGAGGCAAACGACTGGGGGTTCTCCAGCATGCCATAGTGAGTTAAAAACATACGCTGGGGATTAACCGCCATTAGCTTGTTAATGGAGTTTTTTAAGGCCTCGGGGTCAAATTGCACAGGCGTGGTGGTGACAAACAAAAAGGCACCGTTTTCATTGGTTAATTCTTGATAGGCCAGACCAAAGGTATCGCCACTGAAAAACCCTTTGCTTACCTCATCAAAAACACAAAAATGATGACGGGCATGTCCAGGTGAATCCAGGAAGGTTAACGTGCGCTGGCCCAGAGTAAGTTGCTCATTGTCCTTGGGGCTAATAACCCGCTCCTTGGCCACCGGCAGCAAGTCACCATAGGTTTTGCTAAATTCAGCCTCGCCATACACCGCGGTGGCACCGGCCTGTAACTTACTGGGGTCAATCATGTGGCGTGCGCCTTTTTCATGGACCACCAAAGTAGCGCTGGGTAACTGCTGCATCAAAAGGCCCACACCGCCTGCGTGATCAAGGTGTACATGAGTGGGAATTATGTATTTTACCTGTTCGGGTTTAAGGCCCAGCTGCTGTAAACATTCAAATATTAGGGGCACAGTATCTTTAGTGCCGGTTTCGATGATGGCCACGTCGGCACCGTCTTGCATTATGTAACAGGCGGCCATATTAGGGCGCTGAAATGCGGTATCCAGTTGAGTGATGCCCCAACCTAAATCAAGCATGTTAATCATGTGTTTACTCTTATTATTTGGCCCTTGAAAACTATATTTGAGCCTTTGATATTTTTTACTAGGGTTTTGAATGGCCGACACTATGGCGCATAACGCGCAAGTTGGCCATGGCCAAAAAGCGCGAATGAATGGTCATTATTGACAGAGCAAAGGATTATTAACGATGGGTTTATTTAGCGATGGCCTTTAATATATTACTGGTGCTAATGACACCGGCCACTATGCCATGTTTGCTCACAAACACGCGGCGAATGCCGTGTTGCAACATAATATAGGCCACCTCTTGCAAGCTGGCTTGTTCATCCACCTGCACAACTTTGGGGGTCATGATCTGGTTGACCGTACAGCTTTCGTCGGCCGAGCTGGCCATTTGTTTAACCAATTGATCGTCGTATTGCTGACCCACAAATTCTGAATACACTTCCTGCAGCAGTTGGCCTTTTTCCAGAGTGGTTTTACTTTCAAAGGCAACAATGTCAGAGAAGGTGACCACCCCCACCAAACTGTGATCACTGGCAATCACCGGAGCGCCACTGATTTTGTGCATCATGAAAAATTCAGACAGGCGCTTAATGGACCAGCCTTCATAAGCCATAAGAACATCTGGAGTAGAAATATCCGCAGCACGAAGTGAGGTTTTCATGTTTAACTCCCGGTTGTTACTTTTGTTATTACTTTAAATATAGTCTAAAGCCTTTGATTCTGCCCACAATGCAGTGACCACAGAATACGCCACTTAGTGTTTCGTAAAATAAATATCCCCGTAGAAAGCGGTGGCCGTGCCTGCGCTATTATCGGTATCGGTCATGAGTGCCACCGCATCTAGGTAGCGATAAGCCTTAAGATTGGCCTCATCACTGCCCAGGTCACCAAACAAAGTGATTAAATCTTCATGCACATTGCGTTTTTCCTGGTACCATTTTTTAACCGAGTGGCCCTGGCCACGAATGGCCAGCATCTTGGCTTTATCCCCCACAAACGCATTATTCCAACTCGTGCCCGCCTTTTGATTGCTGGACCAAACATAATTGAGTGCCCGAGTTTTCCAAACCCGCCAGCCACCGTCTTTCACCACATACAGACGAGCGGCATAATCGTCACCGTTCTTGGTGGTTTCATCAAATTGATTCAGAGTATTTTCGATGCGCCATGACCAGTTAATAAAAGGGGTTTGCTTAAGGTCTATGGTGATCTCTTTGCCTAGGCCCGATGCACTGCCTTCACTGTGGGCCTTTAAAACCTGCAAATTACCTTCAGCCATAGTGATTTCATACTGGGTCTCACCTTCAAAGGATTTATCCTTCCAGCCGGATAAGTCCCCTTTAGAGAATTCAGCCACCAGCAGGGACTGGGCCAAACTCAGAGCGCTACCCATTAACAACGCAAGTGTTAAAAAACCGGTTAAAGCAATGTTGGCAAGAGTTTGATTCATTACGTTCAATTGCGCTGCTACCCCACCAATATGTTTTTTAAATCATTAACCAGCTGCTGACTCTTTGGATCGTGGTCATCTAGCAGTTCTTGTAAGTGATGCAGCACATTGTTGGCTTCCGCTTTATGGGGAAATAAGCCATTTAATAATGGCATTAAATTCTTGGCGGCATCGTAATCTTGCTGCGCTATATTTTGTTGTAACTGGGTTAAAATCACATTAGACATCCCTGTCCCCCTTCTTTAAATGCTAGTTAAATTAATCGCCTGCCCTTAACTAACTTGCTTGCTTGCGGGTGGCTACCAAAACCGTCTTGGTAAACCTTAATTCAAATATGAATGAAAGACTATTACACACAATTAAACCACAGACATATAGCTTAAATGAGCCATGCAAGGATGGATCATCATTGATTAACATAAAAACGAGATACACCAGCAAAACACACCAGAGTATTTGCCCTAAACTCAAAGCCCGCTTTGATACGATTTCTACATAACTCATTAATAATAAAACGGCTCTAATTAGCAATGAATAGAGGATCAATTGCGCCACAATATGCGGCCAAAAAAATACGCTGGCCAGGTTTACCAACAACAGTATATTCAGCCAAGAGCTAACCCATAGGGGGTTATGCAGGCGCTTTTGCATGAAAAGAATTGAGGCTTGGTAAGATGGCATAGGGCTTCCCAAATTTCATTCAGTTTTACAAACGGTTAAAATCTAGGCTAATGCAGGAAGGGAGAAATGTAAAATCAGAAAGTCAGGCACGATCTTTTTGGGGAAATTAGGCGGTGAGTTTAGGTATTTCAGTTTAAGGATGTCTTTAACATGG
>Ga0209825_1001279_pt1 | contig 11373 bp, 11 predicted proteins | sample EN8Hudsemesocosm_FD_184631 | JGI IMG/M metagenome (GOLD analysis project Ga0209825, IMG submission 184631) | Methane-oxidizing microbial communities from mesocosms in the Hudson Canyon - EN8B Hudson Canyon (SPAdes) (version 2) | ecosystem: Environmental > Aquatic > Marine > Cold seeps | place...
GCTGCTTATCAATATAGCCTTCTTCAAAAGCAATCTCTTCAATACACGCCACTTTTAAGCCTTGGCGTTTTTCAATGGTTGCTATGTACTGCGAAGCCTCAAGTAAACTATCATGCGTTCCGGTATCAAGCCAGGCATAGCCTCGACCTAATAATTCAACCTTTAAGCGATTCTCATCTAAAAATAACTGATTAACCGTGGTAATTTCCAGCTCCCCCCGTGCAGACGGTTTAATTTCAGTCGCTTTTTTCAATACATCATTTGGATAAAAATACAGCCCTGTCACCGCGTAATTACTTTTAGGTTCTGCGGGTTTTTCTTCTAAACTAATCACATTATTCGTTGCATCAAATTCGGCGACACCATAACGTTCAGGATCAGCAACGCGATAAGCAAAAACCGTTGCCTTTTTCTCATCTTGCGCTGTTGTAACCGCATTCGCTAAGACTTTTTTCAGGTCATGTCCATAGAAGATATTATCCCCCAAGACTAAACAAGCATCATCATCCCCAATAAAGTCTTTACCTAAGATAAACGCTTGCGCTAAGCCATCCGGAGAAGGCTGAATAATATATTCCAGCCGTAAACCAACTTCAGACCCATCGCCCAGTAAGCGTTGAAAACCCGCCTGATCTTCGGCTGTGGTAATAATTAAAATCTCTTTAATTCCCGCCATCATTAAAACCGAGAGAGGGTAATAAATCATCGGCTTATCATAAACGGGCAATAACTGCTTGGAAGTGCCTCGCGTTAATGGATAAAGACGCGTACCTGAGCCACCCGCTAAAATAATACCTTTCATGCTATTTCCATATTCTACATTGCGTTACGAACTATAAATATTCTAACGCACATTATATAGAGAATGAAATTCTTAATTATTAGCTATTAACTAAAAATTTTTAAAAAAAGATCATAAAAAAACCGCCTGACAAAACTACATTTGAAAGGCGGTTTAATATAAAGCGAATTTAACTTGTTGCTAGGTAATCATTCTAGACTACCCAACAACCAATATTAAACTTAACAACTACTACTATCCTTATCAAGAGCTATATCTTTAGTTATATTGCCTCCTATAACCCCAAGATCAATCACTAAGCTTCCCGTCCCATACGTGGTCGTTTCTCCAGAAGAAGATAAGCTATATTTCTTAGACCCTCCACCTGTTGAACATGGAGGACTAATAGTAAAATATAAATGGTTAGCTCCTGCAGAGGTAGTACAACTATAGTTGATCACTGTGTTTTCAGCAGGTGTTCCTCTCAAACTACATGTACCAGTACCCGTATCTAATGCAACAGATATAGTTACATCTACATTATTACCAATATCAATAGAACCACTAACCTCATAAGTTGCAGCCATCACTGCTGCAAAATCAGGCCCGGTCATACCCAATGTACCACTTGATAAACTAATGGTTTGCGGTGTATCCGTGACTGTGCCACCCGTTATAATTGTTGCTGCCATTTCAACTGATGTTAATGCTGTGGTAATAGTACACTGATAAGTACCATCATTATTATTACTACAAACGCCTCCATCAGACAGCCCTACTGTCACTGCATTTGCAGCAGTCGATGTACCTGTAATATTCCCTGTAATCGTATAGGTTGGATCATTTGTTGCCGTAAAGGCTAACTCGCACCCACTAGAAGATATAGGGGATAAGTCACAACTAACGGTCTCTAAATTATACTCACCCGAAATATTAACCGAGCTCGCTTGCGTTGTAATATTACAAGTATATGTAGTATTAGTTGCAGTACAATTTTCCGCTGTCACTGAATCACTAATAACAATAGTTGCCGGGCTACTTGCATTAACAACCCTGCCTATAATTGTATAACTAGTCCCTACTGGAGCACTACAATAAGAACTATCAACACTAGAATCAAATACATTATTCCCAGAAATACCCCTCTGTATTATTTTAGATGCTAGAGTAAACCCACCAATCTCATTGGCTTTGGCAACACATTCATTATGAATTAACCTTTCAGTACTCAAGCCATCAATAATTAAAAAATCATGGCAACTATAAGGCTTATTTATCCCCTCATTTAGCCCACTATTTCGCGTAAAGTAGTTACGTGCAGTATCCAAACTAGCCGGCGCAGCGGTAATTTCTTCAGCAAAACAAACATTCCTGCTATTGGCAGCAACACCCAATAACCCAACTTTACCACGCCACCCACCAGGGCCTACTTTCTCAGCTGCAATTGCTGACTCTGGGCATTCTGTAACAATAGTATCTGCACCTGATGTTATATCAGACCCATCAGGTGCATGTAGCCCATCGGGACCATACTCACAGCTACCGCCCACATAACAGACATAAGGAGCACTTTTAGCATTTACTGGCGGATTAAACACACAGTACGTTCCAGACTCAGAAGTGTTAAATGTAAATAAATTAACATCTAGCAAGCTTACATTACCTCCATTTCCTGTTGTCGCCCCTGAATGCACAATTCCTCTAATAGGAATAATGATTCCGCCATTAAAGCGTACTCTGGGCGTACAATAATCACTACCACCGATATTCGTCACATCGTATAATTCAATGGCTTCTTTTCCTGACTCCCCATCAAAATCAACCCTGCGCGTGTACAAGCTATTTTCAAAAATAGTTAATGTAGGGCTATATGAATTACATAGGGCTGTTAGAGTTCCCTTATCTCCGTTATCTTCAACGATATATGTATTTCCATCAGAATCAGTGTATAAATCTCCAGGGGTTTGGCTTGAAGGTAAATCAATATGTTCCGCAATTTCATCTGATGACTCTGCGTTTGTACTAGGACCACCTAGATTAGAACCTACATCATCTGCACCTGCCGCTGCCAAAGCAGAGTTACCAATATCTTTATAACTAATAACACTTTGAACTAAACACTGCTTATCCGCTCCAACTCCCCAAGAAACGGTAACGGTCACCTGTTTGCGTTCAGGGTCTACTAATGGCTGAGGAGTAACCACCCAACTGCGAGTAAAAACCTCCGTAACCCCATTTATACTCTCATCAGCCGCAGAAGAGGCCAAGGATGTAAAGCTATTTACCCCTGTTTCTTCAATCGTATCTCGTAACTGTTCAGTTTTAGAATTCGCTAAGACTAGGCATTCTGCCCTTGTTTTATTCTCCCGACCACCGCCTACCAATTCGCCTTGCAGTGATGCGACTGAAAGCAGCCCAAGCGCGACAACAACCGTTGTTACCATCACTTCAATTAACCCTATTCCTTTATTATTTCGGTATAATTTTTTCATCTTCAAACCCTCTTAATTCCAATCTTTCCAAGAGCCAGCTACTAACGCCCCTGTCCCAGTAATAAAAGAAGTGCCCGCCTCTCCGCCGCCACCCCATGGCTTAAAAACTAACGTCAAGGTACCTGCGCCTGTACTAGCCGCTGGGTTTTCCGAAACAATCGAACCTTTAACGATAGGATTACCTGCTATTTCAAGCGTCCCAGTCACGTAAACAATTCCATAAATAGTCGCCCCATTTAATTTATCTAAATTACCATCTATAATTAAAATCGCTTCTTCTGTAGGGCTCCCAATAACATCGGTTCCATTAATATTTGTATTTCCATCCACCCAAATAAGTCCTTTTTTACCATCAAGGCTTGCTCCGCCAGCAACTATCTCTGCAGCATTTTTCACCTCAGATTTAGTTAATGCAAAAAACATATCAAAAAACTGATTGGCATTTTTGTCAGTCAAATCTACAGTGCTAGTTGTTTTTGAGCTTAATGTTGGGTCATCTGTTATTACATCGACACCATTACCTGCATCTCGGTTAGATACCAGCTGAGTATTTGTCGTTTCATCTTCACTATCTAATTCAGCATCCGTATAGTCAACAGCCTCAGTATTTGATGGTCTAAGATATGTACCATAACTTGCTCCATGAACAGCATCACTACCTCCAGCCCACATACTAATATTACTATACCGGTTAATAATTTTAGCGTTACCAAAAACACCTACACCAGCCTTACTAACAAACGGTTGCTGAGGGCCTTCTCCACCATCAAACAGGTTAAATGTTGAGAGACATTGACTTACCGTACGTACTGCTGTGCAGTCATCACTCCATCCTTGAGCAACGACCATTCCTTTTGCCACACTACTCGCAGTTAACGTACTAGGTGAACTATCACATGGGTTAACTATTTCAGCTGTTCCTGCATTATTATCATCATCGTAAGTAGGCGTATTGACATAATAAAACCTCGCTAATGTTGTTTGAGTAGCTCCTGCATCTGTAAGTGTTAAGGGAAATGCTGTTGTCGCAGGTAATTGGCAGCTCGCTACCGTAGGAATTTGATCATCCAAAACATAATCGACATTCCCATCTTTTCCTGCTGCTCCTGTAGCATTAACCACTTGATCAAAGCCACCCGCCATAAAATAACCAATAGCACGATCCATTGCTGCTGTAGCAGCTGCTACAGCTTGCGCTGTCCTATAATTATCAGCGGCTATTTTTGTATCCATTAATACAGTTTTCGCTGTTGACAATACAACTAGCGTTATAGCTATTAATAAAATCACCGACATCAACAAACTAGCAGCACCCTGCTGCCGTCTTTTCGACTTATATTCTGTAGCCATTACTATCTCCTCACACACTTAAGGTTGAGTATAAGTTCTATTATTCCGAACTTGCACTGTTTCAGAAAATGATTGAACAACATCATTATCATCCCCCACTCGCCCAGCTATGATTATATTTAATACCCTACTTTCAATTATCAAATCACCACTATTAATATTACCTGCCGTATCATCTGCCACACTACACAAAGTATTAAAACTTGTTGCTGTTGTATTATTTAAACACCGCGTTGTTGCAGTTAATGTTCCCACCGGTAAAAAACTAAATTGTAAATTAGTGACTTCAACATTGTCTGTTGTAATCGTTTGCCAAACACCATCACTACAATCTAAAGTTGTCGCTCCTGTTAAACGCATCTGTATAGCTGTACCTGATAACCTGAACCCATATAATTCATTCGCATCACTTGCGCCACTATCATCAGCATCATAACTATAAAGGATACAATTCCCTGTATTAACAACTGTTGTTGGTGCTGCAAAATTACGAATCTGAATATTTGTCGCCGCTGCGGTAAATACATTACCTCTGGAATCTGCGCCTACCACAGCACCGCCCCAATACCCCGCTCTTTTAATATCATTACTCATCAATGCTATAACAGATTTCACATCATAATTTAGCCTAGCTGATTTAATAGTATTTGAGCTGCTTGTAACCGTAGAAATATAAATAGACAACGCACCACCAATCACAATTAGACCTAACATCATCGCAATCATTAATTCGATAAGTGTAAAGCCTTTTTGTTTTACGCTCTTTTTTTTACGTATCTTAACAATCATCGTAACCTCCAAATGAAGTAGCTCCGGCAGGAACACAAACTCTGACTCGTCCAACATTATTAAATAGAACGCGTAAAGAGTAATTCCCCGTACTAAATGTTACTCCATCAGCTCCGATAGTACCCCTTCTAAAACTAAAGGTACTATTATTTGTAACCGCTGCACTCATATTTATTTGATTACTATAGCTTCCACCAGAAACAACTTTAAGTGAGCAAGCGTTCGCAGTATTACAATCACACGAACCTCCTCCATTTAGGCCATAACACCAAGCACCAGCATTTCCCGTTGACCGCGACACCGTTATATCTTGACTCTGCTTAATAGCCTCTGTCCTAGCAAACATTAAATCAGACTTAAGCCCTTCAACAGCCTCTTTAAGTCTGTTTCTTTCAATCATATCCTGAAATGATGGCACGGCTATCGAGGCTAAAATTCCTATAATAGCCACCGTAATCATTAATTCCGTTAGCGTAAAACCTAAACTCTGTTTTTTATTCATATCTTTTTACCTTTTTATTTTGTTAGTCATATAAAGGCTTTCCTTACGACAAACAATACATTTTTTAAGCTTTATTTACTGTGAGATATTCTACACTTTAGCTTGGTTTCCTTTTGTTGAATAATGCTATACTTTTAGTATCTTAGCTACTTATTTAAAGGTTATTTATGAAAAACTTACGCATAACAGGCTTTACACTGATTGAATTAATGATGGTAGTTGCCATTATCGGCATTTTATCAAGCATTGCTTACCCTTCTTATACTGAGTATGTTTTACGGGCAAAAAGAGGTGATGGAAAAGCTGCAATTTTGGCGGCCCAATTAGCACAAGAAAAATATCGCGCCAACAATACATCCTACCTAGCTGTTAGTAGCACAGCATCAAGCGATGGCTACTATAACTATGTTATAAGTGCTGTAAGTGGCACTAACTATACTATTACTGCAACACCTACCTTTACTGATAGTAGCTGTGGAAATTTAATTTTGACGGTTACTAGTGGCACTGAGACCAAGTCAGTTAGCGCCAGTGGCGGTACTATTGCTAATTGCTGGAAGAAGTAACTCCCCCTTTACTTTATACAACAAAAGGATGAGCTTATTGCTCATCCTTTAAAAGTGCCTACCTCTCTATCTTTATTCACTTTATCCCAATCAAACACTTTTCCATTCATCGTAATATAAATCCCTTCCGTCAATAATTGCACTGCGGTAACAGCACAGCCTAAGTTAAATAAAGCATCAGAATGGTTAATTTTATAAGGGATCATCGCGCCGACTAAAACGATGACTTTATCTTGCTGGCTATTGGCTAAGTATTTTGCGGTTTCTACCATGGTATCTGTGCCATGAGTAATAATAATCTGCCTGGTATTGCTGATGCTACAGGCTTGTTTGATGGCTTCTCTATCAGCCATCGTCATCTCTAGGCTATCTTTAAGCATTAGCGTTTGGCATTCTATACCTGCTGTACAACGCGCTTGTTTTAGCATTTCAGGAATATGCGTTTCAGGAAATTCTAACTCCCCATTAAGCTCGTTATAACGCTTGTCGATTGTACCGCCGGTTATTATTAGTTTTATCATGAGGTATTTTAGTATTAATTTTTTTGTGCAAAACCAAAAACAATCAACAATGTAGCCCGTATGGAGGTACGGAATACGGGATAAATAGCACGTTGAAGTCCCGTATTACGCAAGCTTCATGCGGGCTACATTTGCTGAATCGATGAAAAATCAAATCACCATTGCTTTTGGCTTTTATTCGGCTGTTTTTGTTGGCTGTATTGATATAAAAATTTACGCTTTAATAATCCATACGGATCATCAGGAATACGATTTAACCATTGTTCGTTTGCCTGTTCTTGCTCTGATGGCTCAGGCATCGACTGAGATTGCTCTTGTGCAGGTTGTTCATCCGCTTGCTGTTCTTGAGGATCTTGTTCTTCAGCTTGTTTTTCTTCATTAGGCTGCTCTGATTGTTCCTGCCCTTTTTCCTTACCCTCTTCAGCCGAATCTTGCTTTTCTCGCTGCTTTTCTTGATCTTGCTGCCCTGAATCACCTTCTTGTGATTCTTTACCTTCATCCTTTTGCTCATCACCTTCTTTTTTATCGTCCGAAGGCTTTTGCTCTTTATTTTCTTGCTGTTCTTGTTCTTGCTGCTTTAATGCTTTTTCAACCACTTCTTGATTGTATTTTGCATCTTCATTTTTGGGATTAAGCGCCAGTGCTTGCTTGTATGACTCTATCGCTTCTTTTAATTGACCCGATTTTGCTTGTACATTGCCTTGATTATAGAAGGCGGTATCACTATCCGCAGGCAACATTTCAATATCACTCGGCTGAGCTGATTTATATTGTGCTGCCGCTTGCCATGCCGGATCGGTAAATTGCTTGGCAGCTGCTTCATAATTCTGTTTATTATAATTTTGTTGCGCTTGTTGATTTTTAGTTTGCCATAAATCATCCCATTCCAACGCGTAACTTTCTTGCGGAAAAGGTAATAAAATCAAAAATAATAAACTTAGTAATCCGCGCCTAAAAGAAAAGGCCGATAAGCATAAAATCGGAAGCAATAACCACACGCCAGCTTCTAACCAGTTTTCTAATAATAAATCATTTTCGATTGCATCTGAGCGTTTGGTATTTTGTTCAAAATATCGGTGCAAACTGTCTATATCGGTATTATTATCGGAAATATTTGCATACATTCCGCCATGATTCAGCGCAAACTGACGCAGTGTTTGTGGTTTAAGTTGCGCTAAAACAATCGCACCGTTCGCATCTTTTAAAAAACCGCCATCGGTTAGATTAATCGGCGCACCCGCTTCTGTCCCGACACCTAAAATAGACAATGAATACGCACTGGGTAACTGATTCTCAACTTGCTCGATCTCATCGTCATCCGTTACTAATAATATCTGCCCTTTTTGTAAACCGGCATTTTTAAATAATTCCACTGCTTTATTTAAAGCGGCTTCAGTATTGCTACCTTGGCTCGGCATAATATCGGTAGTCACGCCTAGCTGACTATTAATGGTTTCTGTATCATCGGTTAAGGGCGTTACGGTAAATGCGTTGCCTGCATAAACGGTTAATGCGGTTTGGCCATCTTTACGTTGCGCCAGCAAATCAGAAATTTTATAGCGCGCGCGAATTAATCGTGAGGGTTTAATGTCTGCCGCATCCATAGAGCGCGACAAATCTAAGATAATAACTAAGGCGGATGCATTTCTAAAAACCGGCATTGGCAAGCGTTCCCATGTTGGTCCTGCCACTGCAATAATCGCTAAAAAAGCCGCCATACTACTCAGCGTTAGTGGTATGTAAGAGGGTTTGCTTTGTTTTTGTTCTAAAATAAACGGCAATAATTCTGTATCGCAGACTGCCTGCCAGCTACCCTGTTGCAATTTATGTTTAAACGCATAAATAATCATTCCGATTAAAGGCAGCAAAGCCAATAGGCAATAAGGTCTTATAAAGTGAAATTCCGCTAAGCTCATAATGTTCTAAGGCGTATCACGCTGATTAAAAATGTTATTAATAAGGCTAATCCTAAAAGCCAGAAGAATAATTCACTGCGCGGCCTAAAGTATTGTTTGTCTTTTTCTACGGGTTCTAGTTCATCTAACATTTGGTAAATTTTTGTAAGCTCTGCCGTATCGCGCGCGCGAAAATATTGGCCGCCGGTTTTTTCAGCAATTGCCGTTAAGGTTTTTTCATCTAGATCTCGCGAGGGATTCACTTTACGCGAGCCAAAAAAACTTTTAACGATCATTTCATCTGCGCCAATACCAATGGTGTAAATTTTCAATTGATTCTCTGCGGCTAATTCTGCGGCTTTAAGGGGCGTTACATTCCCTGCGGTATTCGCACCATCAGTTAATAAAATTAATACGCGACTCGTGGCTTCTTCTGATTTTAAGCGCTTAATTGCCAAGCCAATGGCATCACCGATAGCTGTACTTTCGCCCGCTAAACCTAATGCGGCTTCATTTAATAAAACTTGTACGGTTTTGCGGTCAAACGTTAAAGGCACTTGTAAATACGCATTTGTCCCAAACAAGATTAAGCCGATGCGATCACCTACGCGTTTTTCTATAAATTTAGAGGCGACTACTTTTGTTGCTGTCAGGCGATCAACTGCGTTATTGTTAACAATAAAATCTTTTTCTTCCATACTGCCTGATAAATCAACGGCAAGCATTAAATCACGACCACTCACGCCTTGCTCGATGGGTTCACCTAACCATTGCGGGCGACTGCTGGCAACCACCAGTAAGCACCACGCGAAGATTGCCAGCCAGAAAACCCAAGGCTTTTGTGCGCGCATGACAAATTCAGTTTCAGCTACTTTAAAGTCATCCAAAAAAGGTACTTTTAATGCGGATTGCTCTGCTGTTTGTACGGCGGGGAAAAAGCGCCTAATTAACCAAGGTAATGGCAATATGATAAAGACCCAAGGCCAAGCAAAGTGCATCATGATTTTGGCTCTTTTTGTTGATTAATCCAGTTTTCACACAGACCGAATAAAGCGGTTAACTCATTTAAATCGGGTGCTTTTCGGTAAGCTGCATCTATTAATAACTGACCTGTTTCATTATTAAATAGTATTGTGCTTGAATTTTTATCTAGAAAATCTAACCAAGCATTACCCGTTAAACTTGCGACTTCTGTTCGTGGGAAAATACTCACTGCGGTACGACGCATTAAACTAGAAAGCTCGATAAGCTTTTGCTTATCATCCAGCTGAGTATTAATTATGAGTGCTTTAATCTGTTTTTTGACCGCTTTAAGTGCTGTTTTCCGCGTGAGGTATTTGTACAGTTTATAACTGAGGTACAACAGTAATGGAATGAGTACTGCTAAGATCCACCAGCCTATTGCCGGCGGCCATAAGCCGATAGCATCGGGGATTTGTATATCGCGGAGAGGAAGTTGGTTTTGTGGCATTTAGAATAACTTGTTTTTCTTGAGGAAACTAAACTATCAGGGGTTTACTTTTAATCTGAAGTAAATGGGTTAATAATCTTAACTGGTAATTTTTTGAAGTCATCAACATTACGCGTGACTAGAACTGAATCATAATAATATGCCGTAGCTCCAATTAAGCCATCCATAACGGCAATAGTATTTCCTTCATTCTCAGCTAAAGCTGATAACCTTGCCCACTGTTCTAGCACCTCATCAGTAATGGGTAATATTCGCTGAGAAAAGCTTATCTCAATCGTATTAAGCCAGCGCTGTAATTTCACGGCTCGGTCTGGCTGAGTTGGCTTTATTTTATAAATTCCCTTTTTGATTTCCGCAAGCGTTATCGCACTTAAGAATAATTGCGACTGTTCTTGTTGATTAAACCAGCTTTTAAATTGCAAATTAGGTTTTCTTTTTACCAACTCAGAAATCACACAGGTATCAAGCAAGTAGTTCATAAATGTAGCGATCGCCCTTTATCTTTATCTCGGCCAAATAAATTATCCACTTCATCATCCGAAATATCGAGTTCAACGCATAGCTTATCAAAAGCATTTGCTTCCGGTGCGTGCGTTTTTACATACTCAGCTAAAATAATATCAATAGCCTTTTGTGCATTTTGATAATGACCTATTGTTAAGACTTTATCAATTAGCTTTTCTTCTAATTCTACTGCTACCATTTTTACCTCCTATCTACATTCGCTGCCTAAAAATTTCATAAACCATAACGCCCGCTGCAACCGAGACATTCAAACTATCTACACTGCCACTCATAGGAATCTTCACTAAAAAGTCACATTGCTCACGCGTTAAACGACGCATGCCTTTTTCTTCTGCGCCCATGACTAAGGCAATCGGCATATTCACATCCGTTTCGTAGATGTTTTTTTCTGCTTCACCTGCCGCACCGGCAATCCAAATATTTTGCTCTTTTAACCAGTCCAAGGTTCGGCTTAAATTAGTTACTTGATAAACAGGCACTG